>Ga0265298_10000911_pt1 | contig 43959 bp, 55 predicted proteins | sample AusTroGonzalo_MG_3_FD_193486 | JGI IMG/M metagenome (GOLD analysis project Ga0265298, IMG submission 193486) | Bovine rumen microbial communities from tropical cattle in Woodstock, Queensland, Australia - Gonzalo_01 | ecosystem: Host-associated > Mammals > Digestive system > Stomach > Rumen ... | reverse complement strand
CCTCCCGGTGTAGGGATCTGTCTGTCCCATTGCCGCGATGGCCTCATCGAGCTGCCGCTGTGCCGCCGCCTGTGCCTGTGCGATCCCGGCGTCCCGTTCCTGCTCGGCCTTCCGGCGAGCTGCGGCATACTTCGCATTCTCTTCTGAGGATTGCTCCTCTTTCACTGCGGTCTGCTCGGCGGGGGCAGACTCTTTTTCGCCTTGCGCATCCTCCGTATAGGTCGTTGTTTCGGCTCCCGCCGTGGTCTGCTCGGCGGCTGCAGACTCGTTTCCGCCTGTGGAAGCCTCGATCCCGAAGACGCTGCCGTAGTCAATTTCATTCATGTGCTGTACCTTTCTGGATTTTTACGCTTTTCCTGCGAGATGAGAATTACTTGCCGGCGCGGAGATCCTTGCCGGTCTTGACCGTGGACTTGCCCTTCTTGACGTTCTGGCTCTTGATCGCCTTGACCGTCTGGGCGCCACTGTTGGAGATCTGATACTCAGCCATTCGGATTTCCTCCTTTCTGCTGGTTTCTCATATCTGCAAGGCGATTTGCCTGTGCATCCCTTCGTGCGTCTTCCCTCGCTGCGCGGATCGCGTTGCTCTGCATCCGCTGCTGCTGGGCGTTCTGCATTGCGGCCTCTCTCTGGCGCTGTCCCTCCATCGCCGCCTGCTGCTGCATCTGTGCCTGCTGCATCGCCAACTGCTGCTGCTGCATCATCATCTGCTGTTGCTGCTGCTGGGCGAGCATTTCCTTCAGATACTCCAGCGTGTCTTCCGCGCCGGGATAGTGCAGCATGGCCATCTTCGTCCAGAAGAGGATCAGCGTGTTCACGTTCGCCGGATCGCCGAAGGCGCCGGTCTGCAGGTTCATGCGCGTCTCCTGCCACATCGCCTCGCGGTTCTGAGCAAGAGAAGAGGACGTGTCACAGCTAAAGAGGAACTGGTCGTTCCAGTACCACTCGCCGTTCGCGTCCTGCTCAAGGAAGTCGTATTTGTTGAACGTCTCATACTGCGGCTGTCCGTGCTTGTCGGTCGATACCACCGGCCTCGGCTCGTCGGTGTACGCCAGTTTGAATTTGAACATCGCCTCATACAAGGCAGCGTAGGCGGCGTCCTTCATGCGGCGCTTGCTCTCCAGCCGCCCGGCGCTCTGTGCCGCTGCGAATTCTCTGGCCTTACCGGAGGTCGCCGTGGTATCCTTTCTGCCCTGGAAGGAATCCGTGATGCCGATCTGCTGCCGCGCCTCTTCGTAGACCTGATTCAGATACTCAGCGTCCTGCTGGATATTCCCTTGGAGATCGTATACGTCGATGAGCGCCTTGCTCGCTGGATCTCCGGGGCGGATGACCTTCATGTCCTCCGCGTCGACCTCGATATAGCAGTCGTCCGGAAGGGTCATATAGGAGCCGCTCTTCAGCAGCTTGTCGATGATCTTCGCTTCCAGCCGGTTGGTCGTGTTCTGCTGGTCGGCGATCTTGTCGACGTCGCTGTCCCCGCCGAAGCTGCCGTAGATACTGACGCTCTTCTGCTGCAGCACCGGGAACACGTTCGGCTTGTAGAAGGGGATCTTTGTCGGCGTCCGGACGATCTCCGTGGCCGGAAGCCCGGTGTACGGATCGACCGCCGGCATCCCCATGTCATCGAGCATCGGGAGCTGCTCCTCTTTGTACGGAGGAATGATCTCGCCGCTGCTCTTTCTGACCGGCGCCGTCAGCTCCTCAAAGTCCTCGGTGCTTTCCTCAAACGAGGACGAGCCGCAGAACGGGCAGACGTTCTTGTTCTTCGGCTTCTCCTCCACCGGGGCAGTGCCGTCCAGCGTCGGCTCCATGGGCTGCAGGCCTTCGTTGAAGATCTGGCCGCACTTCTTGCAGCGCTTCAGCCGCCGCGCCTGGTAGTCCTCCATATCTTCAAGCTGGACGTCGTTGACCCACGAATACTCGCCGATCCCGCCGGCGTCGTTGCGGTAATAGGCGACGTACTGCGTGACGAGATCCTTGCTCTCGCTGGCCACGCTGCCGCGGATGTCCGGCTCGCTCTCACCCTCGTCCTCCAGGTCGACGCCGTACCTTCTCTCGATGAACGTGCGCGTCTGCGGGATCTTGACGATGATGTAGTCCATGTCCTCGATACCGGAGTAGACGCCGTCCTGCGGGATGACCTGCTTCGGATGCAGCAGACTGACGGACAGCTCTCCGACCGTGGTATGCGTGCGCTTGGTGTTGTCCCATTCGACGAGCCAGTCGCCGCTGCCCTGGATCGGGACCGTGCGTTCCTGCTGGTCGTTCATGGCCTCAAACGGCAGGCGGTCGATCTCGTTGCGCAGCATATCCTCGATGATCTTTGCGAGGTGCTGGTCCTTCTGGTATCTGGCCGTGACCTTCGGCGCCGGGATCGCGCTGTCCACCTGCGCTTCCACCAGCTCGGCGACGATGTTCCGGACGTGGACCGCCTCGGTCTTCTTCTCGCCGACGACGATATCTCTGAGCTCCCGGTCGCCCTTGTAGAGCGCCTCGCGCCCGTCCATCTTGCTGAGTTCGTCGCTGTACGCGGCCTCGTTCGTGGCAAGGCGTTCCTGCCAGAGCGTCAGCTTGTCGTTCTTCTCTTTCACTTCTGAGGCTTCCCCCATTTCTCAATCAGGATTGCTTTCTCCGCCTTCGATGCGGCGCGGTAGTCTTCCCACATGGACTCAGTCCACTTCTTCCCCGGCTCCTCCGGGACCGTCTGCAGGTACGATTGATGCGGCCGGATGTAGTGAGCGATGGCCAGACTCATGACGCAGTCGTCGTGCGCTCCCTCTTCCGCCGTCGGTTTGTAGTTCTCGTCCCGGACGAAGGTCAGCATCTCTTCCAGCGTGGTCCGGTCGCAGACGATGTCGATGTCGTCGCGGCAGGCCTTGATCAGTTCCGATATGATGACCGGGCGCGTCTTGCTGTTGGTCTGAAAACCGAAAGACCGTTTGACGGCGTGCGTGTAGTCGTCAACGGTCTCTCTCACATATTGTTTCGGATATCTCAACCGCTCCAGCTCCCGCACCGGGAACGTGGAGAAGTTCGTCTCGATGCCCACCAGGGCGTTGTTGTAGTACTTGCCGAGGCAGTACATCTGTTTCGCGTAAAGGTCCTCGTCGGTCTGCTGCCGGAGGATGGCGACCTGCGTCCCGGTCCGGTTGTCCAGGACCTGCCCGACGAAGCTGTCGCTGCCCTCGCCGGCGGTGTCTCCGCCGATGACGTAAGGAACGCCGTCGATCCGGTCGGCATAGATGCTGATGAATCCCTGCGGGTCGTCCTCCCAGCGGATGTCCTGCAGCTCGGTGCCTGTGTCAGTGTAGGTGAACATCCCACGCTTTATCGGCTGGATGTTGTCGTTGATCCTGCGCTGCACGTCCTTGCCGTTGAATACGCTGCGGCCCGTCGTACCCCACTGGCCGAGGCAGTAGACCGTGTAGTAATACTCGTCGGTGTCCTTATATGATTCGAGGACGCGGATATTCTCTGCGTCCAGGAACTTGTTATCCTTGTATGTGGTTTCACTCGTCCGGACGCGCTCGTCCGTCTGGTCGAAGAATCTGCGCTTCAGCCAATGGTTGATCGAGATCGGGTTGAAGGACAGGATGATCTGCTTGTAGTGTTCCGTCTGGCCTCTGAGTCGGATGTCGAGCTGGTTGAAGTCAGACTCCAAAAGCTCTGACGCTTCCTCGATCCAGATCCCGGTCACGTTGTATATGGACTTCAGTTTCTCGACGTCGTCCAGACCGGCGAAGAGGATCACGCTGCCGTTCGGGAAGGTCAGCGCCATGTCCGAGCGGTTGATCTTCACGCCGGCGTTCACCTCGGAGCATTGCCCGATGAGCTGCGCGAAGCAGGAATCCCGCAGCGTCCTCGCGACCTTGCGGCAGACAAGCATCCGGTGGCCCGGCTCGTCCACGCAGCGCTCGATGATCTTCTGTCCGGCGAAGATGCTCTTGCCCGATCCGCCGCCGCCTTTCAGTACCAGATAGCGATGCTCGTCAAAGAACAGCGGGAAGAACGCAGGATTGCTCCGGTCCCACAGCGCCCGGTACCATATCGCAAGCTCAACTTCGAGGTCACTTGGTTTCGGCCTTGTTTTTCTCATAGGCCTCCAGCGCTTTCTTCATCGCCGTCCCGCGTTTGGACAGGCTCATCGTCTCGATCATGCTCACCTGGGCGTTGGCGTCCACCTCGGCGGTGACGTCCAGTTTCTGGGCAGGCTTGCCGATGTCATACTCGACGAGCATCCGCGCCGCCTGCATCCGCAGATCGACCTTCTGCTTGTCGTCCTGCATGACCTCATACGCAAATCGAAGTGCCTCTTCGCCCTTGCCCTTCAGCCATTCCGGTTTTGGAGTCCTCCCTCTGTGTCCGAGCTGGTTCCCCTTCTTGAATTGTGTATCTGAGCTAGGCATAGTTCCTCCGTTTACAGTCCGTATCCAACGGACGCAGCAAGCACGGCCCCGCCCTCATCCGTTACAGCGCTCGCCTTTTCCCCGCCGGCGGCACGGAGGAGAAGTATGCCGTGCCGTACCGGAAACCATTCGTCTTCCAATTAATGGCAGAAGAGCAAGGACTTTCATCCCTGCTCTTCGCTCCAGCATAATCACTCTAGCATAAAAAACGATGCAAAAAGTGACCACTTTTTTTATTTTTTCAGCGCGACGTAGACTGCCGTCAGGATCTCGTTGTTCCACCGCTTGACTGTCCGGTCGGCGTAGTGACATTCCATGGCGGCGCCCTCCAGGGTATGCGTCCGTTTGAAGTAGACCAGCCTGATCATCCGCATCCGTTCCTCCGCGTTCGGATAAGCGCACTGCATCTTCATCATGAACTCCACCGCTGATATGACGGACTCTTCGTATGGCGTCAGCTTCACCCGCAGCGCGATGTCCTCGGTCGTCCGTCTCGCCGTGTGAGATCCGGGCTGGCCGCTGTAGTTCGGCGTGATCTGCTGCTCTCCGGTTTCATTCTGTTTCCGTTTCGCCTTCGGATAGTTCCGCAGCGCCGCCCTGGCCTCCGTCCTCCAGCTCACTCCGCCACCTCCCGCTTCGTACAGCTTTCTCCGTACCTGCATCCTCGCCGGCGTCCGGTCCGGAGCAGATAGTCACAGAGGTTGCCGACGTACTCGCCGCTGCCGTAGTACACGCACTTCTTGCAGAACTCCCGGTCCTTTGTCTCCTGCTTCTGCTGACGCAAGATGTACGCCCTCTGTCTGGCACGCTCCAGGCGCTCCCGCGTCAGCTCCCGGTTGCGCTCGGCCGCGCAGGCGTCGCAGTATTTCCGTGACGGGCTGCACACTTCCGGGAGAGGTCCTCCGCATCTCAGGCAGATCCTCTCGCTCACGGCGCCGCCTCCCACCATCCGACCGATGATTCTCCCGTCTCGCTGTTGCTCCAGATCTCCACCACGCAGTTCTCATGCCGCTCGCATTTGTCGAAGACGTTGTTCGCCGTTGCCGGCGCCGCGCCATCCTTTTTCTGCTTTGCTATCGTACTTAAATCAAAGCTAATGTCCTGCAAAAACTGTCTAATCATAGCAAGTTCAAACATAATCTCGCGCATGATTGAAACTAGTTGTTTTAACATTCCGCACCATCCTTGTCTGTAATTTCCTTATACATCTCGTTCAGCATTGCTGAAGGCAACATAGTCGGCAGAGACTCACAGTTAACATAGCGTGTGGCTTTTGCGTTCCCCTTTCGCATGACGTATTTGTTTTGGTAAGTTTTCCATTCATACGAAACGAAAAACTCTACGTCATGCTCTTTGCAAAAGTCCTTAACGATTTTGCTTCTCCAATCATCCATCCTCGTCACACTCCTTATCTGCCGGGATGATGGTCGGAGCATTATCAATTTTCAACAGCACTTGTGCGCCGTATGTATCTATAATTCCACTTGTCCGCAATTCCTGTTTCAGATGGTCCGCATCAATCAGTCTGCCGTGGTCGTGGACTGGGATTAGAGGGCAACGCTCATGCCGCTCGTCAAAATTGTGGATAGGATACATCGTTATCGTACAACGATAGTATTCTTCCGTGCCGTCCTCAAACACATAGCAAGCGCACAGTTCACACTCACCACAGTTTGTTGGCATCTCCATGCCCTTAATCAGTACGCTCATTCTGTTTCCTCCTTCGGCGGCTCTGCCGGGATGATTGTGGGAGCGTAATCAATAGCATCCTCAAGTTCGTCCCATGAGTAAAGACATTGCTCCCCGATAAACACGGTGCTGCGAAATTTGTCCCTGTCTATCAAATCCCCATGCGGCGGGACGGGGACGGCTTGATATGTCTTGCCATCCTCAAAGGCACACTTCCCGCCCGGATAGATGATAAGCACCGCGCCGTTCTTCTTGTTCGGCATCTCCATGCCCATGATATAGACGCTCATGTCATTCCTCCCTCTTGCTGCACCCGTCCACATCCGGGTCTACCGCGCCCAGCCTGCTGCACCATGCAAACGCCCCACACGGATGCATCGTCAGCTTCGCGCAACCCCGGCAGTGCGGGAGCTGATTTGCCCGGAGCCTGCTATTCTCCAGGATCAGACGCTGGATGTCTCGATCACTCATCACTCGACCCCCTTCATAAAGCATCCCCAGAAGGTCGTGCTTTTCTTACCGCTGTGATGTCCAAACAGAGGCTTCCTGCCGATGGCCTTCCAGACATCAGCTGCAGGAATGTCGTACTCCGACCACTTGAATATCAGCACGCCGTCCGGCTTCAGCACCCGCATCCCTTCGGCGAATCCATCGTGGAGCATTTGTGGCCAGTCCTCGTCGAGCTTCCCGTATTTCTTGACCAGCCATGCGGTTTCCTTTGCGTGCGTCAAATGCGGCGGGTCGAACACCACCAGCGAGAAACTCTCGTCCTCAAACGGCATCCGCGTGAAATCTCCGATGATATCCGGATGAATGTGCAGTCCATGCAGTGACGTCCTCGCTTTGCCGAAATACAGATCGATGTCTTCTTCGCGCTTGTCGAAATATACAGCTGCAGGGTGGTCCTTGTTAAACCAGATCGATCTACTTCCGCAGGTCATGTCCAGGATCTTTTTGTCAGTCATATGATTTCTCCCATCTCCATCTGTTCCTCGCCGGCTTCGACCTGTCTCATGTGTGCCACGGTCGCCGCCGGCCTCTGCCATTGCCGCTCAAACGCTTTCCATTCTGCGGAATACTCCGTCTTCTTTCGGCTGAAATCCCGCAGCAGTTGGCTGAACGGCATCGCCCCGGATCGGTAGATCTCGCGGTTTCTCTGCTCTTCCGCTTCCATGTCCTTCCCGATCAGGGAGTAGCACTTGATCTGATTGCGATTGAATCCAGCGTCCACCAACTTCTTGCACGCCGCCTTGAATCTCGGCAGCGCCGCGTCCGTATCACAGGCCAGCCACAGCTCCGCGATCCGCAGCGATTGAATGTTGCTGACGAAATGGTCATCGATGAGATCCGTCTCCAGTCCTCCGCGGAAGCTGATCCCGCGCTGGCTGCGGAGCATATCGAAGACTTTCTCTTTGTGCTGCCGGCTGCACTGAAGGAAGTTGTTGTCCTGGATGATGTTCCCCTCCGTGATCGGCAACTCTCTGAGCTTTCCCTCGATGTCATGAACGCAGCACCACGGGCAATGATTGTTGCAGCCTCTGGAAGTGAATGTGATCCCCCTCTTGACGTACAGCCCCGGCGTAAAGTCATCCGTCGGCGAATGATACGCAGGTCCTCCCAGTTTTACAGGCTTGTTCGTAACGCCCTCCCATTGGAAAGCGAGATCCTCGCATTCGTCCATGTCCCAAGTGAAGGTACAGCTTACATGGACCTCGTCATGTTCCGGAATGAAGCACGCCATGGGCGGCATCCCAACAAACGCCAGCTCGTCGTCCGGCGTATAGCTCGTCCGCTTCGGGAAGACGCGGAGGATGCGCTTCACCTGAGATCCTCCTTCCTTTCGTCCGTCACATACAGAAAGTCCACGCTGCCAAGGTCGAAGCATCCCACGAACTCCGTAGCAGCCATGCTTCCTTGCGGTGCCTTATAGGCAAAGATCACGTCGCCCTGTTTTTCCACGGCGTCGACCTTGATGTTGCAGACTGTGTCCTTGCATTTCATCACAAGCCTCATCTCTTCTGCTCCTCCGCTATGGCTTTGAAGATCGGGTAGAACTGCTGCGGCACTACTGCGTTTCCGAGGCATTTAAGTCTGTCCACCCGATTGGGAATCCCATGAGCCACTCGACCCACGTCGGGTTCAGTTGCCCACCATTCGCTGCCGCTTCTGATTCTTGGAACATTGCGATCTTCTGTGAAAGCAGCACGCTCCTCGTCGGCGTAGCATCTGATCTGAGATGCGTATCCAGACTCTTTCCGTCGAACGAACACGGTGTCGGCCATATCCGCACCGCTGTCGATAGGCTCTGCTGTGTTCCCTTCTTCCCTTCTCTCCTGATCTGCAGCCCTTGTCTTGCTTCCGTTGCACATGGAGTCGGCCATAGTCTCGCAGCAGTCTGTAAATCCATCCCGCCCTGCCTGTTGGGAGGATTGCTCATCCCGGTCGCGCTGTTCGCTTTCGGCGTCGGCCACATTCGCATCGCAGACTCGTCTACCTGCTCCCGCAGATTCGATGGGCGCGTTCGTCCTTTTCTCGCGCCGGCAGCGATCCGTTCCATCGCCTCCGGTGATCTCGTTGCCAGATGATCCATCGTGTTTGGCGTAGCCCACAAAGGCGACCCTGTCTCTTCTGTGCGGCGCTCCGACAGCCGCAGCTTCAAAATTAAACACGACGACGTCATATCCTTCACGCTCCAAGTCCGCGACCACGTCCCCGGCGGCAATGCGGAGGATTCCAGGGACGTTCTCACCGACGACGCAACGCGGCGTAAGCTCTCGGATAACTCTAAGCATCTCCGGCCATAAGTAACGGTCGTCCCCTTTTCCTTTTTGCTTTCCAGCCACGGAAAACGGCTGGCAGGGAAATCCTCCCGAAATAACGTCAACTGTTCGTAAACCTGTCCTTGCATAAAAATTTTCTCCCGTCAGTGTTCGGATGTCTCTCCACCGCGGCACGTCCGGCCAGTGCTTCTCCAGCACCTTCGTCGGATAGTCAGCCCACTCGCATTGCCCGACCGTGATAAAGCCTGCTGCCTCCGCTGCCAGATCCAGACCGCCGATCTCGGAGAACAGCGACAGATGCGTCAGCACGTCTCTCCTCCTATCATCATCCGCTGTCCCATCTCGGTCAGCAGGTTCCGCACGTCTGCCGGGATCATCGCCGTCTCCCGCTCTCGTTTCATCGTCGTCTTGTAGCCTCTCATGAAATTGCTTGCGACTACAGACTCGACCTCGCCCACGTCCATGACAGCCCACTCTTTTAGCTGCTCCGGCCGGCCGACCGCTGCTTGCACCGTGGGCGGCAGCTTGTCGTATTCCGTCTGGTAGCCATAGATCCCGTTGCGGATCGCCTTTGATACCATTGCCCAGGCTTCCGTCTCGGACATATCCGCCGGCGTTGTCAGGTCGTGCATCTTGTTTTTGATCTCCCCGATGCTGGGAGGGAAGGCGCCGCCCGTCACGATGATCGCCTTGACCGCAGCATAAACGACCTGCGGATTGTCGTCGGCGAAGAGGTCGGCCCATAGGTTGACCGCTTCCCGGAGCTGCTGCTCGCCCTGCTTCGCGTAGAACGAAGGGTAAGCCGTCTGCAGCATGGCGAGGACTCCGATCGCGTCTTTCTTTGTCATAGCTCCTCCCTCCACATATCAGCAAAGGTCTTCTTCGACCCCGTCTTTGGTTTGTCGTCGTACTTCTCCCATGTCAGCAGCTTCTGTTTCCAGTTGCGTACCGGGTTCCCCTTGGCGTCCTTCCATCCGCCGGCCTCAAAGTACTCCCAGAACTTGCGAGGTTCGACCGGGCTGTTCCGCTGATAAACGTAGTCCTCCACCTCTTCAAGCGTGGGCGGCGTGAAGCGCGTGCGCTTATTACTACCATCTCCGTTAGGAGATGTTGATATTGATATTGATTTCGATATTGATTTAGCATTTTTGTTATCGTTTGCTATGGTTTGCCATGCGTTGCTATCGTCTGTCTTCTGTCCCCATCGCTTCTCAGCGCCTGCCTTACCGGCTTCGCTTCTCGCTCTGGCGACTTCCTGATAGCTGGCCTTTGCCCGATCCTCCTGGAGCATGACGCGCTTGGCATAGAATCTCTCGTTGCCACAGAGCGCTATCGGCGTCCCGTCGGCGCTGTATTGAATCAGCGCCCTGCACAGCCGACCGAACTCTGCATCGCTGAGTTCCTGCATCTCTTCCCCGTATTCGTGAAAGAGAGCTGCATAGTTCCTTGCCATGACGTCCTCCTATCAGAACGGGAGATGCCCCTCTGTGTCGTCGATCTCCTGGAGCTTCGACTCTGCCTTCTGCCCGTCCTTCTTCTTGGCCTCGCCGAAGAACACGCGGTCGCAAAGGACCTCTGCGCTGCGGCGCTTGTCGCCGTCCCGGTCGATCCAATCCCTGATCTGCAGCCGCCCTTCCACGACCGCCATCTGCCCCTTGGAAAACCACTGATCGACAAACTCGGCGGTCTTGTTCCACGCCACGCAGTCGATGAAATCCGTCTGCTTCTCCTGCCCGTCCCGGTCGACCGCCAGCGTGAAGCTGACGACCGGCTTCTGATTCTGCGTGTACCGCAGGTCCGGGTCACGCACGATGCGGCCCATGATGATGATCTTGTTCAGCATTTCAAATCTCCTATCTGTAGTTTTTTCCGAACTCCCGGATGAAATCTCCCTTGCTCCATCCGTACTCTTCCATGGCCATGCCCTGGGCGAAACGCCGCAGTCTGGCTGCGTATTCTGCGTCCCTGTGGACGCCGTTCAGATGGCAGGTGTCATGACATAACCGCACCCAAAGGCCGAGACGCTTCGATTTATCGCGGTAGGGACCGCCCCATACCTCATGGCGGTCGATCTTTCCGTTCGTGCGTCCGCACTTGAAGCAGCACTCCGCCTGCTGCAGGATGCTGGGCGCGTACCCGTTTCGGTCGAGCCGCGCCCCATACTCATTGCTTGCCATCCCACGCCTCCAGCAGCGATTCGATCCGCTCGTCCGCCGGCGTGGGGATCTCCAGCGCCTGACAGTCCTGGATCAGCCGGTCGATAAAGACGCTCATCTGCTTCGTATCGAAGGCGCTGCTTCCGTAGGTGAGGCAGGCCGTGACATATCCCGGCACCTGCGACGGCATCAGTTCGCACTGCCATCCGAGGCCCTTCGCTTCCCATGTCCGTCGCAGCTCGTCGTAGGCGTCCAGCCTCACAAGAGGAAAGGACGTGTTCCCGCCGACGTCCCGGATCGTGTTCCGGTACACCTCGTCTTTCCCAAGACGGCACGCCTCTGCGATCTTATCGATCAGCGTCCACGCCAGACCGTTGGCGTCCAGGCTCCGCGGTTTCCGGGCTTTTTGGAGGGTGTAGTCCCCCTCCTTGAAGCCCATCGCAAACCGGACTGCCTCCGGATCGGAGGTCTTCAGATGCAGCTCTCCGCCGCTCCAGTGCGCTCCCGTGATCTTCATACCTTGATGCTGTCGGGGTACATCTCATGGATGCAGTCCAGGCACAGGATCTGCCCGAACTTTTTCTCCGACCCCATTGCGTGCTGCCGGATGCTGATCTCTTTGCCATTGGAATCCTGATACGGGACGAGCCGTTTGCCGCACTGGTTGCAGACGAACTGCGTCGTCTTCTTCTCCTTCGGCGCCTCATACTTCGGCGCTCCCGGCGGCGTCGCGACCTGCTTCTCCGGTTCCTCTCCCTCCGGGAGATCCTCGCCGGCGTAAATGTAGAGGCCGAGGCCGTGCCGTGCGCAGGCTTTGGTAAGGCTGCGCTGGATCGCCTTGTTCACGTCGAAGGACGTGATGTTCTCCAACGGGATGCTGCGGTTCCTCGCGTCCATGACCGGGAGATATTCAATATGCTCCAGCCCGTTGACAGTGACGCCCGTCTTCACCCACGCCGTGCGTCCATCCGTATGGTAGTTCCATCCGTCGGCGTTCTCATAAATGGTGTAGGACGCGTCCGGGTGGATCTTCTTGACCTCGCCCCATGCCCACGCCCAGGAGAGATACGTCAGCCCGTTCTTCTTCTCGACCTTGTCGTTGACGTTGATCGCGTTCAACGTATTAAAATAGTTTTCCATATCGCACCTCACTTGATATTCATGTTCTGCCGCTCTACCAGCGACGCGCCCCTGATCTTCACGCCGTCCTTCAATGCCGCCTTGATGGCGGTCTTGTCCGCGCTTTTGACGATCTTGATGAACTCTTTCGGCGGACGCTTGAAGAAGATCTCGTCGTCGATCTCGACGGCCACGCTCTTGCGGTAGCCGATGGCCACCTTCGGCGTCTCGAACTTCTCGCCTTGGAGCGCGTTGCTCAGATACTTCGTGAGACTGTCGCACTGCTTCTCCAGCCGCTGCCGGCGCTCTGCCAGCGCCTTCTCCTCCGCCCGGATCGCAGCCGCCTCTGCGGCGTAATTCTTGTACAGCAGGGCGACGCCCTCCAGCTTCTCCGTCCGCTCCATCATCAGCGCGTCCAGCGCCTCCGGATCAAACAGGACCTCGCCAGTTTCTTCATCGACCTGACTCAGCAGCCGCTCCAGGTCGGCGTTGATTTCATACAGCGCTCTCATCGTCATCCTCCTCTTCTTCTTCGTACCACCAAGGGTAGCCGGTCCGCTCGATCCGGCGGATCATGGGATGATCAGGAAGCCGTTCCATCGTTCTTCTCCTCCAAGTAATATCTGGCGTAGCACACCGGCTCGCCATAGCGGTTCTTGCTGGTTTCCATGACCTTCTTCACCGGGACGCCCATATACTTGAGGTCCGTAACACGGGATGCAAGCCGCATAATTCCGTATTCCTGCATGGCCTCCCATGCCGTTATCGATCCGTTGAAGGTCAGATGCTGCAGGATCTTCTCACACTGCGTCATCCGCTGTACCCCCTCTTCGTGTTCGACTTGATGGCGCCGAGGGTTTCGATCATCTGGATATGTTCCTTCGTGAGGATATCGCCTTCGACGTGGATCGCTTCGATGGCCTTCGCGATGCTCTGCTGCATATCCGCGCGGAAGCCCTGCTGCGTGAGCTGCATCGCGCTCAACCTGTGGTCGATGGCCTGCACTGCTTTCGTAAGGCATTCGATCGACTCGATCAGTTTCCCAAATGCCAGCGCTGTGTTGTCACTGGCCGGCTCCTGAGCGGGAGGCTCCGCCGGATTCTCAAGCGAGACGGAGAATTTCTCGCACGCCCAGTCAACGACGTTCCTTCTCACGTTTCGAAGGCGGATCAGCGTTTCAATGTCGCTGGCCTGTGCTGCTTTAGCCACCTGCATGATGGCCTTGATCTGGTCGCCGGAGCAGCCGAGGATCTTGCCGACGTCATCGTTGCTGATGCCGCTGCTCTTCATCAGGAAGGCGTTGTCGAACTGTTCCGCAGTCATCTTCTTGCCGCCCATCACGCCACCCCCAATCCCTGGAACACCCAGCTCACAACATGGCAGAGGCTCCAGATCGCAGCAGCTCCGAGGAAGAGGATGATGAAGTCCTCGATCGCCCGGACGATCAGTCCGCGAAGATATGCTTTACTTCTGCGGATTCTTGTGATATAATTGCATAAAGACATAAGGGTTACGTCTCCTTTCTTGTCTGCTCCAGGTTCGTGGTACCAGCACGGACCTGGTCTTTTTTTGTTTCTGCAATGATTCTGGCCAGCGCCATAAGGACCTTTTCCGGATCGACCGGATTCATAATCGTGACGTTCATGCGCTGTCCTCCTCTGTAACTTCGCAAGTTACTTTGCTGCCAAAAAAAATCGCTGCCGGGTCTTGAATATGCAGAAGATCGATCATCTTTTCTGCATCGTCCAGGCCAAATCCGCCATGCCGGATCTTCTTGCTGAAGGTATAAGCTGACATTCCGATCTTTGCGGCCACCTGACCCTGGGTCATCCCGTTGCGTGCGATCTCGCCACGCAGCGCGTTGGTATCAAGCATCTCGGTTCACCCCCTCTCTAGGTAACTTGCTAGGATACTGTTATAATAGCATTGCCGGAGTAACTTGTCAATAATATTTTCAAAGAAATATAAAAAAACTTGCATCCTACGAGGTTTCATGTTAGACTGTTCATAGGAAACGATGAAAGGAGGCATTGTGATGAACGACATTGGACGGAGGATCTGCGAGATCCGCACACGTCGCGGGCTGACGCAGGAGCAGCTCGGAGATGCGATCGGAGAAAAGAAGCAAACCATATATAAATATGAGCGCGGAATCATCACCAACATCCCATTGTCCAAGATCGAGAAGATCGCGGAAGTGCTGGGATGTCCTCCGGCCGTGCTGGCCGGATGGGATGACGCCGCGCCGGTGGAGCAGGTAAAGGATGAGAAGCACGAGCTGATCAGTGAACTCGTCGATCAGCTCACCCCCGAAGCTCAAAGGCTGGTAATTGCGCAATTAAAAGGTCTAGTGCTATCTCAAACAGATCCGGATGCTCGTCAATAATCCTGATTATTTCCTCTTTCATTCGTCCATCTCCTATCTGGATACCTGATTCTGCAAACAGGATAACATATGAATTGGGCGAAATATAGTCCTTTTTGTCTATTAATTTTTTTAATACAAGAGCGAGGACAACCTCAGCGCCGCCAAGCCTTATTGGTCGCCCTCACTCTCTCCTGGGATGGCTTAATTATAACCGATGGACAGAATGCTATACAAGTTCCGTCTGTGGTTTTGGAGGTGCTTTCTATGCGAATGAGCCATCCCATGCGTGATACTGAAAATAACATGGAGGTGTTGGGCATGGAACGAAAAACTGCAAAGGACCTTGTCATGGATCTGAAAAAAGCCAAGGAAGACGGGGAGGTAACCTATCCGCGGATCATGGAGCGCATCGAATCCACGGGGAGATACGTTTCTCTGACGACGCTGAGACGGGTATTTGCGGAGGGCAGCGAGTTGAACGCGAGCAGTTTCTCTTATGAGAATACGCTGATCCCGATCGCGGACGCTTTGCTCCCGGTGGAGGAAACCCCGACGCCGGCGGACAATCCTTACGCGAAGGAGATCGCCGGTCTGAAGGCCGTGATCCGCACTCAGAATGAGGAGATCTCACACCTTTATGAATTAAAGGAACATCTCGACGAGCGGATCACCTTTCTGCTTGATCAGATTGCAGAGAAGGACAAGATGATATCAAAACTCCTCGACCAAGTCCTCGTCTGCAGCCATTGCCCGGTGGAGAAGAAATGAAAGTAGCACTGTACGCGAGAGTCTCAACAGAGGAGCAGGTCAAGCATGGCGTCAGCATCGACGCACAGACCTCTGCGTTGCGCAGGTGGGCAGAAGAGAACGGGCATGACATCGTGGGCGAGTACGTCGATAACGGCGTGTCGGCGCGAATTTCGCCCCAGAAACGGCAGGCGCTGCAGGCGCTGCTGCGTGACATCCCAAATAAGAAGATCGAACTGGTCGCATTCACAAAACTGGACAGATGGACCAGGAACGTCCGCGGCTACTATCAGGTGCAGGAGATCCTCGACAAGCACCATGTCGCATGGGATGCGATCACCGAGCGCTACGAGACGCTCAGTGCCAACGGACGCTTTACCGTGAACGTCCTCCTGGCCGTAAGTGAACAGGAGGCTGATCGCACCGCAGAGCGGATCAAGACTGTCTTCGACCACAAAGTGCTGATGGGTGAAGCCATCACCGGCGCCCTGCCGCTTGGGCTGAAGATCGTTGACAAGCGCGTCGTGCCTGATGAGAACGCGCCGGCGGCGCTCGCTGTGTTTGAACATTACGCCCGGTACGGCAACAAACAGGCGGCGCGAAATATGCTGCAGGAGCAACACGGGATCTCGCTGCCGCATCTGACCATCACGCATATGCTGCAAAACACATTGTACAAGGGAGAGTACCGGGGCAATCCTCAATACTGCGAGGCCATCGTCCCGCCGGAATTGTTCGACCGTGTGCAGATCGACCTTGCCAGTCGGTCAACACGGATGCCGCCGTCCGGTCGGGTCTATCTGTTCGCCGGCCTGCTGGTCTGCGCGGAATGCGGCCACCGTCTGACGGTCTGCACCAGCGGAGGAAAGCGCACGCGGTACCGCTGTCCGCAGCATTACATGATGAAGATCTGCACGCACTATACATCCATTCGGGAGGACGCGCTTGAGTCCCAGCTCCTCGACTATCTCACCGACGTCGTCGCTGATCGGGAAGTGGAGTACGCGCCGAAACAAAAAAAGACGCGGACCAACAAGTCCGCGATCGAAGGGAAACTAAGTCGTCTCCGGGATCTGTACGTCGACGGAGACATCACGAAAGAGAAATACACCGCCGAGCGCGACCGCCTTACTGCGCTGCTGTCAGAGAAGCAGGAACAGCCCACGAAGCCCAGAATCGTCCTTGGCCGGGATTTCATCAGCACCTATAAGGAACTGCCGCAGAGCGGGAAAAAGCTGTTCTGGCGCGAGATCCTCGACCATGTAGACGTAGACGTGGATAACAACCTGCGCATTTATTTTAGGTGACCGACTACAAAGTTATATTCGCCGACCGGAGCATATATATTTGTAGTCAAAACAGGGAGGGCTGTTGCCCTCCCCTTTTCAGTTGCTGGTGTACATCTGCTGGAGCGTCGTGACCTCGTTCATCGCAGCGACCGACTGGTCGTGCATATAGTCATACAGCATCTGCATGATCTCCGGAGGATCGCCGTGCGTCGCCCGGTATTCTTCGATGATCCGTGTCACTTCATTGTGCAGGATGTTCGCGTGCCGGACCTCTTCCGAGGAAAGCTGGTAGTAGGTGTCTGCCAGGCTCTTGCGCTTGCCCTTGTACTTTAGAGCGCACTTGGCATAGTGCTTCGCGTCCTCGATCTCCTCGTCGATCTGATGGCTGAGTTTTGCGATGATCTTCATGGAAGATCACCGCCTTCAGGTTGCCGGCGCGTTAGCGATCCATTTCCCCATGACCGACAGGAGATACTGCGTCTGATCCTGTGCGATCTCTCTTGCCTGCGCTTTGTTCAGCTCACGCAGCGCGTCGTCATACTGGCTCTGCAGCAGTGTCGTTTTGATGTCGCAGCAGCACGTCGAGAGCTGGTTGCTGATGCCGGCGAGCGCAGACGAAAGCTGATTGAAGCCCTGGATGATGTTAATCTGGTCCGCGCTTCTCTGCTGCTCGTTCAGCAGGTTCTGTCCTGCAATCTGCATGGCCGTTTCGTAGTTGTTGTTTGCGGATGACAGCAGGATGTCCCGGATGCCGTTCTGCGTTGTCTGATTGTTGATCGCTGCGTTGATCTTGGCGTCCACGTCACCGCCGCCCCATCCAAAACCACTGCCGCCGCCAAACAGCAGCGCGATGATCAGGAAGGCAAACAGCCAGCTTCCGCCGAATACGGATTCATTGCTTCCCATAATTCTGTTTTCCTTTCTCCGGCAAACTGTCGCCGGTATGCCTGCAGCATAGTCAGATTTACTGCAGGTTCTTCATCTGCACGTTGCGCACCCGCGCAGTTGAATACTAGATCAGCTTGTTGATCTGCCCCTTCACAGACTCAGTGAGCTGCCCCATGTCCACGCCTTTCTGATTGGCAAGGGATCTCGCAGTGCCTTCCAGGTTGTCAAGGTTCAGTCCCTTGAGCTGCGGGTTCGTCTGTGCCAGATTCTTCATGAATGCCTCCGGGGATTCGCCGCGCATGGCAGCGCCCACCGCCTGCATCATGATCGACATCGCGCCGCTCCCACCGCCGTTCAGCATACTCAGGATCGGATTCATTTGTCAGCCTCCCTTTTCTTCGGTGCCATTGCGGCCAGCGCCGCTCTGATTTCCTCTTTGAACGCGTCCAGGTCCGCCTTGGTGATGCTTCCATCACCCTGCTCCGGTGCATCCTCCAGTGTGAATCTGCCGATCTTGATCGGCGCCGGCGTTCCGTTGGCATCCGTACTCAGCGTGTAGAACACGGCCTCGCTGTTATCGAACACGGCAGCGGAGCTGTTCGGCCCCATCTTCTTCAGGTACTCCCTCGCGCCGTTAAGACCGTCGACGAATGAGATCGCCTGCGGCGGCGTCACCGGGATCGTCGGCTGCTTCGACAGCGCCGCTTGAATCTGCTGGATCTGGTTCTGGAACGTCGATAGCTGGGGGTTGTAATAGTTATCCATCTAGCCCTGCCTCCTCCAGGATCTCGTTGATTATCTCTTCCAATGTCTTTTCTTCCATATCTCTCACCTGAGAAAATTGTATAAAAAAAGCTGCCTGCTCACAATGAAGTGAACAGGCAGTTTTCTTACAGCCTTATGAAGTTTTCTGACATATCCACGCTTCCAGTCGTGGGGCTGTTTTTTCGACGATGTATGCCACTTGGCGCGGCGTGCGGTCTACCACTTCCGCCGTCCGTTCGTAGGTCCAGCCGTCGATGAGGATCGCGTGCAGGATGGTCCGGTGCAGGTCGCTGTGGATGCATTCTGAGATCGCGTGAGACATCTGAGTGTTGCTGTAAGTGATCTTCGGTTTGCACATAGTACTGCCGCCTTTCATATAATATCCGGCGTGGGCCGTGGCGGCTCGACCCACGCCGTGCTGGGGTTACTTGCTGGAGCGTTTCTTCATCGCAGCGTCGATGTTGGATTCCTTGAATCCGTCCTCGATCATCATGCTGCGGATCTCGTTGTACTGCGTCTTGTCGCTGCTCTGAGATGCCTTATAGAGGATGTCGTAGGCAGCGGACTTGTTTGTGCTTGACGCGAATCCCTTGGTCAGTCGGAGCATCTCATACGACGTGACATACTCGCCATTGATGCCGGAAGCGACGTTGGAGTAGACTGCGGTCATGAGGTTGACCACGTTGTCCAACGGAATGCCGAGCAGTTTCGACGCATCCTGTGCGGCGGAGAAGAGATTTCGTGCGAGTTTCTCCGGGTCTGGCGTCGTCTTATCGTCCCCGTCCAGCAGAGTCGTCACGGTATCCTTGAGCGTTTTGTAGAGGTTCACCGTGGATTCCAGCGCACCAGACAGCGAGTCAGATGTGATATTGGACAGCCCATAATACTTGTCTCCGAAGATGCCTGAAGCGATGAGATTGTATGCGTCCGATCCAAACGGAATCATACCAAACTCACTGGACAGTATGTCCTTGCCGAGCTGCTTCCACGGAGAGAAGTTGCCCTCATCATCTTCGTACTTTTCCCTCTTCCTGCGAGCCAGCGCCCACGCCATCGTCATGGCGGCAAAAACGGCCGCGCTTACCAGGTTCGACGTGATCGCGTTGACGGCATTCTTTTTCGCCTGCGTGAGCTTGCTGCTGTCGCCGTTCTTTGCCATGCGTTCCGCGGCGCGGAGTTCTCCAATGGCGTCGTACAAGATGCCAAAGTTCTGGAAGGGTTGAGTCTTGAACATGACCAAAGACTGTAGAAGCTGGTTGTCCGTACGCAGGAGCTGCGGTCTCTGCATTGTGGTGTAGTTCGGCTGCGTCTGCTCAATCACTTTGTTATAAGCATCTGCGACCGCTTTGTAGTAGTCGTCCGTGCCGACGCGCAGGTTCTTCTGATTCTGCTGCACATAATACTCGGACGCCTTCCACAATGTGCGAGTGGTCAGCAAGTCGACGCCCTGAATCCAGTTCAGCAGTGGAATCTCCTTACCATCCTTTGTCGTGATATGCGCAGACAGGACCTTGTCCATCAGACCACCGCGGTTACGGATATCACCGAGTTCCTGCGTTGAGTATCCCTTCGAGCGGTACCAGTACAATGGAGTGTACTTGGCGATCAGGTCTGTGTTCACCTTGCTGACATTGCCCATGGCCTTGATCAGAGGTTCCCAGCCAAGCACTGCGGCAGCGGTCGGATAAGAAGCCGCCTGCTTCAGTGCGACAGATGCATTCAGCGTCAGCACAGCGCCGGCATAATTGGAGCGGATCTTGGCAAGTGCCTTGCTGGCATCGTCGGATTTCCTGCTTGGATTCTGAACGTCGGCAATGATGCTTTCGACCGCTTCATTCGCCCGGTTGCCCCACTTGCTGCGCATCGTGTCCTTGAGTCCGGAGGTGGCGTCAGTCTCGCCGTCAACGGTGTTCGCTTTCCACAGCTTGTTGACGTTTGCAACGGGGATGGCCATGCCCACATACTTCGCATGATTCTGAATGCTGCGATTGAGAACGTCGGTCATCGGCACAAGGAAGATCGCATTGGAAGCGTTCACACGTTCCTGGGCGAAACCCATGCCCTGGATGCTGCCATCGCGCTGGATCGCGTCGATTTCCTTCTGCGTGAAAGCGTCGTCCGTTTGGATCGGAAAGTAATTCTCCACCTGGGCGAGAGAATAACCGAGCAGCGCCTCGCTGACTGCGTTGATCTCGTCACGGCTCATGCCGTTGAAGTATCTGTGTGCAGCATTCGCAAAGGCTCGCTCTTCGGCACTCATGCCGTTGGCAACTCCTCGCACCATATCAGGAGACATCTTGACGGTCTTGCCGCGGGAGTAGGCTTCCTTGATATCGCCCTTCCGGTAAAGCTCGATGTCCGGGATCGTGACGCCGCCGTTCATGATGTGCTTGAGGTTCTGATCGTTCAGACTGTGCAGATACAGCGCCATCCTCATGTCCGGCGTGATCTCCACGGTCGTTTCCTTGCCGTCCACGAAGCCGCGGATCTTGACCGTTTCTTTGTTGCGCAGGCGGTCGATCAGTTTTTTATCGTTCGTCCACTTGCTGAACAGAGCCTCGGCACGCATCTGGTAGTCGAACATCTTCCGCTGGCCGTCAGACAGTTCCTTCACTCTCTGATAGAGCGGATCGCTGTCGTTGTATCCGGTCAGCCTCCTGATCAGCCGCTCCGGCGCCAGCGTGTTGGTAACGAGCCAGTCGGCGATGTTCTTCTTGCTGCCTTTGGTATTGCGGATATTCTCCTGCGACTGCTTCGACATCTCGCTGACAAGCCGGCGGTCTTCCGTGCGGATCATCTTGCCGTACTGCGCAAGGGAATTCTCGATACTCCGCAGCACGTCGGTCAGATCGCGCACCTCGTCGATTGTCATATCGCCGATGTGCCGTTTCTCCAGGCGCTTGAGTTTCTCTTCCACCTGCGGCACGGACAGGAAGTTCGGATCATCCTTATAGGATTCGTACCAGTCTGCCAGTTCACGGAGATTTGTCAGCGACTTGTTGGTGAGATTCACGGAAACGGTATCCAGATCCCCGACCAGTTGATCTACGATCGCCCGGTTGACTGCGGTCAGTTTCCGGTTCTGCAGGCGCTTCGCCACGCGGAGGAGTTTCTGCCGGTCGGCGGATTCCTGTTTCCGCGTGCGCTGCGTTTCGCGCATCTCGGCGTAGTGCTGCCGCAGCGCTTCGACCTGCTCTCTGCGCTTGTCTGCTTCCTCCTGGATGCGCTGCTGCAGATACTCCTTCTGCTCTGCCAGCTTCTGCTGATAGAGGCTCCGCACTTCGCCTTCGCGTGCTTTCGCTTTGTCCGCGTAGGTCGGCTCGGCCTGCCCGATGTCGAGGATGGCATCAAGGATATCGTTCGCGGTTTCTTCCGTGGCGTCGGCCATGTTGACGCTGTAGGGGTTGTCGTAGATCGGCGTGAGGTTGTCGAGGATCTCGGCGATCTGCTGCAGTTTTTCCATGTCGGTGGACAGCTTCGGGAAGTAGTCCTCGCCCATCTTCTTCTGCAGCTCACTGTACACGGTGCCGATCCCGACGCCGTCGGTCTTCATCCGCATGGCCTTGTGCGCTGCGGCGAATGCCTTCCAGTCGGTGAATTCCTTCCGCAGTTCGGTCGGCACGTTGATGTAGATGCTCTTGAGATACTTCCGCATTGCGTCGTAGGACGTGGAGTCCGGAGTTGTAAGAACAGAGGACCGCTTCAGCAGGCCTCTGGCAATGTCGAGCGCGAGGTCCTTCATCTCGGTGCTGTCGATTCCGCCGTTGGATGCGGCTTCCACCAGGCTCCGGATTTTCTGCTCTACGATGGCGCTGGATTCCTTGGAGGACGTGGCGTCGATGATGTCTGCCGCTACGCGCTGCACATCCTTCGCCGCAGCACGCCAGCCGTTCGTCAGTTTGGTATCGGCCAGCGCCGCGTCGAGCCGCTGCTGCAGTTCGATATTCTTCTGCTGCAGGCGGGTGTCCGTCTCACGGGAATACATAACAGTCTCGCGGCCGTTGTACTTTTCCATCAGGCGTTCATTCGCCGGCTGCGTCGCAAACTTCTCAATGACAACATCACGGTTGCCATAGCTCAACGGCTGCACGTCTTCCACAGTCACGGTCGCATAACTGCGGCTCCGGCCGAAGTCCTGCCCGGTCAGCTTCATAGAATCCATCGCCGTCTTGCTGTACTTGTTGGAGGTGTCGAAAAGCAGCACCGGGATCTTCCTGATGCCTGCACGCTCCAGCGCCAATGCACGGTGACGGCCTTCGTGGCCAGTTACTTCTTCACCAGAGATATTGAGCTGGATCGGCTGGTCGACGGTTGCGCTCTTGAGCTTTTCCAGATCGAGCGGTCCGGTTTCCTGCGATACGGTAATCCTTCCAATCGTAGACGTTGTCAGGTCGAGGAACTGCTTCGGCGACATATAGGTGATGTACGCCTGCGCATAGTTCGGTGTACCCTTGGACGCATAGTCTTTTAGATACTTATCGACCGTGTCTTCCTTGAGAACGACCGTGCTGTTGTAGACCTTCGCATCACCGACATCGATCTCTCTGGATGCGACGTTTTCCCCGCCATTCTTCGTAACGATAGCAGCGACGCCACCAAACTGATTCGTCGGCTCAACAGTGTACCCGTCTCCCAGTGCGTCCTTCAGATAGGATATCAGTTCATTCTTCCGGAATCCCTTCTGGTAGCTGCCGCTGTCGGAGATGAAATACTCCATGCCATCCTCGTTGATGGCGACCTTGCTGCTGGCATTCTTGACGTCGGTGCCGCGCACGTTGATGAAGGCCTTCCCGCCAGGAGCCAGGAGCTGGCCGATCTTCACGACCATTGCGTCGCGCAGATCCTGCGGGATGACGTTCAACACGGCGTTGCTGATGATCGCGTCGTACTGCTTATTGAGCTTGGAATAGTCGGTGTACTTCGGCTTATACTTCGCGTCCGGGAACGGCTCGATATCATCGACATTGAATCCGTACTCGCTGCGGCCGGCCTCCGTTCCAACGCCAAGGCCGGAGGATGCATCAAGGATCTTGCCCTTGAATCCTTCGGCCTTGAGAATGTCGTATATCTTTCTGTAGGTCTTTACTGTGCCGGTGATCTGCGTCGGGTTCCTGACTTCCGCTTCGTCTGCCGCCAGCTCAAACAGCGTCGGATGTGCTGCCTTTACCTCGTCGAACGTCGCGCCGCGTTCCCATCCGCCGGAAGATTGTACAGGCGGTACGTCTTCCAGAGAATACAGCGACGTCGCATTCCTGTTGTAGTTCTTGTCCGGTGCTTCGTTGGTAACGTCACGGGACGCCATATCGGTATTGACATTTTCGGAAGATGTGGTATCATCGTTTTCAGAAAGAGCATCTTCGGTCTTCCACTTTGGCATATCTCGCCTCTGTGCAAGAAGATCGGCGATGCTTTTTCCATCTCTTGTGTAGAAAACATTTCCATCTCGAAGAATGTCTTCAACATAAGATTCATCCCATGCGTTAAATGCTGTGTTGACATTATTATAGATTCCGATACTTCCATCTACGTCAATCCTTATCGGAACAATAATAGAGTCACCAGCGTCATTCTTCCAATCCGTCCAAACAACAATACTATTGTCCCCAGATTCGACGTGTTTGGATGTGTTGCCCGTAATTGCCATCGGATCTTCAAATTGATATACAATCTGATCCAATACGGCACGACCAAAGCCATGCTTCCCACCCTTCTCCGTTTTTGGAAGAGCAATGTGCTTCACGGAATTCTGCGAAATATAAAGCGGATTATCAGACTTGAGATATTTTGCAAGTATTGCGGAGGGGCGACCAATCAAAACAATCTGGTTGCTCGGCATTGTCCCGTCAAGCACTGCACTTATCTCGTTTCGATATCGTAGCACGTTTCGGTCGTCGGTTGCGTCCATCGCAAGGGATTCGCTTCTCGTTGCTGGGGTGGTTCCTTCTGGGAGATTTTCAACTTCGCGAGACGCCATGTTTGTGATCACCGAGGATTTTTGCGTTCCCGCGTTCGCCATATTCGTGTAGAAGTTGCTGCGCTCCTTGGGCTTTTCCTTCTTGCCCTCGGTCGCTTTGAACTCCTCCTGCATGGCCTTCCGGTTCGCATCAACGAGCTTGTCCTGCGCGGTATCCAGCGCATTCTTGGTCATCTCTGCGCGGTCACTGAGCCAGCCGAGCGGTCTGCCCTTGCCGGCGTACTCCTTGATGAACTCGTCCACAATACCAAACTGATCGTCGGCGGCATTCTGGTAGCCGCCGTTTTTTGCTTCCTGCATCAGACGGTCCATGGCATAGTCCATAGGAGTGACGCTCTTCTTGCCGAGCTGCTTGCCGTATTTCTCGGTCAGATACGGATCGGCCTTGTTGAAACTGAACTCGATGGTCGGCTGCGTGAAGTTCTCGTCCGCAGCGGCAGTCTCCTTGACCAGTTTCATGTAGTTCTCATGATCCACGACGTTGATGGTGTTCCCGTCCGCATCCTGCACCATCACGCCGTCAAAACGAGGATGTACGCCGTACTGCCTGCAGAGATCCATGTATGTGGACTTGCTGTTGCCGTGGCCGGGAATCGTGACGCCGTGCTGCACAGTTTCATAAGGATAGAAGTGCGGCGCGAAGATCTTGCCGGTTTCGGTGTCGATTGCTTTCGTCAGCCCGAAGGTTTCATAGAAGGCGCTCTGCACCTGCTCCGCACTCATGCCCTTCGTGTCAACGCCACGGGACTTCAGCGCCTCCTTCATCTCGTCGCCGTTGTAAAGGGACTCGCTCTGCACGGAGGTGTAGTCCGCCCAGGCCTTCATGTTGTACCAGATCTCCTTCGGCAGGCCGCTGTTGTGGAACGGGATGATCATATCCACCCAGTCGGCGTTCAGCGCGTAGCTGAGCTGCTTATCCGAAGTGACCATAGCCATAACGCCGGCGTTCCGGTACGCCTTGCGCAGCTCCTTCGCCAGTTTATGCTCCATGCCCTCGCTGACGTTCTCCGTCACGCCGTCCTCGGTGTCGTTGAAGGCGATGGACATATTGATCATGTCGCCCGTGAGGCCGAAGATCCTGACATAGTCGCCGTTCTTTGTGTAGGTATGCCCGGTCCACTTGCCCTTTGCGAGGTCCGCAAAGAACTGGAAATAGTCCAGGACATAGTCGATGCGGAAGTCGTTGGAACTGTGCTTCCGGATACCGCCCATGCCGAGGATGTACTTGCGATCTTCCTCGCTGATGTTCTCCAGTTCGCCGCCGTAAGGCGCGTAGTTATCCACTGTTTTCGCGCTGGACGCGCTGTTGGCATAGCGGATCGCTTCGTTGTCCAGTTCCAGAGCGCGGTCGGCGATGCTCTTGTCGAACTCCTCGCCGATGTCCTCGACCAGGTAGACGTGTTCGGCATTCCTGCCGGCGTCATAGCGCCAGTCAGCAGCCATCTTCTTGACCTCTGCCAGAGCGCCTTTGCTCTTGATACCGTACTCGTTGGCAATGATATTCGTGAGGGAATTGACCGACGTCTCCGCCTTAATCTTCCCTTCTGCTTTCATGCCGTCGAGCAGGTGCATGGCGGCGTTGCGGATCAGGTTGACCGTGTGATAGTTCTCGGCAATCGTGGGATTATACCCGCTCTTGTCCTTCATCCACACTTCGGTCAGCGTCTTCTCCGCCGCACTGGTGAGCTTGCCATGTTCTGCGTCCCAGCCGTACATCAGCGGACGCAGATCCTCAACGGCCAGACCATCCTTGATGCCGTTCAGCACTGCGTTGTGGAACTTGTAGAAATTGTTGTAGTACCCTGCCTTGAGGATGCGCTTGTTCTCCACATAGCAGTAGGTGCAGGGGATCATCTGGTGATACGCCGACATGAGGTTGAGCAGGTTAATGCTCTCATCAAACGTCAGCGCACGGTTCAGACGTTTCATGATCGCGTTGCGGTACGCCACAAACTGGAATGTGCGGGGACAGCTGGTGTCCATGTCGAAGCTGCGGCGGTACTCCACGTTCGTGCGAAGCGGACCGTATTTATCCGTCTGCACTTTGCCGCTCGGCACCAGCGCCTGCATCATCTTCTGTGCGTCGGTGAAGTCTCCGGTGATGCTCTTCCAGATCATATCATCGAAGCGCTGGATGCTTTCAAGTGCCTCCTGGCTTCCGCCGCCGTTGATGTATTTCTTCGCCCAATCCGGCAGCGTGTCGTGGCTCGCCATATCTGCCAGATCGCTGACGCTCACCGGCTGGTGATACTCCGGACTGTCCATGATCCTGGCGACGCTGTCCGCGACGACATAGGTGTCCCGCACAGTCGCACCGTTTTTCTCCAGCGTCTGCTCCACGGTATCCGGTATGACTTCATACCCGCTCTGCTCCCGGCTGGCCATATTAACAGCGCCCTCCGTCTGTCCAGGACGAGGGGCGTTTTTGTTTTCGGCGACCACGCGCCGGACCGTCTCGGTAAAATCAGTCGCTCTTGCGCTTTCCTTTACCGACGCGTCTTTTGGAATCGAGTGCCGCTTGAAGATGTCAATCTTGCCGTTGGCGTCGGCGAAGATCTCACGCAGGATCTGCTCGTCGGTCATGCCGCTGTCCTTGTAGTTTTCGGCATACTTCTGGACCAGCGCGTTCAGCCGTTCCTGCCCTTCAGCCTGTGCAACGATTGCCTGCCGCACCTGCTCGTCCAGCTCCGGATTGCGCTTTTCTTCAGTGTGATACAGCTCATGCTGTACAAGACTGACGAGGTCCTCTTCGGAATCTGCGCGAATCCAGATCGTGCTGCCGTCGCCCTCGTTCAGACCACGCGCAAAGAAGGCACCCTTGCCGTCGTCAAGTCCCATATATCCATAGTAGAATTTGACCTTGACGCCTTCCTTCGCAGCCTCCTGCTCCGCATCGATCATGTCCTGATGCCACTGGCTTCTGGTATCTTCGCCGAGCATCTTCATGGTCTTCGCACGGGTGCCGTTCGTGAGGCCAGCATCGACGGGGCTGATACGCTTCAGCCCAGCGGCGATCTTCTTTACGACCTGCTGCCGGCTTACTTGATTGGCGTCAGCAGCAGCTTCTTGAGCCGCTCTGCCAACTCCATCGTCTCCCTCTGCGACTCCGGGCTGCCCAGCGTATTCTGCCCCTTCTGCCACTCCGCCACGTTGCTGCGCGGAATCCACACCGTTGACCCGTCCTTCGCCTGCATTGCCACTCTGTCCTTGCTGATATCTCTGGCCATTGTTCTCCTCCAATCTCGCGTCAGCCTGACCGGCGCGGTACCACTTCTCTGCTTCTTCCTGATCCAGAAGTTTGCCTTGGAACGTATTCTCGGCGCCCTCTCTGCCCATCTCATAGGCATCATACGCTTCGTTGAAATAGTCGGCGTAATCGGTGTCCTTCGCAGTCCAGTTTGTATAACTGTCTGCGAGATTATAGCCGTTCGGCCCCATCGTAAATCTCGCGGCAGTGCGAAAATCTTTCGCCCTTCCTTCCATGCTGCGCAGATCTTCATCCGACATATCCTGCACAGTCTTGTCTCTGTACTCGACTTCTGCACGGACCTCTTTCGCACTCTTGCCCTCGGTATCTACGCCGTAAATTTTCGCATACTGCTGCAGTCTGGAAGCGCCGGCCTGATATGCTTTGCGAAGATCCTCTGCGTCCACCTCGGCGCGGCCCTTCTGCATATCCGCAACGACCTTCTCCACGTCAAGGCCTCTGGTGCCGGCGTCGAACGCGTACTGCAGCGCGGCCTCCGCTCGCTCCGCAGCCTTCTTTGCTTGGAAATTTGTTACCGGCTCCGCAACGCCTGAGACGACAGACATAAACACGCCGCCGAGGAACTCTTCCCACAAGCCTTCCAGCGTAGCGAGATCCGCATCAGGATCAAAGGTGAGCCTGTCGATCCACGGCTCAAACACGCCGGAGATGACTTCCTCCATACCTTCGCCGGACTTGTCGAAGACATAGGACATGAGACTGTTATTGAAGAATTTCTGCGCTACGCCGTCGATGTTCGACCCTGTCTTCTTCGCCAACCATCTTGTGAATTCGGTAATGTCCTCAACAACGTATCCCTGTTCAGCCGGATTGTCCTCCAGCGGCGTGCCACTGAACAGTTTGTTGGAGAAATACTCCAGCGCTGCGCTGCCGATTGCCGCAGCAAACGCCTGCTGATCCGTGGCGCCTTTCGTCTTCGCCTCGTCGTACTTGTTCAGTCCGCTGCTGAAAGAGATCGCCACGTTCGTCGGGTTCGCTACGATATCCCCAATCGTGTTCCCGGCAAGCCGCGCAGCGCTGGTGACCGCATTCTGCCCCAACGTCGGCGTCAGAGTATCCGGTGCATAATTCGCCAGCGCCTCCGCCATCGGGCCGGCGGCAGTTTCCAGTGCTGCAGGGATGCCGCTTGCTTGATAGATCGCGTTCCGAGAGAACATATCGCCGGCGGCGCCGAGGCCCTGCATGACGTGCTGTCCAAACCATCCGCGGCCGCTCTTCGCAGCCTCTATCTGCTGTGCGCGCTCCTGCTGCAGAGCATGAGCCTGATCGTAGGCCTGCTTGTCATTCGGATCAGTGATGCCAAGTTTCTGCCCGATCTGATAACCAAGGATATCAATGTCAGACAAACCGGCATTGGAGAACACCATGCTCTCAATATCGCCGACGAGGTCGAGAATGCCGTACTTTCCGCCGATGGCATGAAGCTGATCGAGCAGGTCCAGTCTCTGCTGCTGCAGTTCTTCGTACTTTTCGTAGACGTTGCCGATCATGTCTCTCGCTTCTTTGCGAGTCTGCTCGTCGTTTGCCTCATTGGCCAGGTGATACCCTGCGACATTGACAGGATTATATGCTTCCCTGCGCTGCGCATCAATCTTCTTATCCGTAACCTTGAGCTGTGTGATGATGTCTTCGCGCTGCTTCTTCAGGCGCTCCTCGTTCTGCTTAACGTAGGCATCCATCACCGGGTGGAGACTGTAATCCGCGTCCGTCGGCGTGATGTTCCCGGACTTCAGTTTCCCGCGTGCGTCCGAAAATCTGCGAATCCGATCAGTGGAATATTCCCACTGGTTCTTCCATCCGTTCCAGATATCGCCGGATACCCCACTGGAATTGAATAGCAGGTCCTTCACAAGTCCGCCAAACGAGGCGTCGCGTTTCAGCCGCGATTCAGCGTTCGCCCTCGCATTGCGCTCATAGGTTTCGTTCTTGATGTCGTTGACAATATCGTGTCCGCCCTTGTGCTTTATGGGTTCCGGTTCCGGAAGAATTCCCTTGTATTCCGACGTCGGAATATAGGACTTGGTTTCCACTCCCAGACCGTTGAGGATCTTGTCTACACGAGGATGGGCGTTACTGTCATTCACCGCAATGAGGCCGTTGGTCGTTGTGTCTCTGCGAGGCACACCTTCTTCGCTGTTGATGCGCTTGATTATCTCATCAACTCTGCTGTGTTTTGCCATATTGGCCTCCTTATTTTGTATTCCCTGCAATTCCAAGCGCCTGGAGGATATATGCCGCTCCTGCTTCTGTCAGCCCGTCCCCAAGCGCCGCCTCAACTTCCGTTTTAACTCTTTCCTCGGCATCCTTCTTGGAATCGATATCATTGCCGGCGCGGTCCATTATTCCCCTCATGCGGCTATAAAGCCCTTGAGTCGTGACTCCGTTTGCGTCAACTGACGGCCCATATCCAGACCCAAACCCTCCATTTGTCGAGTTCGCTTGCACGCCCTTGAGATAATTCTCATAGGTGCCGTAATACATGACAAGATTGGGGTCAGCAGAGAAGTCATCTCTCGACAGCGGCTGCGGGTTCATAAGGTCGGCATAATCACTGATGTTGCCAAGTCCGACTTTGGTCGCACCGCCAAGCGCAGCCAGATCATCTGCGTCTATGCCGCCGAGTCTCGCCAGTTCGTCGCGCTGATTGTCAGATAGGAAATCCCAGTACTGCGTAAGACTTTCAAGCGCAGACTTCCCGGTATCGTCCATATTTGCAGAGGCGAAGATCTCGTCCCATGTGGACTGCGGGATCGTCAATCTGGTATCTTGTTTCGGCGTCCCTCTTCCGCTGCCCTTCGCCGCCTGTGCCGCAAGCAGCGCCGCGTAAGCATCGGCTGCTCTGGTATCTCCGTAATAATCCGTATAGCCGGAGTAGTCTCCAAGCCCTGCAAGCAGTTTCGCATAGTCCAGCCGCTTCTCGTCCTCTCTCTGTGCCGCGTCCAGATCCTCGCCGTACATCTTCCAATAGTTGTTGTTGGAGAAGTCGAGCCGGTCGAGCGCCTTGCTGTAGTTGTCCTGATAGACGCCGTAGTCGAAGTCGCGGTCGTTCGCCCAGCGGTTGTACGCCGTGTTGTCCGCGTCGACGTCGATGTTGTACATATCCATGAGCCGTCCGTAGTCGTCCTTCCAGCCCTGATATGCGCGGTTGTAGTCGTCGGAGTATCTGCCGTAAGCGGTCTGATCCTGCTGGAAGTCCATGTTGTACAGATCCATCAGCTTGTTGTAGTTGTCGCGCCAGTTCTGGTAGTCGAGGTTGGTCTTATCGCCCCACTGCTGATATGCGCGGTTGTAGTCGTCGGAGTAGATGTTGTACCTCATGTTGAGGTCGTCCAGGTACTGCTGATAATCCTGATTCAGCTTGTCCTTGTACATCCCGTAGTCGAACTGGTCGTGCGTCGTGGCGGCGTTGTACTTGTCGCGCAGCATATTGTAGTTGTTCTGCCACTCGTTGTACGCCTGCGCTCTCAGCTCCGGGATCTTATCGGCGAGCTGTGCCATGTAGTAGTTCCCCGCCTGCTGCGCTGCCGTGTTCGCGTAGGAAGACGGCACACCGCCGGTCATGGCCGCGGCCTGTGCCAGAGCGTCGCGCTGCGCACGCTGTCCCTCGCGGGTGTACTCCTTCTTATAGACGTCGTACAACGGGTCGGTCGTGTAGTCGTAGGCAAAGTCGCCGTAGCCCTGCACGTTTGCCAGCGCGTCGTTGTAATAGTCCGAATGCTGGAAGTCCGGCGTCGTGTTCTCATACTTCTCATAGGTGAACGGATCGGGCGCTTTGAACTCTTCGTACTGGAACGGGTCGACGTTCTCGATCGCGCTGATCCGCCCGGACAGATCGACTGGGGAAACATACGGCGCGTAATTGAAACTGCCGTAGTTCGCCAGCGCGTTCCGGCTGTTCTCCACACGATCCGACTGCTGGTACGGCTGATAGCTGAACGGCTGATAATTCGCGACGTTGCCGTAGTTGCTCATCATCTCGCCGCCCCAGAAGGACGTCGTCCCTCCCGGCGTGGCGACGCCATTGCTGCCGTAGGGATTGTACTCCGCGCCGGCAGTACCGCTGTTGTAGTTGTACTTGCTCCGCGCAGCCTCCGCCCTCTGGTTGGCCAGCGCCCTCGCCTCGTCCGTTGTGGCGTTGGCATAGTCGCTCTTTGCGTTGAACACCTCGTCGGCAAACCAACGATCCTGCGAAGCGTTCGCCAGGTCCCAGTCGTTCCAGTACTGGCCGGACGCCAGCATCTTGTTGTACCATTCGTTGTTCGTATCCCACGGGGAATTCCATATTGCTGCCATGTCTTGTCCTCCTTATAGGGCGCTGCCCTTGTAGTTTTCACGGGCCAGCGACCACAGTTCAAACCGGCCTTCTCCCTCGATACGGATTCGGAAATGGTCGGATCTTCGCGGGATTATCGGAAGATAGAAGCTCTTCTTGACGTTGTCCGTCTGGAACACTTTCACCGTGAGCCAGTCGCCCTCGCTGTCGAAGCGCATCTTTATCACCGCGGAAGAGCAGGTCCCAAGCGCCATCCGGAGCTGAATCTTGCTCGTCCCCTTCTTGTTGGCGCCGTAGGCCGGATACTTCGACTGATCCTCCGTGAAGTCGGCAAACTCCACGAAGTACGGTATCCGTTCCTCCTCGCCGTTGGTCTGCACGGCCCACAGCTCATCCTCTGTCGAGACGAAGGCCGTCTTGCTGTTGTATTTGCAGGCGTACCGGATCTCGCCGTCCCACTCGTCGATCTTCTGCCGGTGCCACATTCCCCTCTGCGGATCGTACTCATAGAACTCCGAGCCGCCGGAATACCAGAAGTCGTATTTCCCGCCGTCAGAGAAGGCGTCAGCGTCGAACGACCCGGTGATCAGGTCGCCGAGCTGGTTGGATATGCAGGTCGGGAATCCGCCGTTGTACGCCATGATCCCGATGCGGGAGAGATAGAACAGCGTCTCGTTCGCGACGGCCAGCGTCCTGCCGTTGACGCATCCCGTTGACGCAGATCCCATAACCTCAAAGTTGCTCGGCCGGTTGCCGTAGACCTTGTAGATCCCGCCTTCCTTGAAGAAGATCGGGTAGCCCATGAAACTGACGCAGCCGGTGAGGTCGCCCTCGGAGAGGACGTCGACTGCGTAGGAGTTGTCCGCCGGTCCGTCGAAGACGTTCCAGTTCTTCATGTCGCCGAGCTTGCTGGCGTAGATCGTCTTCTGGTGGCATCCCCAGACCCTGTTCTCATTGACGCATAGATAATCAAGGTCTGGCATCTTGCGTGCGATTGTCGCGCTCTTGGCAACGTCCGTCAGCTCGTCGTCGAAGGAATGCTCATAGAAGATGAGCTTGTGTTCCTCGACGCCGTAAACGACCAGTGTGCGTGTGGTCGGGAACGCGGTGCCGGAGAGCGTCAGCCCGTCGCCGGCGGAGAAATACTGCGTGAAGTCAACGCTGCTGCAGTTGATCGTGTTCGCCTCCGCAGACGCTCCGCTGATATCGGTGCCGTCCGTGATGGTCACGTTCGCCGTGACGCTTGCCTCGATGTCGCCCATGATCGGGCCAAGCGTCTGCCATGCGCTGCCGTCCCAATATTTGCACGTCCCGCTGACGCAGTACACGTCGCCGTAGCTCGCGCCGCTTGGCCAGGAATTCACGACGGCGATCACGTCCGTGCGCACCCACTTCTTCGCCGGCATGATGATGGCGAATCGGTTGAAAGGCGTCATGGTCTGCAGCTCATTAAACGAGCCGGAGATCGTGACGCCTTTGTACTTGCAGGTGCTGCCGAGCTGGATCGTGTCGCCCTCCTCCGGGCCGATCTGCAGCGTGGCATATTTCCCCGTATATCCGGTCGAGATCTTTCGGTCGGCCGGTCTGGTTGTAAGAACGGGGTACTCGTCCGAGACGATGTTCTGATCGTCCCAGATGTCCCCGGTGCCTGCGGCCAGCGTGTGCATGATGCCGCCGAATTCGACGGATCTCCACTTGCTGATGCCGTCGGCATTGATCATTCGTGGAAGCATTATCTTCCCTCCAGTTGTGCGATCCGCGCCTCCAGCGCGTCGCATCTGCCCATGAGCTTCTGGATCATATGAACGGACAGCCCCGCAAAATCGTCGTAGTGCAGCCCGTAAATCGGTGTCTTCGCCCCCGTTGTGGGTGGCTTCTGCTTCTGTTCAAATACCATCCCGATATCCTTGAGATGGTTCTCCTCCAGTGACGCCTGGATGTCCTGCGCAATGAATCCGATGCGCACGCTGTGGTCGTCGATGTCCGTCCTGCGGAACGTACACGGTCTGAGCGCCAGGAAGAAATCCTCATACGGCGTCATGTCGTAGTCGATGTCCGTCTTTACCCGGCGATCCGAACTGCTCACGACTGCAATCTCAGCAGATCCATAAAAACATCCGGTGCTGTACGCCTCCAGATATTTGCTGCTGCTACCCATGTGTGCCATGTTTGACGTAACGTACACATCGTAGCTGCCGGCGGTCATTCTCGCTCCGCTGCTGGTCACGATGATGTACTGGCTCCCATACGGGGAAGCAAGCGCAACGCCCCATGTAGTGCCACTGCCGTCGTAGCCGTCCACGGCGCCAAGCGACCCGACCTGATAATATGTGCTGCCGTATTTACGGTATACGTTGAACTCACCGGCAAGGTCTACCGCATTCGCGTTCAAATAACCTGCCGTGATATCACTTGCGCTGCATTCGTCCGCAATGATCGTTCCTGTCGTGATCTGGCTCGCGTCGATCGCGATCGCCTGCATACACGTCGATGTCAGGTAATCCGCCGTAAGATATCCAACCTGCGCGGTTCCGGATTGGATCTGGTTTGCTTTGATCGCCCCGGCATAGACCCAGTTGGAGTTAACGGAGTCCGCCGTGATCGTACCGTCGATGTTTGCTGCGCTGACGTGCAATTGCGACGCATCAATCTGTGACGCCGTCAGTGTGCCGGTAACATTTGCGGCTGCGACCTGCAGATTCGTCGCATTGATCTGCGTCGCCGTGACGCTGTTCGTCTTGATCTTTCCGCCGTCGATGACCGTGACATTGTTCTCGTTCGCCGTCAGCGCGTCAAGCGTTGTGTCCGCGTCAGACCGCACCTTGATGCTGCTGCCGTTGATCGTCGTCGTCCCGGAAGCGGAGCCGACGTGCAGACCGTCCGATTTAAGGTTCAGCACGGTGTAGTTGTCGTTGCCGTCCGTAACCTGCGCGTAGATACCGTCGGCCTTTTGACTGATAGAAGACATCTGCTTCGCCATGCCGTTCTGCGCGGGGATGGGCGTCCAGTAATCCGCGCCGCCTTCCGTTCCGGGCTTGTTGCTGTTGGAGGATGTGTGCGCGGTGTTGCATCGGTAGTAAGCCGTTGTTTGATTCGGTGAACTCCCGGTCGTGACTGTGACATAGTCTCCGACAGAGTACGCATGACTGCCAGTCCACGGGTTCGCCGTGATTTCCGTGACCTGCGATACCTCCGTGCGGATTTCGTCGGCCTTCTGATCGACCGTGGAAATGGATGTGCTTAACGTCCCCTCAACGCCGGAGGCTCTGCCGACTTCTGTCCGGATATCCTCCGCAGTCATGTTGAATCGGCTGTACAGCACGGTTGTGTCCGTGACCGACGCCCACTTTGCGCTGGGCGGTTTGTTTCCCGCGGCGGACGTATGGTCCTCCAGGCATCGGTAAAACGCCAGCGTCTCCTCATCGCCCACAGTCGTCGTAATGCGCACGACGTCGTTCACATGGTACAGCGTGTTCACGGTCCACTCCGGCGCGTACTCCTTCCGGACCTGCACCATCAGGCCATCCGCTGCGATCTCGATCTCCGTCTCGATCTGATCCTCCAGATCCTTTATTGCGATCTTGATCGGCTCTTCAATGGTCTGGCCGAGCCATCCTATGACCTCGGTGCTGTTGAAGTTCTCCGGGCCGATGTTGTGCAGCAGATACCGGAGCTGCTCCAGAAGCTGATACACATAGTCCTGCAGCGCGTCGACCTTCTGGTCGGTGGTCTTCCCTTCTACGTTGGGGAATCCTGTGTCAAGCGATGCAAATCCGCTGGGCATTATCCCACCTTCTTTTCTACAGCCTCGACCCTCGTTTCAAGCACCGGCACGCGCTCGGCGAAATTGTTGTGCTTCCGCACTTCGCGTGTCAGCTCCTCCAGCTTCGTGTCCGTGACGGCCATCTGGATCTCCATCCGTTTCTGGACGTCGTTTCCTGTGGCCTTTGCGCTGATCAGGGCCGAGACGATGCCGACGATCATGCTGCAAACGGCGCCGATGATCGCGGCGATAACAGCGTCACTCATTTCCCTCCACCTCCGGCAGGCCAGTCGCGATGCTGGTCAGGATCGACAGGACCGCGGCGAGCGCAGATGCGGAGGCCACGACCTTCCAGTCCACTTCAGAAAACAGAGCGGTCGTCCCGATGGTAGCGATGGCCGTCTGTGCCAGGGTACGCACGGCGCGAATCAGCGCGGCGATAAGGAACTTCTTCCAGTCTTTCATGGTGTTACCTCCTTATTAGCCGTCCTATTGCAAGACGGGGTAGCCATTAGCGGTATCGCACATATACACATTGCTACCGCCTTGCACATTTGCATAACCAACACCATAAAGAGAATCGCTAGTATAATACATGGTTATATACGAAACAGCTGTTTCCGTCCCGCCTTCCTCACTATAATAAGAAAACAAGACAGAAAACCCGGCATCATAAATTTCTTGCCATGTTTTATCAAGCGCGTGTGTTTCGGCATCTTCGTGAACCACCAGCACACCGCCGCCGGAGCCGCCGCCGCCACCGCCGTTATTGGCGATTGCATTGAGATATTCTTCCGTTCTGGTCACGGGCGTAGGAAGATTGCTTGTCGATCCGGACCGGATCGCATCCAGAAACTGTTCTTCTCTTGTGACGGGATGATCAGGCACTCCCATATCAATTCCTCCTTTATGTTACTGTCGTTCCGATTTTGCCGAAGATGCAGGTGAGAGTCGTCGATCCGCTGATGGCGCCCTGCACCTGGGCTGCGCCTGCGCTCGTCGTCCATGTCAGCGTCCCGATCACCGAGTTTGGCGTGCCGAGCGCGTAGCCGAGCAGCTCATGGTCTGCCGTAATCTTCGCGTTGCTTTTGCTCCAGGTCACGCTGGAGCCTGTGCCGCTCTGCGAGCCGAAGCTCACCTTAATAAGTTCGTCCGCTACGGTTGCATAGCTTGCCAAGTCCAGCGCCCCCAGTGTCTTTACACCTGCCGCGGTGTAGAAATAGTCGGTGTTTGATACGCCTGCCGTCGTTGCCGTGGTGTCGGCGACGGTCATCAGCGTGGTGCCGTTTAGCTTTACTGTTGATACACCCATATGACCGCCTCCTTATGTTGTGGGTTTCCACACGGCAATCCACTTATATGTTCTGCCTGAACGCCAGTAGTAACTTGTCCCATTAGACGGTTTGAAAGATGATGAAGTTACATAGCTGGTCGAATCACTTGTATCATAGCCGCCTGTTGCGTTCATACTCGATCCGGTCCCCTTATATCCACCTTGCCGTCTTGCGTAGTATGTAGAGCTTCCGACTTGCATTGTGCTCCCAAATAAAGTGTACCAGTCAAAAATTGACCAATACATTTCTGAGTTGTTAGTTGCCTGAGTTGTGCCACTAGTGTCAGAAATAAGCACACAAAAAGGCTTTGAACTGTGCGAATTTGCAAAACTGATAGTTGGCTGAGCCGTGTCCGCGGTCGGCGTATATGTTCCTGTTTCATAAACAAGTCCGCTCCCGGAGGCTGCGTTGATCTGCACGAAGCTCAGCCCGTCATAGCCCTCGTCCGCCGTAATCGTCTGGCTGGAGCCGGACGGATTGATCCCACTCTTGCCCTGCAGCGATACCATGCTCCCGGTAACGGTGATGTTCTTGACGATGCCGCCGCCGGTGTCCGGTTCCTCCGTCACAACGACCGTGCCGCTGCTCCCCGTGCCTTCGGTCAGCGTGCCGCTGGAATTAAGGAAATACTTCCCGCTGGCCACGTCCGAGGCCGTCGCCGTCGTCCCGGAGGGATCGGCAAAGACTGCGGTGCCGCCGCCGGTCTTCGGTACGTTGATCGCCGGAACGTCTGAATAAGAAGCCCCGGCGATGGTTACATTCTGTGCCATGGCCCACCTCCGTTAAGAGATGGACAGCACTTTCGTCGTCCCGTCCTGCGAGATCGTCGCGGAGCTGAGAGATCCGGTAACGGAAGCAACGCTGTCGTCGTCCGTCGCCGTGCCGACCTTGACCGTCACGCCGTATGCGATGTTGGCTGCGGTGAGGTTCGCGCACACGACCGCCTCGATGGTCTGGTTGCCGCTGAGATACTGCCCGGAGTTGATCGTCTGCGCGGACGTCGTCGGCGTGTAGGTCGCCGCGCTCTTGCTGCTGATGCTGCCGGTGACCTCCGAGCCGTTGACAAAGGCCTTCTTGCCGGAGAGGATATCCCCCGCCGTCGCTCCGCCGCTGGCGTAGGTCGTGTCCATGAATTTCGCCGTGCCGCCGCCGGAAAGCGGGATGTCCACCTCCGGGACATTCTGATACGTCACGCCGTTGATAACTACATTCTGTGCCATGTGTGTTCCTCCTTACGTCACGGTCAGGACCGCGCCGTTCCAGGTGATGAGTCCGTAATTGCTGGGGATCGGATTGATCGTGACGTTGTCCGTCATTCGCAGATCATCCGTGTACAGCGTCTGCGTCTCCTGCGTCGGGGTCACTTCATAGGCCCCGGTGTATGGATCGGTGTCGACGTGTTCCCGAAGGACCGGACTGCCCAGCACGATCTCGCCCCGTGGGCTGCGGACCGAAACGTCCACGACGGGGCTTTCGATGGTTACGTCAAGTTTCAACCCTTGTCCACCACCTTCAACGTGGCGGCAGGCAGGATGTTATACAGAAATGTCCCCGATCTGTACCAATCGAGGACGTAGATGTAGGTGCCGACGGAGAGCTTCGCCGTCTCCGCCGCGGTGAGGCTGAAGTTGACCGTGTTGTTTGAGACGTTGCTGTACGTCTTCTCCAGCACGGTCGCGCCATTTTTCTCCGTCTTGATCGTGACCTTCACGCTGTCCAGCGCGTCCAGCGTCACGCCTTTGACGGTGATCGGGATCGCCACGCCGTAGTCCCCCTCGCACATCTGGAGATTGCTGCCGCTCGCGCTCCACGCCATGTTCGTTTCCCCCCTTCGGGATTAATCAAGTAGTCCGCTGTAGCTCTTGCCGTCCTCCGGCTCCAGAAGGTTCATGGCCTCCAGGATCTTCGCGTCGATGATCTTGTCATAGCGCATGAGGACCGTGGCCAGCTCCGCCCTCGTCATGTTGTCGTTCGGCCTGCCGTCGTTGATGAGTCCGAGCTTCTTCGCCCATGCCATCTGCTCGTCGTACCACATCGGCTGTGCCGGCTGCGTCGGCTCAATGATCGTGCCGCCCTCGCCGTCGTCGTAGGACGCGTATGCCGGCATCCACAGCCCCGCGGCTTTCAGGTCCTCGCTCCGGTTCATGTCCACCGGAATCCCGATCTTCGCCTGCATGGCCTTGGATTCCGGGCCGCCGCTCCACTGGTACTGATAGACGTTGGTGTGCCCGGAAACCTTCCCCTCGCTCCAAGCCACGCACTGCCAGAATTTGTCGCTTGCGCCCTGCTCCGCGATGTAATCCACGATCTTCGCCGGGCCGTACAGCCCGGCCACATACGGAGCGCACGCCGCCTGCGCGGCTCTCATGTACGCCTCGATCGCCGGATAATCCGCCTGCACCGGGCAGTAGTCGCAGGCGAAGAAGATGGTCGTGCCGGCCGGGACGCCGAACTGAACGGCCAGCGCCTTCGCCCTGCCGCCGTCCTGCGCGCCCCGCGCGGCGCCGCCCTTGACGTCCCCCGCGCCGATCTCCCAGCACAGGAGGATCGCCAGCCCGGCATTGCGCAGCCCGGTGATCTCGTCCGCCGTCAGGTCCTTGTTCATGCCGGGAGGCACCAAGTACCTCCCGACGAAGCTGACGCCGTTCTCGCGCAGCTTCTTTGCCTGTGCGGCGCTGATCCGCGCCGCGGTGTCAACTCCGAGATAAGTCATAACGGTCTCCTTATGAATATGACAACGTAAAAGGTGCGTTCCCTGTCACGATTGCTCGGATATAACCCATATTAAAGGTGATGTACAAACCGTTGGTTTCCTGTGCGACAGCACTAACCGTAGCACTCGTTCCTGTGCCGCGCGTCTCCATGTATTCGGGCGCGAGATTTCCCGCTTTCTTGAAAATAGCAACAGTTACGGGCGCGTAACCTGTCTGGGTGCGACAGGCAGTCACATGAAATACTGCGTCCACTGCCGCGGTATCATAGGCAATGTGAACAGTTGCGCCGGTGTTTGTAAAAATCGAACGCGAATAAACGCCGTCAGCACTTGCAACTGGTATCGTTCCGCTTGCCATTACTCAGCCGCCTCCTCCACGTCTGCGATCTTTCCGATATGCTCGCAGCCGAGGATCATGCCGTCGCTGACGCGGTACACAAAGGCGACCTGGCACTGCCGGGTGTCCGCGACGCTCATCGCCGCGAGGGCGTTGTGCCACTCGCCGATGGCCCGCTGCTGCGCTTTCTCGATATCGTTGTTGTAGCTTCTGCTGTCGTAGGCCTTGGGATAGCCGGTCAGCGGATTGAACGTCCCGTTCGAGTCCACGACCTTCGCCACCACTTCAAAAATCTCACGCTTTGCCATGATTCATTCCTCCTATGAAATGTTCTTTCCGCGCTTGCCAAGTATGACGGTAAGCGTTGTCGTGCCGTTGATGTTGCCCTGCACCGTGACGCCCCCTGCGCTCGTCGTCCATGTCAGATCCCCGGTCTGCGCAGCCGGAGTACCGAGCGCGTAGTCGATCAGGACGTGGTCTGCGGTAATCGTACTGTCGCCACTCTTGCTCCACGTCACGCTTCCGCCGGTCCCGGTCTGGCTGCCAAGGTTTACCTGCAGGATCTCCCCGGTGACCGCATTCGCGATCCCGGAATAAACAGCCCCGCTGGTGATGAGCTTTGTGCTGGCGCTCGACGGCGCCGAGCTTTCAACCTGCGCGGTCCCGATGTGGTTTCCGTCGCCGGCGAGGACGCCGACGATGTTTGTCTCGGTGGCCGTGGAGATCTGGTTCAGACCGGGGTCGCCCTTTTCGCCGTCCCGGCCCTTCAGCGACTCCAGCCACTCCTCTTCGGTGCCTTCAAACCCGTGCTTCACGGCGATGCCGTAGGCAGAATAGTAATAGCCCGGCCATGCGTAGACCGGGAATATCTTGTCAGAGTATGCCAACGCCCCATCGCCCCTTTCTGTCGGCAGGATTATAGGTCCTCGCAAACCATCTGGAGAACTCGCCCCAGAAGGCGTTGAACATCTGCATCGTGTTCTGGTATTTGTCGTACTCGCCGTTGGCGTAGTCAATGCGTGCCATGATGTACTCCGGGTACAGTTTGAAGTGCGGCGCCTCGGCGAGCAGGACGACGTCGCCTCCGTAATAGTTCAGCTCCGTCGTGACCTCTGCCGTGGACGTGGTGCCGAAGGTTTGGTCCATGACAAGCCCGTCGGAGGTGATCGCCTGGATCGTCATCTCGCTCCGCGCATTGCCGGAATAGATGCTGCCCGGTGCGAAGCGGATGATCTTCCCGCCCGGCCGGAACTTCATCAGCAGCTTCTTGTCCGCAATGCCGATGGTGTGTTCGTCCGGGAAAGAGATCGGCGTGTTCTCGGTATGCGTATATTTGTACTCAAAGACGTCCGTCTCGGCGTTGAGGAAGATCTCGGTCTGCACCATGCCCTCTACCTCGTTCAGCCAGACGGTCTTCGTCTCGTTGGAGAAAGCGTTCGGCTTGATCTCGTCGACGTAGTCGAAGCACTCTTGAATCGTCATAAGGATCACTCCTAGTCGTGAGGAGGAGGCCGAAGCCCCCTCCTCATGATGATCAGGTACCGTCGTTCAGCAGCGTGAGCTTGCTGCCGTTGGCGGTGGTGGACGCCCGGACAAGGTACGCCTTGCCGGCCGCGATGGAAGTGCCGCTGTCGCCGCTCACGTTCTTCAGCGTGAAGGCGTTGGAGCCGCCCTCGTTCACGACGAGCGCAGCGGTGCCGTCCGGCAGGCCGAGCGTGACAGTCTTGCTGGCTGCGGAGAGGGTGATGCCGATGTACGGCACCTTCTCATCCTCGGCCAGCGAATAGTTCGCGCTCTTGGTGATGCTGACTGCGGCGAGAGGGCTGTGGACGCCGCCGTCCACCTTCAGCCCGGTGAATCTGGTGTAATCAGCCATGACGTCACCCCCGATCAGGCGGTGATGTCAGTCGCGCCGGAGATACCGCCCACGGCGAAGGCACGCCAATCGTTGAAGCCGGCGGTGTAACGGGCATAGCCCTTCCACTCGTTGGCGTCATTCGCGGCGATCTCGCTCTTGACTTCCAGCTTCACGCGGTCGAGCCACACGGCGCCGCCGTAGGTGTCGTTGTACTTGGAGTCGAAGAGAATCCAAGGCGCGTTGCCGGAGGTGACGTACTGGTTGAGATACGGCCACACGATGACGTTCCAGCGACCGTACACATAGTTGTACGCGTTGTTCGCGGTGGTCGGCTCCTTGTCCGCGCCGATGGCGGCGAAGACGTCGTTCTTCAGGCTGTAGATGTTCGGGATGATGATGGTGTCGGGAGAGACGTCGAGGATCTCGCCGTTGTCGCCCTTCACGTTCTGCATCGCCGTCTCGACAGCGCCGAGGATGGAATCGGAGAAGGTGTTGGAGAACTTGTTGCACTGGGTGCCGCCCTTGACCTTGCTCGGATGCGCGGTGGCAAACAGCGCCTGGCCGTCCGCGGAGGTCAGATCGAACTTCTGACCCTTGAACTTCGCGCTGGACGCGCCGAAGGCGGAGCCGATCAGGAACGCGGCGAACTCCTCGCGGGTGCGGTAATACGCCGTGATGAAGGAGTCGGGCTTCTTGCGCAGGTCCATGATGTTCGCGTCGTCGATCATCTCGCGGGAGATGGCGAAACTGTTCTTCCATGTGACGTTCTCAAGGGTCTTGCTGTAGCCCTCCTGGAAACCGTCGACCGGATAGGCGCCGTTCTCGCCGACGGGCTGGAAGCCGTTCATGCTGGTCATGCTGGTGAACTTCTCCGCCCAGTGGGTGCTGGGCTGATGGGAGAAGATCTGCTTCTCGATGCTGTTGGCCTCAAAGGCCTCGGCACGCTTCTCGATGAACATCTTGATGGGTTCCTGGGACTTGCCGTAGATGCTGTTGGCGAGGTTGCTGCCCTCAGAGAAAATGATATTAGCCATGTTGCCTACCTCCTATCAAAAGCGCACAAGGACCGTGCCGCCCGTGCCGCTGCCGGCCTTGGCGTCATAGTCGACGACCTCGGCAACGCCGGACGTGGTGGTCGCGGTGACCTGCAGCCCGTCGGTGTGAAGGGTGACCTTCGCGCCGCGGTTCATGCCGGAAAAGCTCGCCTGGTTGGTCGTCTCAAAGATCATCTGGTCGTCGATGCGGACGACGGGGATGATGTCGCCGGCGGTGCAGGCGGCGCTCTTGTCGACCATGGAGATGTAGGTGGGCTTGGTGGTACCGGTGGCAATCGCGAGGTTGCCGCTGGTCTGGGTCAGCGCCATGCCGACTTTCGGCGTGATGGCGCCGCAGGGGAGATACTCCCACGGACGCGGCTGGCCGTCGCCGTAGGAATGAATCAGAAATGCCATGATGAAATCCTTCCTTTCAGTTTTTGTGGAATCGCGCATAGTGCGCTTGGATCTCAGCATCGGTCGCGGTCGGATTGAAGAGCTTGTACTGCTCCTTCACATCGGCGGGGACCGTCACGGCCCCGCTGCCCCGCGTCTGCGTGGGTGCCATGTGTTCCTTGCTGTTGGCTGCGTTGATCGCCGCCTGCCGGCTCGCAGCCGCCGCGCTCTGCGTCAGCGTGTCATAGTTGGCCAGTTTGAACGCGTCCACGATGCTGATTCCCTTCTTGACGTAGTCGTATACTTGCTTGTATTCCGGCCGCTTCACAAGATCTTCGACAGTCTTGACAGACGGATCGAGCTTGCCGATGGCAGTGATCTGCTCATCGAGGATCATCTTCTGCTTTTGCTGCCTTGCCTCTTCCGCGGCCCTGCGGTAGTCCCGGACGCTGGGGAGATTCTGCACGAAGGCGTCGAACTCGGCCTCGTTCATGCCGGAGGCATCGGCGACTTCCTTCTTCTTCTCCTGCGCTTCCCGCGTCTTCCACGCGTCCCACTCCGCCTTGGTTCTGATGGGCTGTCCGGTGTAGGGATCTGTCTGTCCCATTGCCGCGATGGCCTCATCGAGCTGCCGCTGTGCCGCCGCCTGTGCCTGTGCGATCCCGGCGTCCCGTTCCTGCTCGGCCTTCCGGCGAGCCGCGGCATACTTCGCGTTCTCTTCTGAGGATTGCTCCTCTTTCACTGCGGTCTGCTCGGCGGGGGCAGACTCTTTTTCGCCTTGCGCATCCTCCGTATAGGT
>Ga0265298_10000910_pt1 | contig 43997 bp, 31 predicted proteins | sample AusTroGonzalo_MG_3_FD_193486 | JGI IMG/M metagenome (GOLD analysis project Ga0265298, IMG submission 193486) | Bovine rumen microbial communities from tropical cattle in Woodstock, Queensland, Australia - Gonzalo_01 | ecosystem: Host-associated > Mammals > Digestive system > Stomach > Rumen ... | reverse complement strand
AGAAATAAGGTTGTTCGGATAATAATATTCTCCGTCGTCATAATAGTCCAACGCCGGATCGAAAGAAAGACCTGTACATTCTTTCTGGGAACCAGGATCTGTCGGATCAGTCGGATTTGTGGGATCAGTCGGATCAGTCGGATCGGTCGGGTCAGTCGGGTTTGTAGGATCCGTAGGATTTGTGGGGTCTGTCGGATCAGTCGGGTTTGTGGGGTCTGTCGGATTTGTCGGATCAGTCGGTATTGTTTCGTCGCTGTCCGCGTTGTCGTCGCCGCCGGGAATGTAGCCGGTGTCGCCGGTATCCGTAAGGTCATCGTCGCTTGCGCATGAAACGAAGACGAACATCGCAAGCATCATAAGTGAAATAGTCAAAAACTTTTTCATAGGAGCCTCCAAGTTGTTAATAAGCAAAACACTATATTTTAGTGAAAGAAGAAATTAAGACAAATTTTTAAACTGCTGATTTTTATTTGAAATCAAAACTGAAAACAGTGAGAAAGTTTAAGGTTTTAGTGAATAGAAGAACTTTTTAGTCGCCGTAGTCGTAATCGTCTTCTTCTTCTTCAACTGTGTAGGTGATCGTCGTATCTTTTACGTCGTAGCATGCGCCGCCGGGAACAGGAGTCGAAGTGTAGTTGCCGGCAATAGTAACTTGTTCAAGTCTAAGTCCCGAAACCTTTGCCGTGACATTTGTGCCCGTAGCACTTTCCTGCGTTGAGAAAACAACGGTTCCTTTCTGCTGGAAGTAGCGGGTATCTTCGCCTTCGTAAATTACGAAGCAGAGATCACAGTCTTTGTAATTTGTCCCGGAAAGATCGTATGTGTCGCTCTCTCCTGTCCAGGTTTCAAGAAGGTACAGATCGTCTTCACTGGTATTGGGTGTATATTTTCCTAAATACAGTCCATACTCAGAGTTGTATGATCCGGTTTCAAAAGTTATTTCTGTGCAGTTGAAGTCAACACACTGTGTCTGGTCTGCGTTGCAGGTCTTGTCTGCGCCGCATCCTTCGCCGCAGGTTCCGCCGCATCCGTCAGGACCGCAGACTTTGCCGTCACACTGGGGAACGCAGATGGTGTCCCAGGTAATATCTTTTGCTTCATAGCAGTTACCGCCTGCAACAGGAATGGAATCTTCGTCAATTTCGACAAGTCTGAAAGAGCCTTTTCCCTGGGATTCAAGAGTTCCTTCCTTAACTTTTGTGAAATTGAGGGTTCCGCTTTCCTGGAAGTAGTATTTTCCGATGGAGTAGTTTTCCAGATCATAATCTTCGTAAAGGAATACATAGGCATCACCGACATTGTCGATGTCGCTGGTGAGATCAACTATTCCGGTTTTGAGTTCGTCAACCTGGAAACCGATTTCAAGAAGATCGGGAATGGATGCATCGCCGATTCCTTTGCCTGTTGTATAAGCGTCATAGTAGTAGTTCGTGCCGAACCAGGAGTCTTCTGCTACTAATTCGAATTCACCGATTTCTCCAAGTGTGTCGCAGTTGAAGGGAACGCATTTGAATTCAGCGCTGCAAGCCTTGCCGTCGCATACTCCGCAAGCGCCGCCGCATCCGTCGCTGCCGCACTCTCTGCCGTCACACTGAGGAACGCACGGTTCTTCGTAGCCGCTGTCAAAAGAAGCAGTTTCGATTTTGTAGCAGGCACCGCCTTCGACAAAATTTGTTTCGAAGGTCGAGTCTTCAATCGTTGCTTCTGCAAGAGTAGCGGTGATCGTTCCGACGATATTATTTGAGTCATCGACTTTTTCGACAGTCAGTGAGCCGCGTTTCTGGTAGTAAATTTTGGAATAGGAGCCGTTTTCTTCATCGCCTTCAGCTTCGACATAGTCTGCGAGCATGTATACACATTCGGTGCATGTCGCATAGCTCGAGTTGCTTTCGCTGCCGAGGTCGTAAGTTCCTGCAGTGATCGCACCTGTTTCTTCATCCTGATAGAACTGCATCTGGAGAACCGGATCAGTATCTTCATCAGTCAGGTAAAAAGTATTGGTCTGGTAGTGAGTGAACTGGCTCCAGTCAAGTGAAAGACCTGTGCAGCCTTCATCATCGGTCGCGTCAGTGGGCTCTTCCGAAGTCGGTTCGTCCGAGGTAGGTTCTTCCGAAGTCGGTTCTTCCGAGGTGGGTTCTTCCGAAGTCGGTTCGTCTGTCGGATCAATTTTTTCTTTTTTGCTGCTGCCGCCGCATGCCGTGAAAACTATCAGCGTCATTGCGATGACTGCGATTGTGAGAAATTTTTTCATAAAAGCCTCCATGTTAAAAAACAAAACGAAAAATTATAGTGAAAACTCTATTAAATAAAAGTTTTTCTATTCTGAAGCGGGGTAGGCGAGGGATGTATTGGTGATTTCGACGCATTTCCCGCCGGGAACAATTATTGAACCGAAGTCTTCGTCAACATCGATTTCGGCAAGTCTTACCGAGGTGAGAGCCGCTTCGAAATAGCCTGTATCAAGGTCGAAAACGCTGAATTCGACTATGCCGCTCTGCTGGAAATACATTCTTTCGCCGTCCTCGTAAAGCGTGAATACGACATCGCTGCTTCTGAGGTTCGTTCCGTAAAGCTTGTATTTTCTCATCGTCTGGATGTTGCCGTACATCGCGAATCTCAAGGTTTCGACTTTGTCGGCACTGCCGAGATCCGGCGTGATCGAATAAGTGTAGCTGTAGATCCTGTCGCCTGGATAGATCTGCGCGTCGTTGTCTGCGAGTTCATTCATCGTGATTTCGTCGCAGTGCCAGTCAACGCACGATTTCTGGTCGGGGCTGCATGCCTTCTCTTCGCCGCAGCCTTCACCGCACTCGCCGCCGCAGCCGTCAGGACCGCAGATCTTACCGTCGCACTGAGGAACGCAGATGGTATCCCATGTCAGATTTTCGACTTCGTAGCATGCTCCGCCGGGAACCGGAGTCGATTCGTAGGTGTAGTCGTCGATTTCAACTTCGACAAGCCTGAAAGAGCCGTGTCCTTTCGATTCAAAAGTCCCTTCTTTCACTTCTTCAAAAACGAGTTCGCCGCTCTGCTGGAAAAAAGTGCGGCCGTATTCGTTGTTTTCAAAATCCATATCTTCGAAAAGCCTGATGCATTCGACGCATGTCAGGTACTGTGCATTCTCTCCGCCGAGGTCGATCGTTCCTTTTTTCAGCACATAACCGTCCTGCTCAAAATGGAGTGTCATTATGTCGGGGAGTTCCGTGCTGCCTATGATGTTGTCTGAAACAGATGCCTGATAGTAATAGTCGTCAAACTGGTTCGCGTGCATTTCCACTTCGTCGAAAGTGATTTTCTCACATTCAAACGGAACGCACGATTTCTGGTCTTTAGAGCAGGTAAGGTCTCCGCTGCAGCCTTCGCCGCATTTTCCGCCGCATCCGTCGCCTCCGCAGACTTTGCCGTCGCAGTCGGGAACGCAGACTCCGCTGTTGAAAGCCCAGTTTTCGATTGCAACGCACTCGCCTCCGGTTACCCGGTTCGCTTCGCCTGTCTCCGGATCGACCGTGACTTCCACGAGTTTAGCCGTAAGATTTCCTTTGATTTCGTTTTCTTTATCAACTGCTTCGATCACGAGAGTTCCGCTTTCCTGAAAAAACAGTTTGTTTGCATGTTTCCCGTCGTGATCCTGAAAAACTTTCACGCACTCGGTGCAGTTCAGGTAGCTTTTGTTGTCGCCTTTGCCGAGGTCGTAAGTGCCGGGGTGCGATGTGATTTCATCAGGCGAAGTTGCGTTTCTCGACTGGAAAATATCGATCTCGAGTTTGTCCGTCATGTTTTTGTCGCCTAAAATGTTGTCCTTGACATGACCGAGGTAAGTGTCGCGGTAATATTTGCTGAAAGTGGAATCGTCGATCGTGAAAATGTAGCATCCTTCAGCGTTTTTCTCCGGTTCGCCGCTTTCCGGAGCAGTGTCGCTGTCGTCAGTATCAGGGATTTCAGTATCAACGGAATCGGCATCGCCTGTTTCTGTATCAGCCGTTCCGGTATCCGGAAGGTCTTCGTCGGAAATCTCTTCGTCATGATTGTTTTTTTTGTCGTTGCTGCCGCAGGAAACCAAAAATAAGAAGGAAAAAACCAAAACAAGGAAAATCAAAAACTTTTTCATGAAAAACCTCCGAAAAATCAAAAGTTGCCGCTAATTATGAAGTGGATCGAAAAAAAAGTAAAGTTGCTCTGCCGGTTTTGCCGCCGCCGGTTATCTGGAGGTCGGGATATCGTTATTGTCCTGCGTCGATAAAATGTTGCTTTTTAGGCTGTTTTTAATAAAATACTCCAATTTTTGTGTGTTGGTTCTCATTTTAATTTGTTGGAGGTATTATGAAAAACGCAAAATTCTTAGTGCTTTTTTTAATTATTTTAACTTCTTTAGTGCTTTTTGCACAGGAAGATCCCGATCCTGAGACACCGGATCCGGAAGCTTCGGACGCAGATCAGACTGAAGTTGCCGACGAGGATCAGGCTGAAGTTCCCGATGAAACTCCTGATGAGGAGGAACCTGTACAAGATACCGGCTGGGGACACATGATCGGCGGAGAACCTGCGAAAAGCTGGGAAGACGGCGGTCAGGATTTCTTCGTTATGTTCAACTCGAACATTGACAACAAAATCAAGCTTTATGATGAAGATCCTGCCAACCCCCAGGGTGATACCTGTGTGGAATCGAGTTCTTTCACACTGAACAATTTCCACATTCCTGAAGATGCCATCATCGAAGAGGCTTATCTTATCTGGATGGGTGCGGTCGATCCTGCGAAAATCAACGAACCTACCGACAACAAAGTCCATCTTGCCTTCACGCAGACGGCTGATTCAAATGTAGAATATGCAGCAGATATCACCGCCGGTGAAGAAGGGAAGGGCAAAAAACTCGGCACAAGCCCGAGCTTCGAATTCGAAGGCATCAAATTCAAGGACGATGTCGAAATAGGATGCTCTGAAACAGCAACAGGCACCAGTACTCCCAATTTTGAAATCGGTTATTTTACCTATCGTGTTGATGTCACCGATTTCTTCAAAGAGATCGAAAAAGTCAACAGCGCGGCAGGTTACGGCGAAGACGGCGAATACTACGGAACATACACTTTCAGCGGTCTCGACTGCACGGATCACGATGCTTACAAGTGCAAGACTACGATGGTCAGCGCATGGTCGCTCTTCTTCATTTACAGATCGAAAAACATCAAACCGAAGAAGATCTACTTCTATAACGGTCTTTCATTCGTTGTAGGCGACACATCGACTGCTAAAGTTTCCGGTTTCGAACTTCCTCTTTATCCGACAGCACGTGTCACCACGATGATCGCGGAAGGCGACCCGAGTCTTCTCAACCCGTCGCTTCCTCCGGAAGGCATTTCTCTTATCGGCCAGAATGCAAGCAGTTCATACAAGCTCAACAACAAGTGCAATCCGATAACGAGCACCTACGTCGAAGTTTACAACTCTGTTTCTTCGATCGTAAACTGGGATCCGAACGCTGCTGAAGACAACCAGATCCAGTGCGTTTCCGGTCCTGAAGACGAAGGCGTCAACTACGGTATCGACGTCGACACGTTCCTTCTCAACAGCGAAAAAGAGATCAACCTTCAGGAACATCTCGAAAAGGGAAATACCGAAATGGATATCCAGCTTTCAGTAAACCAGGACGGTATTTTTACGAACTACATGGTCCTTTCGGTCGATATCAAGGGCGCAAACTTCGATATTCCTGACGAGGACGAAAAATACTTCTGCGCATGTCCGGCTGCAGAAAATAACGGTGTAAAGGATTACTACTGTCCTTACTCCAACATGAGCAGAGAGTTCTACTACCTCGTCAAAATCCAGAACTGGGGCGAAGATGAAACGGGAACGGTTACGATTTCCGACGAGCTTGATCCTCAGCTTGAGTACATCAAGGGATCGACTGATTTCGCGACGCAGTTCGACGAGAAAGGCGACGGTACAGACTGGACCGTTATTCCCGATAAGGACGGCGGCCTGTTCCCGCTTTCAGGTACTGGCTACAAAGTCAGCGACAAAATGCTCAAATGCAACAAAAATTCGTGTCCCGACAAGATCCTTGTCAGATACAAAGTCAGACCGAAAACAGGTATCGCCAAGAACTATGTCTTCTCGAATATTGCTTTCATCAAAGACGAGAAGAGCGAGGAGCCTTACAAAACGAATACTTCATACCCGCTTAAACTGAAACCGGGAAGCTGTGTTCCGGAAGCTCAGTGTTCTTCTCCGACACAGGAAATGTGCGGCGGCGTAAAAGACAATAAGGAGTGCGGTGCATCAGGACTTCCTGACTGCCCGACCGGATACAAGTGCGAAAGCTTCAAGTGCAAGGACGATCTCGAACTTATGTGCAGCGATGCGGCGATAACGCTTGCTATCGGTAAAAACTCGCCTCAGTCCGACAACTCGATAATCATTGCCAAGGACAACGGCGGTCAGCCTCTCGTTCTCGGTCAGTTCACGCTCCAGGCTTCAGAATGCGCTGATGAAAAAGTTTTCAACTTCGATGCGATCAGCGTTCACTACGATACGAAGCGCGACACGAACTTCAGCTTCAGCGATTTCGAACTCGTTTACGATGCAGACGGCAACGGAACTTACGACGAAGCTGTCGATTCGATAATCAACATCGCCGAGGGCACCACGGTCAACTCGAGCAACTACGTTTACTTCCCGCTTAAAGCCAATGCGAAGAAGTATATCGGCAAATCGCTGAACTACTTCCTCGTCAGAGCGAAAGTCGATTACAGAAGCGAAGAGATCGCTGCGAACACTTCGTTCTACTTCTTCCTTGAAGAGGGCGATGTCCGTGTCAATACCGAGATCAAGGACAGCAATGCGACTGTTTCCAACGAAAAACTCGATTTCGCTACATTCTTCCTTGAGCCGACGGGTGATTTCTTCATCGTTACGACCGGCGCTCACGATCCTGCTGTTCCGGCTATTTCCGAGATGAACAACAATATTCCGGTTATGCAGATCAGAACGAAGTCTGTTTCCAAGGAAAATTCGATCAAAGAGTTCAAAATCAAAAATCCGAATACGTCGAAATTCGTAAAATTCGGCGACAAGAACGGCATCACCGGTATTTCGATCTGGCTCGACACGAACAATGACGGAGCAGGAGATATCAAGATCGCAGAAAAGACCACTTTCGAAGCTGGTGAAGCTGCTACGGTGACCTTCAAGTCGGATACATTCAGCCAGCCGATCAACTACATCGCAGGCGAGGAGAAATATTTCGTCGTTTACGTCGATTTCAACATGGCTAAGGCTGATCCTGCTATGGCCGGAAAGATCCAGGTCCCGAAGGGCGGACTCAAACTCGGTGATGAGTCGAATTTCTACGAGCTTCCGCTTAACTCGAAGACCTATACCTACGCTTGCCAGGAAGGCGATGCTAACTGCGAAACCAAGAAGAAGAGCGGCGGCTGCGCTGTTCTCGAAGTAGAATCCGACAACACGAATCTGATCGTCGTTGCTGCGGTCCTTTCGGCGGCTGCAATGCTCGGTTTTGCACTTCTCAGAAAAAAAATCTTCTAAATCCTCTAAAAAATCTGTTTAAAAACCTCTAACAATTTTACTTTTCTTTCATTTTGTGTTACTCAGCACCGTTTTTTTTTGTATTTAGTGACAATTTTTTTGCGTTTTCGCAAGGGGGAAACATGAAATCAGTTAACGTTCAGGAACTTTTGAAAAGGCTCGGAATCAAGAAGAAAAACTACGGTGCAACGACCGGTTCTTCGAAAGGTTGGCTCAAAACGACGGGAAAAGAGCTCGACAGCATTTCCCCGATCGACGGCAAAGTGATCGCAACTGTAATCCAGGCAACTAAGAAAGATTATGAAAAAGTTGCTGCTAAGGCTAAGGAGGCTTTCGAGAAATTCAAAATGATGCCCGCTCCGAAACGCGGACTTATCGTTCGCGAGATCGGCGACGCTCTGAGAAAGTACAAAAGCGACCTCGGCGCGCTTGTAACTCTTGAAATGGGTAAGATCGCCGTTGAAGGAAAAGGCGAAGTTCAGGAAATGATCGACGTTTCCGATTTCGCGCTCGGCCTCAGCCGCCAGCTTTACGGCTACACGATGCACAGCGAAAGAGAAAACCACAGAATGTACGACCAGTATCATCCGCTCGGTGTTGTCGGCGTTATCACCGCTTACAACTTCCCGGTAGCAGTATGGTCGTGGAACTCTCTTCTTGCAGCAGTATGCGGCGACGCTGTAATCTGGAAACCGAGTTCAAAAACTCCTCTTACCGCAATCGCAGTTCAGAACATCATCGCTCCGATCGTTGACAAATACGATATCGACGGCATTTTCTCGCTCGTTATCGGTAAAGGCAGCGATGTCGGTGACACACTCGTAAACGATCCGCGCATTCCGCTTATCAGCATGACAGGAAGCACGAAGATGGGACGTCAGATCGGCGAAGCAGTCGCAAAGAGATTCGGCAGATCGCTTCTTGAGCTCGGCGGAAACAACGCAGTCGTCATCGACGAAACGGCTGACCTTGACATGGCTCTCAGAGCTGTCGTTTTCGGTTCTGTCGGCACGGCAGGCCAGAGATGCACCACGACAAGAAGAGTCATCATCCAGAAGTCGGTAAAGGCGAAATTCGTAAAATCGCTCATCAACGCATACAAACAGGTAAAGATCGGCAACCCGCTTGACGACGACAACATCATGGGACCGGTCGTAGACGAACAGACTGTAAACGACCTCATGGAATCGATCAAACAGGTAAAGGCTCAGGGCGGCAAGATCCTTTACGGCGGCAAGAAAGTCACCGTTAAAGGCTGCGAAGGCGGTTTCTACGTTGAGCCGACGATCGCTGAAGTAAAACACGACCTTCCGATCGTTATGCACGAGACATTCGCTCCGCTTCTTTACATAATCGAATACGACAAGATCGAAGATGCAATAGCTTACAACAACGAAGTTCCGCAGGGACTCAGCTCGGCACTCTTCTCGACATCGCTTCCCAACACTGAACTCTGGCTTTCACACGCTGGTTCCGACTGCGGTATCGCGAATGTCAACATCGGCACGAGCGGTGCAGAGATCGGCGGCGCGTTCGGCGGCGAGAAAGAGACGGGCGGCGGCAGAGAATCGGGCAGTGATGCTTGGAAAGTCTATATGCGCCGTCAGACCAACACGATCAACTGGGGCAAAACGCTTCCGTTGGCACAGGGCATCGATTTCAAAATTTAATAGGAGGATTTTACAATGACAAACGCTATCTATTCGATTCCGCGTCCGCAGAATGAACCCGTTTACGCTTATGCTCCGGGTTCTGCTGAAAAGAAACTTCTGAAAGACGAACTTGCAAAACAGCTCAAGGAAGAGATCGAGATCCCGCTCATCATCGGCGGCAAAGAGATCAAAACCGGCAAAACGATGAAAGTTGTCGCTCCGCACGATCACAAACACGTTCTCGGCGTATGCCACCTCGGCGGCGAAAAAGAAGTCCAGAAGGCTATCAAATGTGCTCTTGAAGCAAAAAGAGAGTGGGAGAACATGGACTGGCATCAGAGAGCAGCCATTTTCATGAAGGCTGGCGAACTTATTTCGCAGAGATACCGCTACAAAATGAATGCGGCGACGATGCTCAACCAGAGCAAGACCTGCCACCAGGCTGAGATCGATTCGACCTGCGAACTCATCGACTTCTGCCGTTTCAATTCTCACTATATGCAGGAGATCTACCGCAGACAGGATCTTCACAACGATAAAGGAACATGGAACCGCGTTGAGTTCAGAGCTCTCGAAGGCTTCGTTCTCGCAGTAACTCCTTTCAACTTCACCTCTATCGCAGGAAACCTTCCGATGTCTCCGGCTCTTATGGGCAACGTAGTTCTCTGGAAACCGGCGTCTACCGCTCTTCTTTCGAACTACTACCTTATGAAGATCTTCCAGGAAGCAGGACTTCCCGACGGCGTTATCAACTTCCTTCCTGGCCGCGGCGGCAGCATCGGCGATCCGGCTGTTGATTCTCCGGAATTCGCAGGTCTTCACTTCACAGGTTCGACCTCTGTTTTCAAATCGATCTGGAAGAGATCGGCAAACAACATCGACATTTACCGCTCATATCCGAGAATTGTCGGCGAAACAGGCGGCAAGGACTTCATATTCGTCCACAGCTCTGCAAACGTTGACGAAGTCGCAGTTGCGGCAGTCCGCGGTTCTTTCGAATATCAGGGCCAGAAATGCTCGGCAGCTTCGAGAATGTACGTTCCGAAGTCGCTCTGGAAGCAGATCAAAGACAGAATGTGCGATATGATCAGCACGATCAAAGTCGGCGATGTAACCGATTTCAGAAACTACATGGGCGCAGTCATCGACGAAAACAGCTTCGACAACACGATGAACTACATCAATATCGCGAAGAAGTCGAAAGATGCAAAAATCATCGTCGGCGGAACCGGCGACAAGAAGAAAGGATACTTCATCCAGCCGACCGTCATCGAAGCGCTTGATCCGCACTTCGTAACGATGGAAGAAGAGATCTTCGCACCTGTTCTCACTGTTTATGTCTATGACGACAAGAAATTTGCTGAGACAATGGATCTTTGCGACAAAACTTCTCCGTACGCTCTTACCGGTTCGATCTTCGCAAACGACAGAAAGGCTGTCGCTCAGGCTGAGGACGCACTCAGACACTGCGCAGGCAACTTCTACATCAACGACAAACCGACCGGTGCGGTTGTCGGCCAGCAGCCCTTCGGCGGCGCAAGAGGCAGCGGAACCAACGACAAAGCAGGCAGCAGCGTCAACCTTCTCAGATGGACAAGCCAGAGAGCGATCAAGGAAAGCCTTGTTTCTCCGACTTCATACGAATACGCGTTCCTTAAAGAGAAATAGTCTGACTATTTGATTCCTTTTAAGATTCCGTGCGGTGCGCGATCAGCGTGCTGCACGGATTTTTTTTATTTTAAGATGATTCATAGAACGATTTTTAATTAGAACAGCTGAAAACAAAAAATTCAAGCCTTAAATCAAAACTTGAATTTTTTAAGTTGTGTGGGAAAAAAGGGAAGCCTCTCGAATTTTTCTGGCGACCCCTAGCGGATTCGAACCGCTGTTAGCGGCGTGAGAGGCCGCCGTCCTAACCGCTAGACGAAGGGGTCATTGCATGAATAAATGGATCCCGAACAAGGATTCGAACCTTGATTGACGGAGCCAGAATCCGTAGTCCTGCCATTGGACGATCCGGGAACCTCATGCTTTATTTGAATATTCTTGCAAAGACCTTGTCATCCCAAGCGATGACGTAGATTTTATGCCACGGTGCAGACTGTTTCAGGTTGTAGAAAACATGAACCCGATAATTCTCTTCGTTGGTGAGCAGCTCGTCTTTCACCGAACTGTCTCCCACGAAAAGCGCCTTGACCTGTTTTACCGAAGTATCGAAGTCTTTTACGAGCTGATACTTGTTGTCTCCGGTCTTAGTTGCCTGAGCCGGAAGATAGGCTAAATTCAGATCTTTTGCAAAAATTCCAAAACTCAAAAGTGAAAGGACGATCAAAACGGCGGCTTTATAGCCAAAAAATTTTCTAAAGTCAAGAAAAAAATTCATTTTCACGAAAATCTCCGTTTTTTTTAACTATTCGCCCTGATTCTGGAGTTCTTTGATCTTGTCTTTGAGAGCTTTTTCTCTTTCCCAGATCTCTTTGAGCTGTTTTCTTGCTTCTTCGTCAGCCTTTTTGGTGTCTTCGATGAGCTTTTTAAGTCTGTCTCTTTCTTTGTTTTCAGCGACAAGTTCGTCCGGAGTGATGTGAACGCCGTCGATGATGTAGAAATTGAAGGAAAGCGGCTGATCGGGATCCCACTCTTCGGGAATATCTTTAACGACGGTCTTGAAAACTTTTACCGAATTCGGAAGAAGCGAAGTTCTGAGACCTTCGTATCTCATGTCGGTTACGGGAAGGAAGTTTTCAGCATAGATTACGTCGCCGTTTTTGTCTTTGAAACGGACTCTGATGCCGACTCTGATCATGTCAAGGTCGCTGCTGCCGTTGAGGATCGTTCCGGTAAGTTCTGCAAGTCCGGGACGTCCGGGAACTTTCTTTCCGGTTATGTCGTCGATTTTGATGAGTCCTTTGTAGTTTTTGAGCAGGTTTGCAAGTCTTGCCTGTTCAGCATCGCGCTCTGCGATCTCGGCCATAAGTGTCTGAAGTTCGACTTTGAAAGCTTCTCCTTCCTTTACGACTCTTACCGTGAAAATAAGTGACGCATCAGCGTTCATGACGCCTGCCATACGGCCCATATTAGCTGTCTGACCGGTAGCTTCGATGAAATCCTTGGTTTCTGCGTCGATAACGATGTTTGCACGCGAAGTTCTGATTTCGGCACCGATTTTTCCTTTATATGTCGTTGTTGCGAAATCTTTGAAATCGTCGAAAGATACGACTTTTTTCATCTCAGCGGAAAGCCAGTTGTCGTAAATGTCCTGCAAAGTTCCCTGTTTGCCGTCCGAAGCGTCGCGGACTGCGTAAAGGTAGCTCTGAATGAAAGCATCGACCTGATCCTGAAGAGATTTTGATTTTTCGCCGCAGCTGACGAACATCAGCGCTGCAAGCAAGCAAAGCATCAATTTTTTCATAATTCCTCCTGAAAAAGTAAAAAAACAACGTTGCGCGAACATATTATTACTTTAAATATAAGTCAAGTATATAGTAACCTTTGAGATTCATTGCCGAAATATTTGAACTTTCACTCATGAACGGCATTATTTTCACCGTGTAGGTCTCTCCGGCTTTAACTTCGTGCGAAATGAAGCTGTATTTGTTGAAGTGGATAGTAGGGATCATGTCATCGGAAACGGCAAGAGTCTCGTTTCCGCGCATCAGTGTCATCACCGTGTCGATGTTGAAATCTGTCGATCCGCGGTCGGGGCTTGTCGAAATATAGACTGTCCCGTTCTTTTCCGGCGTAAATTCGAAAAAGTTCTCGTAAAAACCGCTGTCGGTGTCGAAGTATCCTAAGTAAGCTGCACCGGTCTGGATTTTGACCGGATTTTTGTCTGTTCCGTGACTCCATTTTTCTGGTTCTGAAACGCTTTCTTCGATTGATAAAGTCAGTTTCTGCCCCGAATTCTGCTCGCATTCATTGATGTAAAGTCCGAAAATCAATTCCTCGGTTTTTTCATATTTTCTTGAAAAAAATCGGACGGTTTCTGCCGGTTCAGGCGTGGCGAACGGCATCAGGCTGCTGTCGAAAATGTAAAGTCCGGCAAGATTTCCCTGAACAGAAAGGGTGATTTCGGCAAGATTTTTTTCTTTGCCGGCAATCCATTTTAAAAATTTCCAGCCGCAGTCGGGGAGTTCCGTCTCGAAGTCGCCGGCAGAAGGATCGAAAGTCTCTATTTCGGTATCTCTGCTGATTTCAAGAGAGTAGGGGACGTCGCTTCCCCAGAGGTCAAGGTAGATCTCGCCGTTGAAAGGAGCGAGCATATTGATGTTGTGCGTTTCTATGCCGGAAAGCATGCTGCCGCGCAGTTCGATGAGGCCGTTTCCAGTGATGTTGTAGGAAGAAGCCCAGATTTCGGCAATAAAAGGATTCGGATTTTCAGGTGTGATTTTTACGGAAATGATATCTCCTTTTTCGACTTTGAATCTGAACCAGTCTTCATCATCGCTTTCTTCGCCTAAAATATTTTTCTTTTCATTGTCAAGGTAACCGGAAATCACGGGCGAATCGGTAATGTTCGCATAGTTGAACGTGTCGTTCGGTTCAAGTTCTTCCGATTCAGGCTGTTTTTTCATCGAAACCGTAAAATTTTCGGTCTCGGTCTCATCGAGATCAAGGAGGATCATGCCTGTGACGAAAAGATAACGCAGGTTTTTTTCAAGCCGCGTATAGATGAGCGGGTCGATCTTGTTGCTGTAGTAGTCCTCGTCGTCGTTTCCGGCGGCAACTTCGCGGCTTCCGCAGTTCATGACAAACGAAAATTTGTCGCTGAGCAGGTTTTCGGTGTCGATGTCGAACTGATAGATCCCGTTCTCTTCAAGTTCGATTTCAAGAATGTCTATATGGCTTCCGTTTTGCGAAAAGCTGCGTTTGAGTGATTGCCCCGACGCGATTTTTTCATAATTTTCAGTATTGCAGATGTGAGAAGAGACCACGCGGAAATAATATTTGAAGCCTCCGACTTTCTTTTCCTCTCCGGTGTTCCGTTTGTCGCCTATTTCAAAATACTGCCAGCCGTCGGCCGTTGTCACGAATGCCGGATGCTGTTTGCCGAGTGGCGAAAAAACGGCGAAAGTGTAGTTGCCGAGGTTGTCCGTGTGGCCGATATAGGGCTCGAAATTCTTTTCGCGGGTCTCGAATTCAAAAGTGACGAGCGTTCCAGACGGAAGCCAGATTTTGTATAGGTCGGTGTCTGCGGTGTCGTGCTGAGGTTTCGCGATTTCGCCGGCGTAAGCTGTTCCTTCCTCTATTTCGAACGCATCAAAAGTCGATTCGTTCGGTTCTGTTTCCGTGACATACTCCATCGAATCGACATATTTCGTGTGTTCGCAGCCCGAAAAAACGATCAGCAGCAGTGAAAAATAAAAATATTTGAGGAAATTGCGTCTCAAAAGAGCCTCCGTCGGCAAAACAAGGCAATTATTCAGATAAATCGCAGAAAGTAAATATGATGATGGAATTTAATTTATTTCTCTGTTTCTACGCAGTGAGTAGAAAATCTGGGGATCATTAGTGTTGTAGGGAATTTGGTGAGTCTAGGGTGTTTAGGGTGTCTAGGGACTTTTTCCCTAGATTCCTTAGATTCCCTAGCCCCTCTCACTCCGAGCGGACACAGCGGACATTGTGACTGTTGCTCGTATAGTCGTTGGTCACATTCCCAAGACTGAAGTTCACACCCACAGCTAAATTATCTCTATCGGAAGGAACAGAGGAAGACCATAACCAGCTGTTGTCTTCCAATTTGCTGTATTTTCCGCTTGAATCGGATTCACAGCCTGAGCAGGTACTACTATAGCAATCGGACCAGGACAAACAGTTGTCTGTAACGTCGCAGCCTGCGCCACTCTGCATTGCAGGGCAGTTCTGGATAAGAGTTCTGAGTTCGCTGATTGTCGGCAAGCGCCAGTCCGAATAGCCTATTTCTGTCAAATTGCTGCAGTAATCACCTGCTTTCTGCCAAGTATAAGTTTTTGACGCTTTTGATGACCATGTGAGACCGTTTGCCGAATCTTTGCAGGGAGTGCCGCTTGATGCGCTGCATTCGGGCATTGTACATGAAGAATCTTTCCAATAATAACCGGGTTTGCATCCGCAGACATGACTTAATGCATTTGCTGTGCAGCTGCCGTTGGAATTTGCAAGATTTGCGCATGGATTCGGATCACACAGATTTACACAAGTTGAACCGTTATAATGGTAACCGGCCGGACATGATGTATCTATCTCTTCGCCGTTGATAAAACAGCCTTTGGAGGCATTGGGGTTTTGTTCAATATGGCTTGTACAGCCTTCTTGGCCATAACATTGATCTATACAACTTTTGGCATTTTTTAATTCTATGTGTACATTCATGTTTGTATTCAAATCTGTACAAATAACCGTCATGTCCATATGGAACATATTTGTATCTAAATTTCTTTCAATACGACTTATTCCGTATTTAACATATCCCGATTCTAGACGGCTATTAGGAAGCAGCTTTTGTGGTACATTTTCCAGCCATACAAAATTTTCTACGGTCGTATAACACGTATTATTTTGTGTATCAAGTTGATAGTCTGGCATTGTGGCACATAATGATGCACATTCGCCCATAACATTTCTTGATTGTTTTTTGTTTTTCGCTTGGAACGGCATGTACTGCATGTTATCGTCCACAATACAACTTCCTCTGTTTTGTGCTTGTGGTGTTGATACAATAACTGATGTGTCTTCGTTAACTTGACTTAAACAATTAGCGGATAAAAAATTAACATCAAGAACTAGATAAGGAATTCTGATCTTTATATTAGATTGGTTCCCGTCGTTTGAATTACTAACTGTCATAGAAGCAACTTTGTACGTTGCCGGTGGTGGTGTGCCACGGACCTCTGTAAAAATATACGGAATGGCGTTTTCCAGCCACAAGTGGTTATTCAGGTTGCCTTCACAAGTATCAACAATGTACATGTTTCCGGCTTTGTCATATTGTTCTGGCTTTCGTGAATGAGTGTAGGGGCATCTGCTTTTTGCTGTGTCATGACCATCATTTACAATGTCATTTATATCATCTTGTGAAAGCTGTTCAAGTTGTTTCTTTTTTGCGACCATCTCAGATTCAAAGAAACCTGTTGAATTATCAGTATTATCGTTATCGTTGTTTTCAATCGGGTCGTTATCGTTTATATCTGAATTATCTTTATCGTCTTTATTATCTTTATCATTGTCATCGATTTCATTGTCCGAATCGCCTTTATTATCTTTGTCTTCGTTTTCAATTGGTTGATCGTCTTTGTCGTTACCACCAATTACATCATCTTTATCATTGTTTTCAATTGGTTGGTCATCTTTATCCGGCGTTGTGTCGGAATTCTCTGAATCTCCGCTGTCAGGTTTACTGTCACTATTGTCACCGTCTTCCGGTTCAGCATCGGTCGAACCTGTGTCTGACGTGTCTCCGTCTGTTACTGTGTCGCCGGTGTCGGAATTATCATTTTGATTGTTGCTAGAACCGCCGCCGCATGCAGCAAAGAAAAACATCGCGCAGAAAATTGCGAGAACAACTAAGAACTTCTTCATTTTGAGCCTCCGGTATCAAGAATCATTTCGCCTCTAAAAAACTTACCGCTTTTGTTCCCGTCTCCACCGTGGAGAGGGGTTAAAGGTGAGGTCTAAAGCCGGAAAAGTTTAGGAAAATTTAGTTGAAAGGCAAGTTTTCGTCTTGGAAAAAAGTGCAAAAACCGGAGTTCCTGCTATAATGCCCCGCTTTTTTCTTTGAGGAGGCGTTATGAAGCGTTTTTTTCTTTTGTTTTCTGTTTTTCTTTTCTGTGTTTCGTGCGGCAGCCGCGAACGTACGGCTCCGTCGGTATATAAATCGAGAGATCAGCTGGCTGCTTTAGGGTATGAGTTCTCTGAAGAGGATTTTGAAAAGGCCGTAAAAGAAAAAAGATCTGATATCGTTAAACTTTTTATCGATGCAGGGATGAGTCCGAATACGACTTTTACAGCCGGAAAATATCAGATTCCTGTCATTTTTTATGCTATCAACAGCGGAGATGAGATGACTTTTCAGGTCCTGCTTCATTCAAAGGCTGATCTTCGGGCTTCGGTAGAAGGAGTTTCCGTTATTACCAAGGCGGCGGAAAAGGGGACTCCCGAGATGATTTCCCTCATAATAAAATCAGGAGTGGACATAAACAGCGAAGGTTATGACATGATGACTCCGCTTATGACGGCTATCGAAAGCGAAAACAACGGTACCGCGTGGTTCCTGATCCAGTCCGGAGCGAACGTTAATTCAGCCGATATAAACGGAGTGACGCCGCTTATGCGTGCTGTCGGAAAGGGAAACATCGATATAGTCCGCGAACTGATAAAAAAAGGTGCGGATGTCAACGCGAAGATGAAAAACGGAACGAAAACCTCAAAATTCATAGGCGGAAAAGAAAAAGAGGCGATGGAAGTGCTTCTCCGTGACGCCGGAGCTGAATTTTAGATTTGCGGGGTGAAAATGGATTTCGAAAAATATTTAGAGACTATCGATCTTCTGAACAGGGCAGCAGCGGCTTACTACCGCGACGACGCTCCTTTTATGAGCGATGAGGAATACGACAGGCTTTATCGCGAAGTTGTCGATTTCGAGTGGAAAAACCCGGACAAAAAGCAGAGCTTTTCTCCGACCATGCGCGTCGGATCGAAAGTCAGGGAAGGTTTTACGAAAGTCGTCCACAGCGAAAAAATGATGTCTCTCGATGATGCCTTTGCTGTAAATGAAGTCGAAGAGTTCTTCAACCGTCTCGATTTCGTGCCGGCGGGAGGTTATATTGTCGAGCAGAAGATCGACGGACTTGCGCTCAACATAATTTATGAATCGGGAAAATTCGTCCGTGCCGCAACGCGCGGAGACGGTTCTATCGGCGAAGACGTCACCGAAAATGTCGCGACAGTCAAAGAGATCCCGCTTTATGTTCCTGAGTTTGCCGATATAAAACTGATCGAAGTGCGCGGCGAAGTCTATATGCCGAAATCGAGTTTCGAAGAACTCAACGCAGCGAAGTCGAGTTACGGCGAGAAACCTTTCGCAAATCCGAGAAACGCTGCTGCGGGTTCTCTGAGACAGCTCGACCCGAAAGTCACTGCCGAAAGGAAACTCAAATTTTTTGCATACGCGATAACCGGAATAAGCGATGTCGATATAAAATCCCAGGAAGATCTTCACGCTTTTTTAAGAAATTCAGGCTTCAAGACGCCGCACTTTGAAAAAATCGGAAAAATCGAGGAGATCGAAGCACTTATAGAAAAAACGATAGCAGAAAGAGGTGATCTTCCGTTCGATATCGACGGTCTTGTCATAAAACTCGACAGATTCGACGAACAGCGCGCCGCGGGATTCCTCACTAAAACGCCGAAATGGGCTATTGCCTACAAACTTCCGGCGATAGAGAAAACGACGAAACTTCTCGATATAACCTGGCAGGTCGGCCGCACCGGAATAATCACGCCGGTAGCGGAACTCGAGCCTGTCGAGATTGCCGGGGTCATCGTGAAACGCGCGACTCTCCACAACATCGAGGAAGTCGAAAGAAAAGGATTGAAAATAGGAGACACCGTTTTCGTCCGCCGCGCAGGAGACGTCATTCCGGAAGTTACTGCGCCGGTGGAACAGCTTCGTGACGGCAGCGAAAAAGAGGTCGTCCATCCGGAAAACTGCCCTGTCTGCGGCTCGAAACTCGCAAAAGACGAGAACAAAGTCGGCTACAAGTGCCAGAATATCGACTGTCAGGCAAAGATAGTCGCATACATCAGCTATTTCGTCTCGAAAGGGTGCTTCAACATCGACGGACTGGGTGAAAAACAGGTCGAATTCCTGCACGAAAGAGGATGGCTCAGCTCCGTTACCGACATTTTTCATCTTTCAGACTACGCGCTCTGGCTTTACGGCGAGAAAGGGTGGGGCGAAAAAAGTGTCAATAACCTGCTCGAAGCGATAGACAAGTCGAGAAAGATAAGGTTCAGGAACTTCATAAATTCGCTCGGTATCGACGGAGTAGGTGAATTTATCGCGGGAGAACTCGAGAAAAAATTCAATGTCGAAGAACTGATCGCGGCGACTCCGGCAGTCCTCATGCAGATCGACGGAATAGGCGATATCGTGGCAAATTCGATTGCCGATTTCTTTGCAGATGCTCAGAACCATGAAACAGTCGAAAAACTTTTGAAAGAAGTTGAAATATTTTATCCCGAAAAATCCCAAAACGCTGAAAATGCCGCATTTGCAGGCAAAACTTTCGTCATCACCGGAACTTTGTCCCAGCCGCGCGAAATCTTCGCCGAAAAAATCAAATCTCTGGGCGGCAAAGTAAGCGGCTCAGTCAGTAAAAAAACCGATTTCGTCCTCGTCGGCACTGATGCCGGAAGCAAACTGACAAAGGCGAAAGAACTCGGCGTAAAAACGATAACCGAAGAAGAATTCGACGGGATGTTAGGTTGAAAGCCTGTTTCTGACGGATCAGCGCAAGCCGATAAATTGACATACCTCGTTGATGTGGTAATCTCACCCGTTTGTTTTTTTTTTAGAAGGAGGTTTTTATGAACATTAATTTCGCTTTCAGAGGATTTGAAGAAAACAGTGACGGTCTTAAAGATTATGTAACCAAAAAACTTGCAAAAATCGACAAGTTCGTTTCGGCAAACACCGCTGTCGAAGTCGTTTTTCAGAAAGACAAAAATCTGAAGATCACAGAGGTCAAACTGAACAACAACGGTGAGGAATTTCTCGCAAGCGATTCCGATGACAAAGAATTCCAGACTTCTATCGATCTCTGCATCGACAAACTGGTAAAACAGGTTGCAAGATCGAAAGACAAAAAAGTTGATTCAAGAAGATCATAAGGGTAGCGCGGGCGGGTAGCTCAGCTGGATAGAGCGTTGGCCTCCGGAGCCAAAGGTCGTGGGTTCGAATCCCGTCTCGCCTGCCATTTGATTATGAAAAAATATTCTTTTTTTATTTCGGCGCTGCTTCTTTTTTTCTGCTGCAATTTGTGTGCCGATGTTTTTTTAAGCACATATGAAGAGATAAAATCTGCATACGAGCTTGTCGGATACACTTGGGACAACGAAAAAATACCGCGCATTTTCGTGGAAAAGATCCCTGAAGAGATCAAACAACTCGAAGGGATCGAGCGCAGGCAGTTTTTTATCAAACTGCTCCTTCCTTTAGTTCTGCTCGAAAACGAAAAAATTACGGCTGAACATGACAAAATCGTTCCGATCGCGGCAAAAAAAGAGTGGAATGCCGAAGATGTGAAAAATATCAGCGAGATTGCCGAAAAATACAACATCATCGACGAAGGTCAGGATATTTCTGCGATAACGGAAGAGGAAAAAGAGAAGATCCGCTATTTTCTCGACCACAAGATCCGTCCTGTGCCGCCGGCGATCGCGATCGGTCAGGCCGCGCTTGAATCGGGCTGGGGAACGAGCCGCTTCGTTTTTGAAGGAAACAACCTTTTCGGGCACGTTTCGCCTGATCCGACGAAAGGGATAAAACCGAAAAACTGGAGCGGGAACCAGCGCCACATCAGGATCTTCGATTCGATCCAGGATTCGATTTCGGCATACATGCTAAACCTGAACCGCAACCGTGCCTACAACAAATTCCGCTGGTTCAGACGGACTCATCCAGACAATCTTTCTAAAATGGCTGAAGGTTTCGACAGATACGCCATCATAAAAGAGGCTTACATCGGCCGTCTGCAGAGCGTGATGTTCAAGTTCGGGGTTTATAAAATCAACAACGCAAAGCTCGATTCGGGCGAAAGCGCGAAAGTCATCGAAAAAGTTTCCCAACCATACATCAACTGACACTTTTCAAAAACACATGAAATTTCAAGGAGACAAATGATGCCGCAGCAGGATGATTTTTTGCAGCAGCTTTACCAGCGCCGCGGCGGGATAAAACTCGGTCTCGGCCGTGTCGCAGACGCCTTTCCGGTGATTTTTGAGAAAAACATCCCGGTTTATCACGTTGCCGGCACGAACGGAAAGGGAACGGCGGTTTATTCTCTCGATCACATTCTGCGTTCCAACGGCTTCAAAACGGGAAGGTTCGTCTCTCCGCATCTTTTAAGATACAACGAGCGTATTTCGGTCGACGGAGCAGACATTGCGGACGGCGAAGTGCGTGAAATTTACGATTATCTCGAAAAAAAGATAAGTAATTTTGAAGAGCTGTCTTTCTTTGAGATAACATTTCTGATCGCGTGGAAGTATTTTGAAATTTCAGGCTGCGACCGCGCCGTTTTTGAAGTGGGGTTAGGCGGAAGGCTTGATGCCACCAACGTGATCGGAGGTCCGAAAACGGATATCATCACTTCGATCGGGCTCGACCATACACATATTTTAGGCGATACACTTGAAAAAATCGCACTCGAAAAACTCGGGATCGTGAAAAAAGATGACTTGGTTCTGATAGGCGGCAGTGCAGATCCTGCGTTTGACAAGTGGATGGCAGAAGTCGCTCTTTCGAAAGGTGCTCAAAGCGTTGACGATGATTCTCTGGATCTCGAAATCGCTTTTCCTCCGAGCTGCATGAGCCCGGAACAGCGGAAAAACGTGCGTCTTGCAGTAAAAGCAGCCCTTATGAGCGAAGAAAAAGGCTTGAAAATCCCTGATTTCAGCGGGATGAAGATCCCTGCAAGGTTCGAATTTATCGAACCCGATATCGTCACTGATGTCGCACACAATCCGCCGGCGATAGGATCTCTTGCAAAAACAGTGAAAGAGCGGCTTGGCAAAGTTGTCGTTCTTTACGGCGCGATGAAAGATAAGGATGTTACAAAAGTGCTTGATCTTATTGGAGAAATAACAGATTCAATATATGTCGTCAATCTTGAAGCCGATAACGACCGCGGCGCAAAAGTGGGGGATATTCTCGATCGTGCAGATTCAAAGGTTTCAAACAAAATAAAGTATGCGGAAACCGATGAAAAAACGATGGAAGAAGCGCTTGCATTTGCCCGTCAGAATGGAAAAAAACTTCTTGTCACCGGAAGTTTTCACACTGTTGAAAAATTTATGAGTTATAAAAAATATTCGTGACGCTATGCTCGTTTGATTTAATATCGAGATACGTCTGATTTTATCGTAGTTTTAGTCGAAATAAATTTATATTTGACAAATTCATTTTCGTAATTATTTTACGTCCTGTAATTTGATTTTTTAAGGTGGGATCATGATTAGAATTTATTTTATCTTATTTTGTGTTTTGTTTTTGTCGTGTTCGGAAAACGGAATGCCGGATTATTCTCTGCCCGAAGAGTGCGGAGGGAAGTGTTATTCCGCGCATGACGTCAATTCTTTTCAGGATGCGCTTATTGATGCCGCAGCCGCTTTTTCAAACTGCGTGTGTCTCGGAAGCGGAGTTTTCGAAGGTTCAGTTGTGGTCGCAAAGCCTTTGAGGATCATCGGAAGAAAGGACGGCACGAGCTATTTGAAGAGCCTTGCTGTTTCTGATACTTCAGGTGTTCTGCTGAAAGATTTTTCTTTCAAAAACGTCATGGCAGATCAGGCGGCGCTCTTTATTTCCGGAAGTTCTGTCGAGATCGATAATGTTTCTTTGTCGGGCATAGGCGCATCTTCTGTTTTCGGCGGCCGCGGGATCGTGATTTCAGGTACGGAGTCTGAAGTTTTTATAAAAAATTCCAGGATCGAGAAAAGCGACGGAACAGGGATCCTGATAAACGGTTCTCACAGAGTCACTCTCGAGAACGTCTCTCTTTCAAAATGTGGTTTCGCCGCTTTATGGGCGCAGAATCAAAGCGGAAAAAGAGGTGTTTTGTCTGTTTCCGGCAGCACTTTTTCTGATAACGGCGCTGCGGCAGTCGAAATACTGGGAAACACTGCTCTTAAAATTTCCGACACATTGGTAGAAGGAGTGAAAAAGAGGGAAGTCATGCTTGAAAGCGTTGGTGACGGGATAGTCGTAAAGAGCGCTTTTCTTGCGGAAACCGGTTCTCTTTCCATTGAAAACAGTTCGATAAGCGGTTTTGCACGGGCCGGAGTGATTTTAGACGGTGCAGGTGGTTCTTCGGAAGTATCTGCCTCTTTCAAGGGGCTTTCTGTCTTTTCCGAAAGCGGAAGTTACGGACTTGTCGTACAGAATGCTGTTGAAGATGCCGCTTTGCGTGACGGGATCTCGCGGAACGACTTTTCGTCAGCCGATATGAAACGCAGTGAAGAACTTTTTATAATAGAGACTTTTTTTGAAGTGCAGTGATGTTTTTGATACTTGTTTTTATTGCCTTTTTTACTTTTTCCTGCGGTGTGGCTCCGGAAAAGGGGGAGAATATTCCGGTTGAAAATGAAGAACCTGACGAATTTCCGGATGAAGAGAGTGAAGTTTGCGCAGAAAACACTGTTGCGTACCGGAAGCCCGAACCTCCCGGAAAACCTGAAATCGCGGAAATCAGAAAATACGACAAAAATTTTGACTGTCTTCCTCTGCCTGAACCCGAAAACGGCGAACTTATCTTAGGTGACGGATGCTTTTCCGGCTGTATAAAAGCTGAAACCAGACTCAGGATTTCCGGAAATGGTGCCGGAAACACCATGATAGTTTGTGATGATGAAGAAAATCAGGCTGTTGTAGAAGTCCTTCCGAATGCAGAGTTTTCTTTGGAAGATATTTCGCTTTCAGGCAGGGTGCGCTGCATTTTTGCCGGAAACGGAAGCTCTACAACTGTGAAAAAGAGCGTTCTTTCGCACTGCATGAAAGGAGGGATAAACATCTGCCCTGACGAGGCCGGCTGCCGCGCCGGTCTTAGTGTGTCGGACAGTTTTATAGGTGATATCGACGAAGCTGCATCAGGGATAAGTTACGGAATTTCTTTCGGAAACGGTTATCTGAGTGTTTCCGGAAGCGAAATCTCGGGAGTGAATTCTTTCGGCATAGCGGTCTGGGGAGAGAGTGGAAACAATAATCGGATAATTGTAGAAAATTCCGTTATTTCAGGCGTTTACGGCGGGCTCAGAAGTTATGAAGGACTCGGTTTTTATGCGGAAAACTCGGCCGACATAACTATAAAGAACAGTTCGGTTTCAGATGCTGCGACATCGTTTGTTCTGGTTTCTTCCGATAGTGATGAAATAAATCTGAAACTCGTTGATTTTTCTGCTGAAAATATACTCGAAACCTCTGAGGAGCAGGGCGGTATCGTTCTCGACGGCAGAGTAAACGGGTGTTTTGAAAGGGTTTCGGTTAAAACGAGCAGGGGAAACGGCATTTTTTCGCTGGGAGCGGTGCTTTATGCCGAAGATCTGACGGTAGAATCTGTATTTTCCGACGGTCTCGGAGAAAACGGATTCGCTCTTCAGCTTGTTGACGGAAGCGAAAGTTTCATAAAGCGTCTTTCGGTAAATTCGGCTGAAAAAGCAGGAGTCCTGCTTGACGGCGGATGCAGCGCAGAAATCGAGGATTTTGAAATAGTTTCAACTAGATCGGACGTTTATTCCGGCGAATTCGGAGTCGGAGCGGCGATCCAGAACGGAGCCGCAGCGGTGCTGAAAAACGGTATTCTCTCAGAGAACAGGGAAACGGGAGTCCTTGCCGTAAGTGCTGAAATTTCTTTGGAAAATGTTGAAATAAGGAATACTCTGCCGCGCAGGTGCACAGAGCTCGGGAACTGTGTTTTTGCCCCGAAGACCGATTTCGGACACGGAATATCGCTTTATTCTTCTTCGCTGCTGAGATTCGATTCCATGACACTTTTCAACAACAACAACGGCTTGAACATCGCCGGTTCAGAGGTGAGGAGTTTCGGCTCGAAGAAGATGTTCTTCGGAAATAATACGACCGCTGTTAATGCCTGGAATATCAATGATTTGAGCGCATTGGAAGAAAGCTTGTCAAACTCTTCGTTCTGCGGCAACGCTTCTGTATTCACTTCCGATTCACAGCCTGTCAGGGACGCTTTGTGATTTTTTCTTTAATTTAATTGTAATATATATTCAAGTGAGTAAAATTTGCGGTCTTCGGAGGTGAAATGAGCCGCTTTTTTTATGTTTTTGCAGCAGTTTTGTTGATTCTGACAGCATGCGGAAAGTTAAAGGACGATCCTATCGTTTACGTTTTCAAAGGGGATGTCGTCTCTGTTTCCGATTTCAAGCTGAAATACAATCTCTGGCTGCGTCAGAACAATATGCCCGATACTGAAGAGATGCGGAAAAACTATCTGTTCCGCGAGCTTTCAGAAAAATTTCTCTACGAAAAGGGAAAGAGCGAAGGTGTCGGCGATATTCCGGAAATCAAGAATAAAATCGATGATTTCAAAAGAAAAACCATCGTCGAGTATATGAGCCGCAGGACTAAACGCGAAGTTTATGCGATAGACGACGAGGCGGTGCGGCAGTATTACATCGAAAACAAAGACAAATTTCTGCGGGACAAACTCTACCGCCTTTATGCAGTCAGGGTTACTAACAAGAAAAATGCCGAAGATATAACGCAGCAGCTTAGATCCGGAGCGAGCATCAGGATACTTTCTGCAACTCTTTCCGACGACGAGATCTTAGCGAGAAACAACGGCGACTGGGGGCTTTTCAGTGCCGATGTGATGGGAGAATCGTGGAAAGACGATGTCCTCGCGAGTTTTCCTGGCGAAATACTCGGACCTTATCTTGACAGCGAGAACTTTTATACAATAATCGAGATTGCCGGTTTCGCCTACAAGAGACACTTGAGTTTCAATCTGGCTTATCCGCTGATAGTTGAAGAGCTGATAGCGAAATACGGCACTGAAAAATGGGACGGGTACCGTGATAAGATGATGACTGAATACGGTGCGAAAATAAATGTCGAAAATCTAAGGTGGAAATAATGCCTCTGACGTCGAAAGATCTGGAACAGAAACTTACGGAACTTGACCAGAAATCGAAGATTTTCTTTGAATCTCTTGCCATAAATTCAAAAAGAGAGCGTCTCGGTGAGCTGAAAAAACAGCTCGATCAGCCTGAAATATGGTCCGATACGGCGAAAATGGCGGCTCTCAACAAGGAAAAAAGGGTGCTTGAGAGCAGTCTGGAACTATATTCGAAACTTGAATCCGATATCGAAGAACTGACTCTTGCGAAAGAGCTGTTTGACGAGGATCCTTCGATCGAAGGCGAGGCTGAGGCTATGCTCGGCGCGATAGACGAACTTGTCGAAAAGATCGAATTCCAGAAGATGCTCGGCGGAAAAACAGACCTTATGAACGCGATCGTCAGCATAAACGCAGGTGCCGGCGGAAGAGAGTCGCAGGACTGGGCGGTAATGCTCTCGAGAATGTATGCGAGATGGTGCGAGAGGAAAGGCTACGGTCTTGAAGTTATCGACAAAAACACAGGCGATGACGCGACGGCGATAAAGAACATCACTTTCATCGCGGAAGGCGATTACGCATACGGTTATCTCAAGGCGGAAATCGGCATCCACAGACTTGTCAGGATAAGCCCGTTCGATGCCAACAAACGCCGTCATACCTCGTTTGCGAGCGTTTTTGTCACACCCGAAATCGACGATTCGATCGAAATAGAAATCGACGAAAAAGATCTGAAAATCGATACCTACCGTTCGGGCGGCGCAGGCGGCCAGCATGTCAACAAGACCGATTCGGCGATAAGGATAACACACATTCCGACAGGAATCGTTGTCCAGTGCCAGAACGACAGAAGCCAGCACAAGAACAAGGCTACGGCGATGAAGATCCTGAAATCGCGCCTTTACGAATTCGAACTTCAGAAAAAACAGGAGGAATCATCCGAAATCGAAAAACAGAAAATGGGGATCGACTTCGGAAGCCAGATAAGAAGCTACGTTCTGCATCCTTACAAGATGGTCAAGGATCACAGAACCGATTTCGAGACCGGAAACGCCGACGCGGTGCTTGACGGGGAACCTATTTTAGACAAATTCATGGAAGATTATTTACTTAAAGAAGGGGAATCAAATGAAAACAACTAACAAGATCGCTTGCATGCTTTCGGCTTTTCTTTTTGCCGTGCTGCTCACTTCATGTTCGGAATTCATGCTTATTCCGATCTCGATCGACTATCCTTTCGATCAGGGCAGCGAAGCAAGTCCCTCGACTTACAAAATCAACATCACCGAAGGACTTCAGGGTGTTGAAAAAATCTTTAACAACGAGGTTCTGCTCGTAACGAACACTCTTTTCAAAGATCTGAATATCCCCGATGCGGAAATCACGAAGTATCCTGAGTTTCTGACTGACGATATTCTTGATCTTATTGCCGGAAAAACCATCCACAAAGAGATCGATTTCAAGATCCCGATGGTCGAAGAGCTTCAGCATCAGGACCTTCCGTTTTCGATCTGCGATTTCGAGGCTGCGGATTTCAACAGCAAGGACGATGTAACGAACACTCACATGATTCTTGCGAACATTTCGAGTTTCTGTGCTTTGTCTGAAGCTGAAAGGGAAGTCGAGATCGACAGATGCAAGCTCGAGGCTGATGAGACCTGCCTCCATCTGGAAGTCCATCAGGAGAACGAATCGATGAAAATCAAGATGGCTGAGCAGAAAGACCTCAAAAAATACAAGAAATACCTCAACAAGATCTACTCGGCAACTTTGAACGAACTTACTTTCACGATCAAAAATCCGCCGAATGTCGCTGCCGGAAACAATGCATTCAGAATGAAAGCCGAACTTTACGCTCAGAAGATCGATCCATTCAGAGTCGACGGTGTTACGCCTTGCAAAGACGGAGACGACCTCAAACAGTGCATATATCAGGGTGTCAGCGAAGAAGGAATTCCTGAGAATTATTTCTCTGCGACGATAAGCGATGACTCTGCAACAGACGGTACTATTTCGGAAAAAAAGAAATACCTCATCGGCGTTTTCGAGACCGATGATGATACGTATTCTTCGGAACAGATCATGAATCTGATCTACACTTACGAAGGAAAAGATATCCTTCAGCATGCGATAAAACACCTTGACTTCCAGCTCGGAATCAAGAGCTACTACGTTTTCTATCCGCAGGCTCTGAAACCTGAAGGAACTCTCGAAGCAAGCATCAAAGCAAAACTTCTTTTCAATGTTGAACCTCTTAACTAATTGATTTCGTTGGAGTTGTTATTGATGAACGATTATATCGTCTGGGATGTCGATCCGGTGATTGCCCTCATCGGTCCTCTTCAGCTGAGATACTACGGGATCCTTTTTGCAACAGCCATCCTTATAGGTTTCTATCTTGCGAGAAGGATTTACAGAAAATACGGTTTCCCCGATAAAATCGCTGATGATCTTCTGATCTGGGGTGTTGTTGCGACCGTCATCGGCGCACGTCTTGTCCACTGCCTTTTCTATGAACCGGCATACTACCTGAGCAATCCGCTTGAGATCCTCAAAGTCTACAAAGGCGGCATCGCGAGCCACGGCGCTACGGTAGGACTTATTTTTGCGGTTATTTTCATTTCCAGAAAATACAAAGTTACATTTACCGACCTTGCCGACGGTGTTGTTTTCCCCGGCATCATGGGTGCTACATTCGTTCGTCTCGGTAATTTTTTCAACAGTGAGATAGTCGGCAAGATAACGACTGTTCCATGGGGTTTCAAGTTCGTGAAAAATCCTGACGATATGAAACTTGCGATAAATGCTGCTACCGGACACTGCGATATTTCCAAAATGGAGTGCCTGATAAACTACTGGCCTGTACGCCATCCGTCGCAGCTTTACGAGGCTTTCGGCGCTTTCGTGATCCTGATAATCATGCTTGTTGTTTCCTGTGTCCGCAAAGACCACAGAAAGTCAGGGCTTTACACCGCTCTTTTCCTGATTCTTTATTTCTCATTCCGTTTCTGCATCGAGTTCATCAAGGAGTATCAGGTGTTCGAAGAAGGTCTCACAATGGGGCAGTATCTGAGTATCCCGTTCATAATTTTCGGATTTTGCGTTCTTTACCGTTTTCATAAAAAGCAGCCGAGGCTTGAGGCAGATGCAGATGGAAAGTCTAAGAGAAAAAAATAAAAATTCGCTGTTTGTGAAGAGTGCCGTTTTTCTTGTTCTGTTTTTTCTCGTGCTCAGCACCGATGCGAAGCCGTTTATTCTGAAAAGTGTCGACGGTTCATGGCTGCCGATGATCGCTCAGTCATGGGTCGCGAAAAACGGCGGAGTCCTTGTAAAGATCGCCGACGAGATAAAGCCGCACGAACTCAGAAAGGAGATGCTTTCAAAAATTCCCGATCTCAGTATCGAGATTCTGGGAAAAGATCTCTTTTTCCCGACGACTACCCCCGACAGCCTTTTTGAACTTTTGAAAAATATCGATCTGAACGTTTCCGAAGCAGCTGTGAAACGTCATGCATCCGCCGAAAGTTTTGAGATGTTCGTCAGAAAAAGCACCGAAAACCCGACTGCCAAGGAGGAATATACCGAAGCGCTTGTAGAAAATGTCGTTTTTGACGATAAAAACGAGAAAATCATTCTTACGGTGAAAATCCAGCAGCGCTCAAAAACCGGAATGTTTCCGAAACTTTACGGAACTTACAGGATAGAGCACACTTTCAAAATGAAAAACGATGCCGTTGATCCGTCAGATGTGAAAAACATGGCTTATCTGCCGCTTATTACGGCGAAAAAGGGAGGAAAAATCGCCTTTATTCCCGAAAAACTCGATTCGAGGGTTCTGACGATAACGCCCGATTTTAAAATCAAATAGTCGTTTAACAATAATTTCAGAGGTAAAAAGATGAAAGCTGCATTGATCGGTTTGCCGTTTTCAGGGAAAAGCACGGTTTTTCAGGCTTTGACCGGCATCGAAAGCGGTAAAAAAGAGGAAACTGTCGGAACGATCAAAGTTCCGGACGAGAGGATCGACAGACTGTCGGAAATATACAACCCGAAGAAGAAGACTTACAGCGAGTTCGTTCTCAGCGACTACACGGTCCCGCCCTCAAAAGAGAGCGCGCTGCCGGCAAAAGTAAAAAATATGATCCAGAAATCAGATCTGCTTATAATGACTCTCAGAAATTTCGATTCGCTTATGACTTCCGATCCCGCAGATCCTGCTGCAGAATATAAAAAAATCAAGGAAGATATGATACTTACAGATTTTGTGGTCATAGAAAGAAGGCTCGAGCGCGAGATGAAGGAAAAGAAGAATCCGCCGGAACTCAAGATCCTGCAGAGACTGCGCGATCTCTTTGAAAACGGCGAGTTTCCCGCTGCCGACACTGTTTCACCTGAAGAAGCCGAGCTTATTGCGAACTACAACTTCCTTTCGCTGAAAAAGATGATCGTTCTCGTCAATCAGCCGGAAGGGGAGCAGGCTGTTCCGGAAGGTCTTGCAAAACAGCTCGAAGCCGACGGGATTTCGTGTTTCTGCGTCAGTGCGCCGCTTGAAGTAGAACTTGCCGAGCTCTCTCCTGAAGAACAGGCTGAATTTCTCAAGGATTACGGTCTTTCTGAAGGTGCTTCGGTCCGCTTTATAAAAAGTGCTTATGCGGCACTCGGCCTGATTTCCTTCCTCACAGCCGGAAGCGACGAAGTCCGCGCATGGCCTATCAAAAACGGCACTCCGGCGCTCTATGCCGCAGGAAAGATCCACTCCGACATCCAGCGCGGTTTCATCCGTGCCGAAGTCGTTCATTTCGACGATTTCATCAAATACGGAAGCGAGGCTGAATGTAAAAAGGCGGCCGCTTACCGGCTTGAAGGCAAGGAGTATGTCGTCAAAGACGGAGATATTATCAATTTCAGATTCAATGTTTAGGAGAAAACATGACGCTTCTTCATATTTCGACTGTCGGCGATAAAATCCTGCGTGAAAAGGCAAAGCCTGTTACTGAATTTAACGATGAGATCAGGGAACTTGCAAATAATATGGCCGACACGATGCGCGCTGCCGACGGTTTGGGCATCGCAGGTCCGCAGGTCGGTGTTTCGCTGCGTATTTTTGTCATAGATTTCGGATATCTGGACTTTGTAAAGGCTGAAGAAAACGGCGAAAAGCCGAAAAGTGCGGAATTTCGTCCGATAGCTTTCATAAATCCCGAAATTACCGAGAAAGAAGGAAAAATCGTTTACGGCGAAGGGTGTCTCAGCGTTCCGAGATACAATGCCGATGTCGAACGTGCCGAAACGATAGTCTGCAAGTATTTCGATGTCGACGGAAATCAGCATGAAATCAAGGTGTCAGGGCTTCCGGCAGTCGCGATCCAGCATGAAAACGATCATTTGGACGGAGTTCTTTTTATCGACAAAATCAGTTCCCTTAAACGTGGAATAGCTCTTAAAAAAGTCAAAAAATTCCTCGGTGCGGTGCGTGAAAACGGATCGAAAACCGAAACCGCGCTTTACGGAAAGCAGTAAGAGGTCCTTTTGAAAAATTTATATAAGAAATTCATCGGTTTTTCGGCGCGTCACACATATTTTATGGTAGTCTGTCTCGTTGTCGTCATGGCGTGCGAGCTTTTTTATCTCAAGCACAATCTCAAAATCGACACCGATCTGCGCGCTCTTTTCAAAGGTCAGAACGAGACTGTTATCGAACTCGAAAAAATGGAGGATATCGTCGGAAGCTATTCGACGGTTCTTGTTGTCGCAAAATCGTCAGACAGAGAGAAAAACATCGAAGCGCTGCGTCAGATAAAGGCGAAAATCGACGGAAATCCTCTTGTCAGATTCATCGAATTCGACCGTGATGTCGAATATCTTGAGAAAAACGCACTTCTTTTCGCCAGTGTTGAAGAACTTCAGAAGATAAAGGATGAAATAAACGGCGAGATCGCGAAAGCGGTCAAAAGAGAGCTCGCTTTCGGTGAAAATGATGAAAAATCTGAGAAAAATGCAGAGGATAATTCTGAAAAAGACGAGGAATCTTCCGATCTTACGTCAAAAATGGACGAAGTCCTGAAAAGGGCTGAGGATTACCGCGTCAAGTATAAAATGGACAAGTTTTTCGAAGCCGAGAAAGGGACTTATGTGGCGATGAAAGTGCGTCCTGCCGGTGGCGAAACCAATGTTTCTGACAGCAAAAAGATCGTTGATCTGCTGGAGAAGGCGATTGCCGAAGTTCAGCCCGAAAAACTTGGTGTCGAAGTCGAGGCAGGCGGGCTTTTCCGCAATAAACTGAATGAAATGACGGCGATCTACAACGATGTCTTTTCGACTCTGGCGATCTGCATAATACTCCTTTCTCTTACGATAATTTTCTATTTCAGGTCGATCAAGGCGCTTTTCATCGTATTTTTTCCGCTTTCAGTCGGAGTTCTGAGCGCGATCTCGGCAATGCAGTTCTTTGTCGGCGGATTCAACATCATTTCGGCGTTTTCATTCACGATTTTATATGGACTGGGAATCGACTTTTCGATCCATCTTCTCGGGCGTTTCAGCGAACAGGCAGAGAAAACGGGCGATACTGAAGAGGCTCTCAAACTTTCTCTGCCCAACACGATGCCGTCGATTTTTTCAGGCGCGATAACGACCGTAGCTGCTTTCTTTTCGCTGATAATGATCGATTTCAAAGGCTTTTCAGACTTCGGTTTAGCTGCGGCCCTCGGCGTTTCGACATCTTTTGTCGCGATAATGATATTTTTCCCTGCTGTCGTTTTTCTCTTCGACAGGTTCGGTAAATTGAAGATCAAGGCGAGAACGACCGATTTCCTTGCTTCCGTTTTCGTCCGTTTTTCAAAGAAACCGGCGCTTGTTACCGCGATTTTCCTTTTGATAACGGCTGCTGCGGCTGTTTCGGTCAAATTCGGCTCCATAGAATACAATTTCGATAATCTGAGTTTTCCAGGAAAATACGCCGACACTATAACCAACCACTATGTTGCGGCTCAGAAAAAGGAGAAAACCGACGCTCTTTCAACAGGACTTCCTTCTTTCATAGTGACTGCTTCGGCTGAAGAAACAGAAGATGCGACGAGAGTCATCACCAAAATGAAGAAGGATAAATCGACTTCGATAGAGATCAAGGATCTTATTTCGATATACACTTTCCTCCCTGAAGATCAGGAGGAGAAGATCAAAATAATCAAGAGCATAAAAAGGCTCATTGAGAGGAAAATCAATCTTTTCAGTGATTCGGAAATCGAGAAATTCAATAAAGAATTCAAGCCTTTTCTTGAAGTCGATTCCGTCATGGAACGTGAAAAACTGCCCGATTGGATAACCGACAAACTTTCTCTCAAAGACGGCTCTTCCGACCGTTTCATCATGGTCGCTTTAGGCGGCAACAAATCGAATGTCGAAGACGTTATGCGTATAAAGAATGAATTCGGTACGATTCACGGAAACATCAATGATTACAAACTGTTGGGTTCTTATATGCTTCTTGGCGAAATCGAAAAAGTCATTGATATTCATGTTCCTTTAGCCATAGTTTTCGCGTTCTGTTCCGTATTTATCGTGCTTCTTCTGCTTTACCGCTCTTTTATCAACGCTTTTGTCGTCTTCCTTCCGCTCGCGGCTGGTATTCTCTGGATGATCCTCGTTGCGGTTTGCTGCGGAATAAAGTTCAATGTTTTCAATATGATAATCATTCCGACGGTTATAGGAACGGGTATAGATTCTGCAATTCACATCTACTACCGCTACCGTTCATCGGCCGGTTCGATGATCGAAAATCTCAAAAATACCGGCGGCTCTGTTTTTTATTCGTCACTTACAACGTTAGTCGGCTTCGGCAGCGTCGCTCTGGCAAAGCACAAAGGCCTGCAGTCGATAGGGATCATGGCTTCGATCGGAATAGTCATGGTCACTCTGGTAAATCTCGTCTTTTTCCCGGTCATAATCAAGTGGATCGAAGATCTCAGGAAGAAAAAAGCGTGATCGTGTTGAACGTGCTGCGTTCCAGATAAAAACTGATGCGTTCGCGGCTTGTTGAGGACTAATTATCTGTTGATGACTACGATGAGATCACGGCCGTTTCTGTTGACCGTGAAGAGGAGTTTCTTCGATTTGTTGATGATCTGGTTTGCTTCCGCGGCGTTTTTGACCCGTTTTTTGTTGATCGCGACGATGACATCGCCGTTCATGAGGCCTGCGGAGTAGGCGAGCGAGCCCTGTTCGACGTTGGAAACGGTGATCTTTCCTTTGTTGTCGGTCAGCGTCAGGCCGATCTCGTCGAGGACTTTCTGGTCAAGTTCCTGCGGAGTTTCCGAAAGCTGGTAGTTTTTGTCGAGTACGACTTCGAGCTTCATCGTTTTGCCGTTACGGATTATTTCGAGCGGGATCTTTTTGCCGTAAGGGCTGAATGCGACCGCTGTTCTGAACTGCGAAATGTTTTCGATCTCCTTTCCGTCGAATTTCGTGATGAGATCGTACTGCTGGAGTCCAGCTTTGTCCGCAGGGCTTTTCGGTTCGACGTTGGAGACAAGGACACCAGTGACGCTCTTGTCTATCTCGAAGTAGCTGCGCATATCGTCGTTGAGTTCCTGAATGACGATTCCCATCATCGCACGCTGGATCTTTTTGCCGCTTTTGAGCTGCTGCGTGATCTCTTTGACCATGTTTGCAGGCACCGCAAGGCCGATTCCCATGTAACCGCCTGACTGCGAAAGGATGGCTGTGTTCATGCCGATGACTTCGCCTTCGATGTTCAGCAGCGGTCCGCCCGAGTTTCCGGGGTTTATCGCCGCATCAGTCTGGATGAAGTCTTCGTAGTCGGTGACACGCATTCCGCTCCTTCCTTTTGCCGAAACAATTCCGAATGTTACGCTGTTGGAAAGGCCGAACGGGTTTCCTATCGCGATGGCAAAACTTCCGACCTTGATTTTGTCGGAATCTGCAAACTTGAGTTCCTGGATCTCTCCTTTTTTGAATTCTTCTATTTTTATGAGGCCGACATCTGTGTGCGGGTCAGTGCCGATAAGTTTGGCGCTGAAAGTCCTTCCGTCGATCATGACTTCGATTTTTTCGGCTTTCTGGACGACGTGGTTGTTCGTGACGATGAAACCCTCCTTGTCGTCGATTACGAAACCGGAACCCTGAGCCTGGCTTTTTCTGCTGCGCGGCTGCATCGGATTGCCGAAAAAGAAGTCAAAAAACGGGTCACGCATCCTCTGCTGCTCGGTTATCTCGACTTTGATCGAAGCAACGCTTTTTTTCGCTTTTTCAGAAACTTTGATGAGTTCCTGCTCGAAATCACGCATGTCGGCGGCGTTCAGACTGACTGCCGAAACGAACAAAAACAACGGTAAAAACATAAATTTGATCAGGTTTTTCATATTTTCCTCCACAAAAAACGCATAACAAACAATCCGGCCTTTTTATTTATTTCCGTTTTGCCGAAAGAAAAGGGGAAAAGGTAAAAATATTTTACCAATTATGGTTTCCAAAACTCTCCCGCACCGTTTCGGGGAGGGAGTGCCCGAAGGGCGAGGGCGGGGAAAAGACAAGCAGACTCCTCAGTCAGCAAGCTGACAGCTCCCCTAACTTAGGGGCGCAGTTAAAACTTAGTAGTAAAACCCTGCGACGATGAGGTATCCGATATCTTTGTGAGTCGATTTTCTGCCGTCATTTTCACGGAATTCTGTTGATCCGAGAATGCCGGCGCCGAGTTTCGGGCGGATTTTGCCTGCGATCTCGAACGGCAGGACATAGGACATGCTTGCGGCGTATTCAAGAAAGTTCTGGGTCACACCGACTTTGTCGAAAATGTATTTCCCCGACCTTTTTTTGAGCACGGCAGACTTGTATTTTGCCTGCCAGAAAGAAAAACTGCCGCTTAAAAGTATACCGCCGAAAGGTGAAAAGCTGAAAAGAACTTCTTCCGAAAGCTCGATAGCGGGGACCTGCCACTTGACAGAATCGGTTTCGTAAACTCGCAGCGTGAGCGGATCGAAGAAAAGCGTCTGGTCGGTGAAAAGGCAGTAGGTCGGATAGAAAACAAAGAGAAAACGGTTGTTCAGGCGCTCCGTGTATTTGTCGATCCGGAGTTTGAGGAAGGGGAAGATCATGTCGAGCAGCGTCGTGTCCTCGAAAGTGACGGTCGAGTCTTCAAGGTCGAAAAAGCCGAATTCTTCGTTTTTGACCCGTTTGTATTCGACTCCCGCGCTCACTGCGAAAAATGCCGGTTTTTTCGCCGCATAAAACCCGATAACGTCGGCTCCGATGACGAAAGTCTTCGAAAAAAGGGCGTACTTGCTCTTTTCATAGTTCTCAAGGCTCTTTTTTTCCGCCGCGATGTAGTAGTTTCCGTACAAAGATGAGAAGATGTCGGAAGTATAGTGCCAGAGAATGTCTGCTGCCGGAATGAAGCCCGAAGTCTGGCTGTACTGGATGTTCACGCTGAATTTGTTCTGAGGTCTATCTTCATCTTTTTCTTTCGCGGCGATGGTAAAAATGGAAAGTAATAAGGAAATTAAAATTAAGTTCTTGATTTTGTTCATTATTTGCTCATGTCTATGATCCAGAAGTCAATGTCGTTTTTGTGCAGGTAAGATGTGGTCTGAGAGTTCATATATACTGTTTTCGCCTGAGATTCCTGGTTGTTGGGTTCATAGTTTGAAACGTCGGTGAAAGTATCGCAGTCGGAATTCCATTTGTCTCTGTCCCACGAGCCGACGCCGATAGAGTAGACTCCTTCGGTATTGAGTGAAAGGCTCTGCGCAATGAGTTTGTATTTTGCATCGGGACGGTAGGGGACCCATACGACGCTCGACATACTGACGATCTCGCGGTGCGGCGAAAGGAGTATGAACGGGTTTGACATCGTGGAATAAAGGTATATCGGCACCGCTTTTCTGAAGATCCGCAGAGTTACAGTATCTTCCCAGACTTCGTTGTCTATGTCTTTGAGCGAAACTAAAAACTCGACATCGTGATAAACGGCGTCTTTCAGTGTTGAAACCTTGCTGAAAGGGATCGTTTCGAGGGAAAAACTGTAGGAAACGTTTCTTTCGGGTTCGATTGTCCCTAAAATTTTCTCTTCAGCTTCGATTTTAACCGCATTGTCATTGGTGTTCAGCGAAATCGTGGTTGCCGAAGCATCCTGATTGCCAAGGTTGTAAACGCGGAGATGAACCGTGTATCTGTTGCCTTCTTCGCTGTTGTCGCGGTCTTCGGCGTAATATGTTTCGTTCGTCGAGTTGAGAAGCGCCTTGTAGATGTATCCGTTGGGTGAAAAGTAGAAATTCCCGGCGTTGAGGTGGTCGGCTATGGTCTGTGTCACGCTGGTACTTCCGACAGAGATCGTATATTCGCCTGAAACGATGCCGTCAAACTCGGTGTTTCCGTCGTTTCCTGACTGTTTTTCGTAGGTTTCACCCGGATCCTGCGTGTTTTCGAGAACGACATCGATCCCGCCGACACCGCTTCCCGAAGGCGATTTCGTGTAGCCGAAAGCCTTTTTTACGTTAAGTTGCAGAGTCGCGTCGGTGATGCTGTTGCGGATAAGCCGGAAAGTCTCGTCTTCAGTCGCTATTTCAAGCATATTATCATCGATTTTCGTGATCGATTCCGGAATGAACTGACTGTTGTAGGAGCCTCTCGTGATGCCGTTCGTTCCGAGATAAAAGTCTGTTCCGTTGTCGAGTCTCAGCCATTTTCCGCGGAAAGCCTTCTTGATCTTCGGAACACATTTAGGCTCGTAGTATTCGCTTGCAGAACTGCATGAGCCGCTTTCGACGACTTCGCTTTCACGGAAGAGAGATTCGCAGTTTTTGATGTTTTTCCAGACATATCCGTTGTAATAGTCCAGACTTTCGCATTTTTCTGCATTGTTGCCGTTGCAGCGGTATGAGTTGCCTCTATCGCAGACATACTGCGACTGAACTGAGCAGGAACAGGTCGAGGCGATGCATGCCGGATTTCCGATCCCCGAAGGGCATCCTGTTATGCAGCTTTTGTACTGTTCCCATCTGTATTTTCCGTCGCTGTATATGCACTGTTCAAGGTAAAGTCCGTTGCAGCGCATCGAGTAGGAATTCGAGCTCGAGCAGTCGTTTAAGAAGTCGCAGGAAGAAACGGAAAAAACAAGTGATGCAAAGACGGATAAAATCAGAAAAATTCCGTATCTATGCTTTAAATTGACTGCTTTTTCTGTCATTGTTCCTCCGAATCACGGCAAAAAACTAAAACTAAAAGTCATTTATTTTAAGAAATTAACTGAAATAGTCAAATTAAAGCTAAACGGGATCATTTCCCCCGCCGCGCTGGAGAGGGAGTAAGTGAGAGATCTTTTAGCTGTTTTCCTTGAGGCTTTCCATGTATTCTTTGCCGCGCATTGCGTGACGCAGAGCGGCTGAAAGAACGGATTTCCTGAGTCTGAGCGAATTCGGAGTGACTTCGACGAGTTCGTCTTCGTTGATGAAGTGAATCGCTCTTTCCAAAGTCATCGGCTTTATCGGAGTGAGCGTTACTGCGTCATCCTTTCCTGCTGCACGCATGTTGGTGAGTTTCTTTGCTTTGCACGGGTTGACATCAATATCGAGGTCTTTCGAGTGCTCACCGATGATCATTCCTTCATAAACCGGCATTCCGGGTGTAATGAAGAGTTCGCCGCGCGGCTCAAGGTTGAAAAGCGCGTATGCGATCGCTTCGCCCTGTCTGTCGGAAACGATCGAGCCCGTGAATCTGACAGGGAAGTTGCCGCGGTATTCTTCATATCCTTCGAAAAGGGTGTTGAGTGTTCCGGTTCCTTTTGTGTCGGTGAGGAACTGGTCTCGATATCCGATAAGTCCGCGCGAAGGAACCGTGAATTCCATGAAAGCGCGTTCGTTCGCCGAGTTGACGAGGTTTATCATTCTTCCTTTTCTTGCCGAAAGTTTCTCGGTGACGATACCGGTGAACATTTCGTGGCATTCGATGTAGACGTGTTCTATCGGCTCGTATTTTTTGCCGTCGATCTCTTTGTAGATAACGGTCGGTCTGCCGACGCAGAGCTCGAAGCCTTCACGCCTCATCTGCTCGACGATGATCGCCATCTGGAGTTCGCCGCGCCCTTTGACGATGACGTAATCGTTAGTTTCGGGCTCTTCCAGCCTGATCGAAACGTTCATCAGAGTCTCTTTGTGGAGTCTCTCCTTGATCTTGCGGAGCTGGACATATTTTCCGTCTTTTCCTGCAAGCGGGCCGTTGTTTATCGTGAAGACCATGCTGACTGTCGGTTCGTCGACTTTGATTCTCGGAAGTGCGACGGGCTTATCTATCGTTGCGACGGTGTCACCGATGTGTACATCTTCGATTCCGGCTAAAATTACGATGTCTCCGGGTTCTACGATTTCGGCATCGACAAGTTTAACTCCTTGATAAAGCTGGAGTTTTGAAACTTTAAGGCGTGCCTGGACATCGTTTTCCTTGATGCAGACAAGCGATTCGTTGCAGTGGACGCTGCCGTTTACGACTTTTCCTATTGCAAGTCTGCCGAGATAGTCGTTGTAGCTGAGATCGGTGACGAGCATCTGGAACGGCTGTTCCGGATCGTAGAGCGGACCTTTCGTGAACTCGATTATCTTGTCCATGAGGATGTGGAGGTTTTCGCCTTTTTCCTCAAGTGTTTCCTGAGCGATTCCGTCACGGCCTATCGCATAGAGGACGGGGAAGTCGAGCTGTTCGTCGTCAGCGCCTAAGTCTATGAAAAGATTGCCTATTTCGTTCAGAACTTCCTGCGGTCTCGCATCTTTTCTATCGATTTTGTTGATGACTACCATGATCTGGAGTTTCGCTTCGAGAGCTTTTCTCAAAACGAATCTCGTCTGCGGAAGAGGACCTTCCGATGCATCAACGAGAAGAATAGCGCTGTCAGCCATGAAAAGCGCGCGTTCGACTTCGCCGCCGAAATCGGCGTGTCCGGGAGTGTCGATGATGTTTATTTTGACGCCTTTCCATACGACCGAGCAGTTTTTTGCCGCGATCGTGATGCCGCGTTCACGCTCGAGATCCATGTTGTCCATGATCCTGTCGTTTACGATCTCGCCTTCGCGGAATACGCCGCTCTGCTTGAACATTGCGTCAACGAGAGTTGTTTTGCCGTGGTCAACGTGAGCGATGATCGCCACGTTCCTGATTTTGTCGTTTCTTACTAAATTGCCCATCTTAATCCTTCATTAAAAGACCATTTCCAAAAAAACGCGCGTAATTTATTTAGAGTTTCCTCAATTTCAAGAAAAATCTCGAAATTTGCTGAAAAATCAGATGCTTTTTTGTCAAATTGAAAAATTTCAACTTGAAATTCCGGCAAAAATCGTTAAAATACTGCGTTTTTTGTTTTATAGGTGTGAAATGAAGAAATTTTTGTTTTGTTTTGTTGCGATCCTGGTGCTTGCTTCCTGTTCCGGTAATGAAACTGTGGAAAGCAAGTGGCGTGTCATAAATGAAGAAAAATACGAACCGAAAATAGACGAAAGTCAGCTCTATACTTCGCTTGACGAGCTTGAAAAGCTGATCGTTGCCCCGGTTTCATACTTCCGCGATAAAAACGGGATCTACTCGTTTTCGCAGAGTGTCGATTACGGAACAGTTTCCGTTATAAAAACCGCGTCTGAAGACGGGGAGAATGAAAAAACGACCGAAAGAAAGCTCTCTCTGCATGAAACTTCAAAGTTCAGAAGCGACAAAAACGGCAACTTTTCCATGAGTTATCAGAACAACAAAAACGAAGGCTGGGATATAGTCTGGAGAAACAATTTCTTCTATCGCAAGCAGTTCGGCGGCGAATTTACAAAAACTTTCAGCATGGGCGAACACATTACGCTGAGAGACAATCTTTTCGGCACGATCCCCTCTATTTATCTCATGTTGCGCGACCACGCTTCGATTGAATCGGAAAAGGCATGGAAGGTCGGGACATTCAAAGGTCATCTTGTAACGATTGTTTTCAGCGATAAAAAAACAGATCGTGCGGCGCTTCCGGAAAAGAAGTATCTCCAGAACCTTCAGGGCACAGAGGAGATGCGCGACGACTCTCTTATTGCAGGCTTGTCAGGGAAGAAGAAGGACGGCATCAAAGGAAAAATGACGGTTTTTGTCTCTCTTGAAGGTGCTGTCGCCGAAATGAAAATAGAAGACCTTTCGTTCAGGTTCACCGACGAAGACGTCACGTTCACCATCAACGGCGTGCGAACGCTTTCGACAGATTCCGCCGAAACTATCCTCGAGCCTGAATACAACGAGGAATATCACAGAAGAACGCTTGATTCCTCAGTAAACATCATGAAAAAAAAGGCAGATAAAAAGGAAGAGAAACATGACGAAGAATGAGAAGTTAGAGACGGTTATACGCACCCTTTCCGATAAAAAAGGGGTCAACATCATGGCTTTTGATGTCGAGAAAAAGTCGGGATATACTGATTTCATGGTTTTTGTGACGGGAACAAGCACGCAGCATAATACGACTATGGCCGATTCGCTTTTCAGAGAGCTCAAGACTGCGGGATTCGCAAAACCTCTCATCGAAGGCGAGACGAGCGCAAAATGGATCCTTGTCGATGCCGGAAGCGTTGTCATCAACATCATGCTTGAAGAACTGCGCGACTACTACTCTCTGGAGGACATCTGGAGCGGCTGCGCGAAAGTCGATATAAGTTCTTATCTTCAGTAATGAAAATCACTTTAATCGTTGTAGGAAAACTCAAAAGCCAGTTCAGGGAGATCGATGATTTTTTCCAGAAAAGGATAAAAATCTATTCTCCGCTTGAAATAATAGAACTGAAAGAGCGCAACGATCTTGCTCTCGAAACTGAAAGCATAATAAAATCAATACCTTCAAATTCGTTTGTAGTCGCTTTGCGTGAAACCGGAAAAGGGCTCGACTCGCTAACTTTTGCAAAACTTTTAAGCGAAAAATCGGTCTCGCACGGCTCGATCTGCTTCGTGATCGGTGGCGCTTACGGATTCGGCGACATAAACGAAAACCTCACTCTTTCGATTGCGCCGTGGACGCTTCCGCACCAGCTTGCGCGTATAAACCTTCTTGAGCAGATCTACCGCGGACTTTCGATAAACAGCGGCTCCGGCTACCATCACGGATGAACTAAACAAAAACTTGCCAGCACAGCCAAAATTCCTAAAATACCGCGTTTTTTGTTTAAAAACTCGTTTGTTTTTATAAAAAGTTTTAAGGAGTTCAAAATGAAGAAATTTTTTGTAGTTTTCGCGCTTTTTGCAGCTTTGATTTTTGTGGTCAGCTGCGGCGGCGGTTCTAAACCCGTCGACACAAGCGACACGGGTGAAACCGTGACGGATGAAGACGGCGACACAGCTGACGAGAGTGAGCCGGCAGACGATTCTGAACCGTCAAGTGACACTGAACCTGACGATCAGGAGAATCCCGACACAACGCCTGACAACGGCGATACTCAGCCGGATAGCGGTGATTCACAGCCTGACAACGATGCAGATACAGATTCCGGTGATACAGTTCCCGATCAGGATACTGATGCTGACACGGATACAACCCCGGTCGTTCCGTCGATGGAAGAGGGCATTTATCTCGGTATCATCGGCTTTAACAACGATCTGACCAAAAAGCCGATCAAGCGTCTGACTGATGCCAACAAATCTGAGTTCAAGAGTTTCATAAACTCTCTTACGCAGTTGAATTTAACTGCGCTTTACTGGGCGGACTACAGCGCACTGGATATGATGGAGAACTTTGAGATTTCTCCCGATTTGCAGCTTAAAAAGGTTGCACTTGTCACATTTACGGACGGTCTTGACAACCAGTCGCTTTCGTCTGACGATTTCAATCCGGGTCCTTACGACAGTCATGCCGATTACCTTGATGCCATCCACAGCATGATTATGGATGAAGACGGAATCCACGGAGTGCCGGTTACAGCTTATTCGATCGGTCTGAAAGGTGCGGACGTCACCGACGAAGACAAATTCGTAAACACACTTGAAATGCTTGCAACCGAGGAAAGCGGAGATGAGAAATATTTCTTCCGTGTCAGCGACATGAATGAGGTCGGCCAGTTGTTTGCGGATATTGCCGCAAGCCTTTACTCGGTTTCGACCACGATCAACGTCGGTGTCTACATTCCGGGCGGCTACGACAACGGTCAGGTTATCCGCTACACATTTGACAACGTCAGTGCTGCGACAAATTCAAACCTTTATATCGAGGCGACATATCACCGCTCAGGCAGCTCAAGAACGCTTGAGAACATAAAATATGAAGGTTTTATCCCTGGTGCTTCGACGATTTCATCATCGGCAACCGGTCCGAACAATGAACTTTACTTCCAGTTCAACGATCTGAAATACTTGAACGGCGATCCTGTTTCGCAGAGCGAGATCATAAGCAAAAGCCGTTTATGGAAGCAGACAAGCAGCGGTGCATGGGACGGCGAAACGGAAATGAACATGGCAGAACTTCCCCCGATCATCGACGAAGACAAGAGCAGCGCCCTGATCATGCTTGTCCTTGACTCGACGACATCACTCGGAAGCGATTTTGCAAGGATGCAGAATGAAGCAAAGAATTTTGTTGAAATCCTTGTAAACGGCGGAAGCGGCGTAACTGAATCGAGCCCGTGCGACGACAATCCGTGCGCTACACTTGCCAATTCGACACATATCTGCACGGTAAACGGCTCAAGCTACACATGCGGCTGCAATTCAGGCTATACATGGAACGGCTGGCAGTGCGCAAGTACGGCAACGCCGTGCAACCCGAACCCGTGCACAAGCATTTCAAATTCAACGGGTGTCTGCACCGTAAACGGTACAGGCTACACATGCGGATGCCAGTCAGGTTACACCTGGAACGGCGGATCATGCACATCGTCTTCAACTCCGGACAATCTCACTCTCGGCAATATCTGCACCGGCCAGACATCGTGCTACAACGCGTCTTCGTCAATGACCTGCC
>Ga0265298_10000908_pt1 | contig 44017 bp, 42 predicted proteins | sample AusTroGonzalo_MG_3_FD_193486 | JGI IMG/M metagenome (GOLD analysis project Ga0265298, IMG submission 193486) | Bovine rumen microbial communities from tropical cattle in Woodstock, Queensland, Australia - Gonzalo_01 | ecosystem: Host-associated > Mammals > Digestive system > Stomach > Rumen ... | reverse complement strand
ATAGGATGCCGGAATAATTGCTATCTTTGCTATTGAAATACGCTATGAGATTAGCGGATTTTAAAGTATCTACCGACCCCGGAGTCCATACGGATTCCGGGGTCATTGATTAGGGCACAAAAAAAATGTAGGTAGAATGTAGGTAGGTTTTTAAAAGAGAAATGCCCTACAAGGCTTGTAGGGCATCTTTGTGCGGTGCGTATGGGACTCGAACCCATGACCTCCGCCGTGACAGGGCGGCATTCTAACCAGCTGAACTAACGCACCTCGCTGATTTGCGGTGACAAAGGTACTCACATTTTTCGTACCCACAAGCGTTCAAACACTTTTTTTTCAAAAAAATTTCTGCAGAATGAGAACGTCTGAGTAACTCTCCTCATGCACAAGCCACTGCTGCAACCGACCGCTCTCACCGAACCCGTTGCTGGCAAACAGTTTAACGCTTGTCTCGTTATCGGCGGGCACCAGACAGAACAACTGCCTGAGGCGCAGAACCCTCTTGGCGTATCCCAGCACAATCTTCAACGCGGCCGATGCTATACCCTGCCCCCGGTACTCTGAGAGTAGCGCAATACCCACCTCGGCACGTCCGTTATACGGGTCTATATCAGTCAAATCAACTGTACCCATAACAACAGAATCAGCCTCACGCTCAATCATGAACCTTATCTGGCGGTCAGTGTAGAAATCATGCTGAGACTGCTGGATATATTTTTTTATCTGGTAGCGTGAATACGGCACAGCATTACCTGACACCATCCAGATAGAACTGTCATTCTCCATATTGAACAGCACGTCCAGATCCTCCGGTTCAGGAGCACGCAGACGGTACGTACCGTCGGTCAAAATATCTTTCTCTGTCATAAGACCTCGTTCTCTGTTATAAGTTTACCTGTCTTCTCTGAATACAGGCCCATTGTATACCGTTTCCCTTCCGATGCCCGGCCGTACATCCAGTCCATGATAGCATCATAAGAGAATACGCCAGTATCAAACAACACCGCATCCACACCTGAGCCCAGGCGCCCCTGCAGCGCGCCATCAATATCGCCCTCACCCTCAACATACTGAGGGTTACGCAGCACCTCACTGCCTGAGATAAGACCCGCCACATGAGCAAACGTCTCCTTGCGTCCCACATAGAGGCAGTTCTCCGTATAAACGGCTAAGCGGCGGCTGCCAGCATGCAGGTTCTCTCCAATATATGTGCCAATCTTCTTGAAGCCCACCACCATACGCACAATGAGCGCAAACAGACGGCTGTAACGGTGAAAATGCTTATTGAAGAATATAAGCATTGCATCATAGAACACTTTTGCATAGCGGTATGATGTCTTATTGGTACTCTCACCTTTATAATGTACTATAGGCAGCGGCAGATAACGGTTCTCATACCCTTGCTGAAGTATGCGGTATGAAAGGTCTATATCCTCACCGTACATGAAGAACGCCTCATCAAAGCCTCCCGTCCTGTCAAGCACCTCCTTGCGTACAAACATATATGCGCCCGATACCACATCAATGGGGCACTCACTGTCCTTATCCAGGTAAGTCCTGTGATATTTTGCAAATACCTTTGACCTGGGGAACAGGCGGCCCAGCCCCGTCATATGCCAGAATGATACTGACGGCGTAGGCAATGAGCGGCGTGACTCCAGCGCAAAGCGGCCGTCACCATACTGCATGCGTACGCCTACTGCACCCACCTCCGGGTGCGCATCCATATACTCAATGCAGCCGGGTATGGTACGCTCAGCCACAACAGTATCAGGATTAAGGAACAGCACATATCGGCCTTGAGCTTTGGCCAGCGCCATATTATTGGCCTTACCAAAACCGGCATTATAGTCATTGGCTATAACCTCTATCTGCGGGAATCGCTCACGCAGGTACTCCACAGAGCCGTCATCGGAGTTATTATCAACCACAAACACCTGTGCATCAGGGAGTGAACGGAATACAGAGTTCAGGCACTGCTGGGTGTAGTACCTTACCTTATAGCTGACTATGATGACGCTTACTGCCGGCATGAACAATCAATAGAAACCTGTCTCATGTTCTATGCCCGCCTTAGTGGGGATGGCAAACATAGAGCATATTGCGCCTATGGCCGCTATATATAACCCTATGGAGTCATTCAGGATGTAATAGAGCACCACTCCAAACTCAATGACCAAAAAGAAGGCCAGGAGCCTGAGCAGGGAGCATGTCATATAGATCTTACCTATCTTCTCCTCCGGATACTCCTTCTCATCCAGACGGTCCACCATCTTCTTGAATCCGCGCAGTGCCAGCGGGATCAGCGCCAGTGATGCAAGCACTCCCACTACCTCCAGTATATAAATGGTTTTGGTATCAGTAACAGATACGCCCTTAAGCGGTCCGAATTCAAACAGCAATGCGGTTATACCTGCTATGACATATATGGCTATCCATGCTGCCAGAAGCTTAATTGACATCTTCTTAGTATTCATTCTGCATCAATTTATTTTAAAGGAGTACGGTCCTGGATGGAACGGCCCAGTGAGACCTCATCGGCATACTCCAGATTGTTACCTACAGCCACGCCACGCGCTATAACGCTCAGCTTAACGCCAAACTGCTGCAGCTTGCGCGATATGAAGAAGTTTGTAGTATCGCCCTCCATTGTGGGGCTGAGCGCCAGTATCACCTCATTTATACCGCCCGCAGCCACTCTGTCCACAAGGCTTGCTATCTGCAGATCCTGCGGCCCCACCCCGTCCATAGGCGATATCACACCACCCAGCACATGGTACAACCCGTTGAATTGCATGGTGCTCTCCACAGCCAGCACATCCTGCACGTTCTCCACCACACACAGCGTAGAGCTGTCACGTTTAGGGTTGGCGCAGATGGCGCATGTATCGGTGTCCGATATGTTATGACACACCTTGCAGTACTTAATATCCTGCTTGAGCGTGGAGAACACACGGCCAAACGTGCTCACCTCCTCATCTGGTTTGGAGAGCATGTGCAGCACCAGGCGCAGGGCGGTCTTGCGGCCTATGCCGGGCAGTTTTGCAAACTCCCCCACAGCGCGTTCCAATGCGGCCGACGGATACTCGCGGTTCATAAATAAGCCTCTATTTTTCCACAAAAATAAACAATAATTGGCTACTATGGAAACGGATTCTGGCCCATTAAAGTATAAATTCGTATTTTTGTAAAACAAAACCCGCACAATATGGAGATTAAGACCGCAGAATTTATAATCAGCAATACTGACATAAACAAATGTCCGCAGCACAATCTGCCTGAATATGCATTCATAGGCCGCTCCAACGTGGGCAAATCCAGCCTCATAAACATGCTTACGGGGCGCAAGGGGCTGGCCATGACATCGGCCACACCCGGCAAGACCCTGCTCATAAACCATTTCTTTATTAATAATGAGTGGTACCTGGTTGACCTGCCCGGCTACGGCTACGCCAAGCGCGGACACAAGCAGCAGGAGGAGCTTAAGCGCATCATAGACAGTTACATTCTGGAGCGCCCGCAACTGACATCCCTGTTCGTGCTCATTGACAGCCGCCTGGAACCCCAGAAGATAGACCTGGAGTTCATTGAATGGCTTGGTGAAAACGCCGTCCCCTTTGGCATAATCTTTACCAAGGCCGATAAGCTGGGCCGCGGCCGCCTCAATGAGAACGTAAACAAATTCCTTGAAACCTTGTCTGAGCAATGGGAGGAACTGCCTCCCCACTTCATCACCTCATCACTTGACAAATCGGGCCGTGATGATGTCCTGGACTACATAGCAAGCATAAACAAATCACTATAAAAATTTTTTTTCGTCCTTTTTCCAAAATTTCCCAACCTTTTCCGGCCTGCTTACGTCTAACTGTTGAAACCGCTCAGGAAAGCAAGTAAGCGGAAAGGTTAAACAATTAAATTATAAGCATTATGTATTATCTTTTTTTAATCGGAGTTTGCGTGATTATGCCAATCGTGGTAGTTTGGATGAACAACCGTACCAGTCAGAATGAAACCAACAAGAAGACAGAGCTACTGCTCAAGTCCATTGAAGCAGGTGCTGCAATTGATCCTGAATACTTCAAGCCACAGAAGAAAGAAAAGACCCTTAAGGAGAAGATGCTGGGCAGGCTCACCGGAGCATGCATAGCAACAGCCATAGGCGCATCCATATGCATTACAGTACTCATCCTCTCCTACGCAGGCGGAAACTTTAGGACCACAGAGTATACCGTAATGGGCAGCGTGGTATTTGCAGTAGGTATAGCTCTCTTCATATCATATTTTGCAGGCAAGCGCATGCTGGCCAAGGAACTTAAGGCCGAAGAGGAATCACTCAACAAGTCACAGAAGTAAAAAATGACTCAAGAGCGATTCATCGACCTTGTCAGAACTGAGCAGGAGCCTTTACGCAGGTTTCTGCTTGGACTGTGCAGCGGCAACGCCTCTATGGCCGATGACCTGGCACAGGATGCCCTGGTGCGCGCTTATGTGGCATCGGGCTCGTTCCTGGGACTCTCCAAGTTCAGCACCTGGCTCTTCAGGATTGCGTACAACTGTTTCATAGACCACTGCAGGAAAGCAACCCTTGACACCGTTTCCAGCGAATCATTTGAAGCGCAGAGCGTCCTCTCTGAAGACTCCACTGATGACGCTTTCCGCTATCAGCAACTATATCAGGCGCTTGACAGGATCCCTGAAAAGGAACGCGCCGCAATCGTGCTCCATTACTTTGAGGACCACGACATAAAAGAGATATCATCCATAATGCAAATCCCGTCCGGTACAGTGAAATACCTGCTCTCTACCGGCCGTAATCACCTAAAAGAATATTTGAGCATATGAACGGAAAGGACAATATTGAAGAGTTTCTGCGCAGCACCAAGCCGCAGGTTAAGCATGACCCCACATTCCTGCTTGAGACCCAGCGCCGCTTGAAACAGGTTGAGGGCATCAAGGCCGAGGTGGACCGCCAGCGCTCACACGGCCGCGTAACACTTATCGTTACGCTTGTTATAGGTATCATAATAGGTGCCGCCGCCATGTTTATAGGTTATCTGCATCCGGTAGATATGAGCCAGGTCGATGCCGGCACATTTGACAAGATATGTATTTTCCTGACCACATGGAAACAATACCTCTTCATACCTATAGCCGCCCTCTCCGTCTCCCTGGCTCTCCTGCTCTCCCGCACCCGCAAGGTACAGTTCTGATTACACTCCGCCAAAGTGTCCCACAACGACCCCGCCCACAAACCCTGTGAGCGGGATTTTTGTTTGTATTTGCAATTATTAACTAAATAAATCGTTGAGCAACTATTTTAGTAGTTACATTTGCATCGGAACTAGTTACAACAGTTTTATGAGTAAGAAAGAAATTACAAAACTAAGTGAGAAGAAGGAGGTCATCATGAACCACTTTTGGGACAAGGGTGAACTCTTTGTCCGCGAACTACGCGAACTCTACCCCGAACCCAAGCCACATTTCAATACGCTCTCCACGCAGGTGCGTGAACTGGAGGTTGACGGATTCCTGGACCACAAGGCATACGGCCCCACCTATCAGTACTACCCCATCGTATCGCGTGAAGATTACAGCCGGTTCTCAATGGGCGGATTCATAGGCAACTACTTTGGCAACTCCTATCTCAATGCGGTATCAGCATTTGTGGGTGACGGCAAGGTCTCTATTGATGAACTCAAGGAGCTTATCAATCACTTGGAAAGCAAGCAGAACAAATAACCCCCACCCGTTATGATTACATTTTTAATTTATCAGCTTAAGGTTGCGGTCATAATGGCCGTCTTCTACATATTCTACCGTCTGTTCTTAAGCAAGGATACGTGGCACAGACTCAACAGAGTGGTGCTTCTGGGAACGGCTTTACTGTCATTCTTACTCCCTGTTTGCATTATTACCATCCACAAGACACAGGTCATACCTATGCCTTCGGCCTCATTTATGCAGGTTGCTACAGATGTACCTGCATCAGCTACCCCCTGGTGGCATATAGCCCTCATAGCGTTATATGCCACAGGTGTGGTCTGGGGCCTGCTCAGAATAACAGCATCTATCCTGCGCGTGCGCAGTATAATAAGGAGAGCTCGCCGGGAAGTATTAGCTGACGGCACCATCATATATGTTATGGAAGCCGATGTCCCGTCATTCAGCTGGATGGGCCACATAGTAATATCAGAGGCAGACTGGAAATGTGAGAATCAGGCCATAATACGTCATGAGAAAGCCCACGTGGCACTCCACCACTCCATTGATGTCCTTTTAACAGACCTTGTTACAGCAGTCCAGTGGTTCAATCCCGCCATCTGGATGCTCTGCATTGACCTGCGCGCAGTACATGAGTATGAGGCCGATGACGCCGTACTCCGCGCCGGGACCGATTTACGCAGTTATCAGTATCTGCTCATAAGCAAAGCGGCCGCGATGAACGGATACACAATAGCTAATAATTTCAATCACAGTATTTTAAAAAACAGAATTTTTATGATGGAAAAGGAAACATCAACCAGAAGGAGTCTGCTCAGAGCACTCTATCTTCTCCCCTTGGTTTGCATTTGTCTGGCTGTAAATGCACGCACCAAGGTCAGTTACGTTTATGACAACGCAGAGTCCGGTCAAACGCCCCAAAAAGTAGTAGGCCGTGTCGTCCTTGACTATGACACGCTTAAGTATGAAGGAACACTCAAATATGAGAACCTGAATCCTGAAAAGGAGATTACTTGGGAGGCTGAGGCCTACAAATTACCGGATGGAAAATCTGTTGATGAGCTCATCAAATCTTTACCCGGTGTCCAGGCTGATGATGACGGAAACATTTTCATTAACGGCAAGCCTGTAAAAAGGATTCTGGTCAATGGAAGAGAGTATTTCAGCGACGCCGAGAAACCCATTTATGCCAATGAGATAGTTGATGAAGTTGAGGGTAAAACCCCTGAAGGATACAGCCGGAAAATAATGGTAAACGTTGATGAAAACACAGACCAGGTTTCAATAACAAGTGAGGACAAGAAGGATTCCCAATTTAGCGCAACCGCATACCGCCTTCCTGAAGGCACGGATATCGATGAATTGATAAAGAAACTCCCAGGTGTTGAAATTGATGACGATGGAAATATCACGGTTAATGGAAAGAGTGTCAAACGAGTTCTTGTAGATGGTAAGGAAGTCTCCCCGAATGAAGCAGATTCCATATCCCGCGCATTCTTTAATCGCGGAATTTTAAGAAACCAGATTGGAGAATAATACAACATTCAAATGACAAAGGGGACCATTCAGTCCCTTTTGTCTCTTTATAACATTTTTAAGTTTGGTGCGTCTATTGTAAGACTACTAAACTTAAAACATATCTCAATATGATTCCAAGAACAACCTTAAAGCGTGTGTCAGGAGTATTCCTGCTTATGATTCTTGTTTGTATTCCACAGTCTGCAGGTGCCCGGAACACTGTTACTGAAAGTGGAGATTCTATCAATACAATGATTCGTCTGGACAACCCCAAGATAGGCCAGATTTGGGGATCCCTTAAGGATTTCTTTAATGACATAGCCGATAATTACCCTGAAGGTGTTGATCCTGTTAATCTGAATTTCAAGCTCGATCTCAATTTTGATCTTAAATCCAGCCATCCTTTCCTGCTGGTACAGGTAATCTACAACACTCTGGCTGGCGATGACGGCATGCTGAATCAACTGAAAGACAAGAAAATTGAGAAGTTTGACGCCAAGACTCTCAAAAAACTTAAAAGGCAGTTCACCCGTAGATCAAACAAAGAAATCAGGGAACTCTGTGAGGGAGACCGCCAGACCCAGAGAGAGCTCAAGAAAAAGATCAAGGAACTGCTTGACGGAATCCAAATTAAAGAGTAACACTCCAAACAAGCCTCTATTGTTAATAAAAGTTATTCTGTAAATTTCGCTTGCAATATTGTAAAGTACGTGTTACATTTGTCACATCAAACTTTACAATAATGAAAGATTACAGGAAACATCTTACGCTTTTGCCGCACAGGTGGCAGGTGATTGGGCTTGTGGTGTGCGCAGTTATATTTGCCTGCGAGATTGTCCTTTACACAGTTCTTAAACAGTATGTGGGTGAGGATTGGCTCCAAATTATAGAAGAGATTCTAACGGTACTGTATTGTCCTTTTCTGTTAGTGGCATGCCTATCCCAGGAGAGTACTGAGGATGAGTATGTAACAGCCGTACGTTATAGGGCATTGACAATTACAGCGATGATACTGATATTGTCAAGCGGGATGGCTGAATTTATAGGCTGGCGTTTTCAGAAATTTACCATTTTGCGGACTGTACCTTTGATGAAAGGTGAGGCTGATGGTTTTATGCTCTGGAATTACCCTGTTCTGGAGCATTTACTTGGTATCTTTGGTTATTTCAGGTTTGCTGCTAACCTGGAACTGTTATACATAGTGTTGTTAAAGGTTCTCAAGCGCGTAGGCGTCGGTACCGTTTATTCGTCATTGCTGCTTCCAAACCGTTATAGAAAGACAGGATGGTGGTTGCTTGGAGTGACTCTTGTGTTAGTTCCGGTAACAATCCTTATAAACAAGTATGTGAATGTGTTGTGTTGGTATGGTAAGATGCTGTGGCTGGTCAAACTGTACTTGTGGGTATGTCTGTTTCTGCCGCTGGTGGCATATACAGGAGTATTCATGGTGTGTCTTTCCAGTGAAAAGCAGGAGGATGAGTTCATACGGCATATTAGAGTGCGTCTGCTGGTTATATTTGTAATCGCTTACGCGCTGCTATCATGTCTTGAGAATCTGAACATTGCCGGAAAGTATTTGTACAGGGTTCTTGCGCAGCCTACTTTCGAAGAAAATCATGGTTATTATCTGTATTCTATTATAAGCCGACATCTGTTGTTATGGTTGACGTGGATTCCGGGTCTGTCAGTACTCTATGCGCTGGTGCTCAGGATTGTGCTGTATAAGAATATGAAAGAAAGTTCAATAGAATAATACAATACATTTATGAAAGATTACAAGAAACAGCTTACTCTGCTGCCGCATAAGTGGCAGGTGTATGGATTGGAGGTTCTGGTAGTATTGGCTGCTGTATTTGCCTTTTTGTATCTGAATCAGGGCAGCTGGTCCGCCAGTCATCAGAAATTGTTTACCTTCCTGTTAGGTTTGGTTGACATTCTGTTTGCAACCACCCTGCTGGTCATCTGCTTCTCACAGGAGGCTATAGAAGATGAATACACCAAGTCTGTACGTCTGCGTGCCGTCACAATAGCCATAATCATATTCTTCATATCCAAGTGCATCGTTGAGATGTTCTACGGGCCTATACACCGTGCCCTGATTCCTCAGACCACATTTGTTAATGATGCCAAATGGGAATTCATGCTAAAGCTGCAGCACAACCTGCTACATCGTGTTGCGGGGTTACTCTCCCAGCCCAACTATATACAGGTAGTTTACATCATACTGCTCAAGGTCCTGCTCCATACCGGCGGCGGCAACATATACCGTTCAATGCTGCTGCCCCACAAATGCAAGAAAGTAGGTTGGATCATGCTCTTTACGTCATTTGCCGTCATTGCAACATACATAATAGCTACAAGGATACACTTCAGCCTTAAGGCCGATTTCACAATGCAGGATGTATTCAATCCCGTAGTCCGCATACTGCCTCTGTTCCCTTACCTCTCCATATTCCTTATATGCCTTAGCCGTGAGGAGCAGGAGGATGAGTTCATAAGCCATATCCGCATCAGGCTATTGGCCTTCTTTGCCATACTGTTCGTACTGATATCATTGTTCAACAGGCATTATTTCTGGATGGACATGATTGTTTACAAGCATGCCAACAGATTTGTACCGTTATTCATAGCATTAGAGAAAGTGTATTTCTATGTATTAAATGCTGCCTTGTGGGTACCATTGCTGGCAGTTATATACTCATTTGTACTCAAGATCAAGTTGAACCGTTATAAAAAGGAGAGCTTAGACAATGACTAATACAATACGCGTAGAAAGGGCTATCCGCCGCATATCCCAGCAGGACCTGGCCAACGCCATAGGCGTCTCCCGCCAGACCATATTTGCCATTGAGAATGAAAAGTTCATCCCCTCAACTGAGCTCGCGCTCAAACTCTCAGCCTATTTTGGCAAGACCGTAAACGAGCTCTTCCAGCTCTGAAATATGGCCTCTCCAACTGGGCCGTAAAATTTCTCTAACTGGAGCGCAAGTTGATTATGATTCAAGCTGTGCATAACTTTTAGGGGTATCGGTATCGGAAACCGTCGCCACCCTCGGCGCGTAAGAGGGAGGGGCCCGCGCCACAGGCGTGGGAGGGAGAGCGCTTTAGCGCGAAGTTTCAGATACGGATACTCCTAAAAGTTCTCCTGAAAAACACACAGAAAGAACCGTACCTATTGTGCGGTATTGATTTTATTAGTACATTTGCACCCGTAAGCCGTAAGACAGTCCCGTTCAGGGCACTCCGATAGCGGCCAACAATCCGGACACATTTTTCTAAAAACAATCCCCAACTGCTGTTGTACAGTTGTTTGCACGTTGTATGCAGCACAGGGAGATATAACAAAACATGTACGACATACTTCAATTAAAGAGCAAGAGCCTGGAAGAGCTCCAGGCCGTTGCAGCTGAGATGGGCCTCAAGTCAGCCAAGTCAACTGACAAGAACACACTTGTTTATGACATCCTTGATGAGCAGGCCATATCGGCCTCAAAGAACAGCTCAGAAAGAGAGCGTAAGCCCAAGAACAGGATTGCCCGTAAGGACAATCCTGAGAAAGTCTATACCGCCAACGGTGAGAAAGGCAAGCACAATCCTGCTGAAAAGAAGAGAGAGAAAGCTGAGCGTCAGGCTCAGGCTGAGTCAGCCAAGCAGGAAAATGCGCCTAAGCAGGAAGCACCTGTAGCAGAAAAAAACACAGAGCCGCAGCCAGCTCAGGCAGAGCCTGCAGCACAGGAGGCTCCGCGCAAGAAGAAAGCAGGCCGTCCGCGCCGTGAACAGCCAGAGGAGGCACAGAAGAATGAACAGCCCGCTCCCGCCCAGGAGGTTAAACCCGCTGAGCAGCCCATACAGGCTGAACCCGCAGCTATAGCACAGCCTGCAGAGCAGCCACAGCAGGATGCCCAGAAGGCCGGCAAGCGCCGCGGCCGCCCGCGCAAGGGTCACGCCGTTGAGGTTCCGCTGCCTGAGATTGATGAGGAGAACATAACAGCTTCAACTGATGCCTATGAGGAGCCTGAACAGGAGCCCCGTATGCAGCAGCCCGAGCCCCTGCCCCAGCGTGAGCAGCAGGAGGAGCCGCAGGAGCGCAGGGATAACGGCCACAAGTTCCAGCAGAACCGTGAGCAGAACGCTCCGGCCGAGCAGCCCATGCCGCAGCAACAGCAGAATATGCCCCGCCAGCAGTTCAACAATCAGAACAACCAGAATAACCAGCAGAACCGCCGTCAGGAGGAGCGCATGTATGACTTTGGTGACTCCCTGCGCGGTGAAGGCGTGCTGGAGATCATGCCCGATAACTACGGTTTCCTGCGTTCATCGGACTATAACTATCTGGCATCACCTGATGACATCTACGTATCACAGTCACAGATCAAGCTCTTCGGCCTTAAGACCGGTGATGTTGTGGAGGGTGTCATCCGTCCGCCGCGTGAAGGTGAGAAATATTTCCCGCTGGTAAAGGTGTTCCGCATAAACGGCCTGGAGCCCTCTGTAGCACGTGACCGCGTACCGTTTGAGCACCTTACCCCACTCTTCCCGGATGAGAAGTTCACGCTGTGCAACGGTAAGAATGACAATCTGTCGGCCCGCGTGGTTGATATGTTCGCCCCCATAGGCAAGGGACAGCGTGCCCTGATAGTTGCTCAGCCCAAGACCGGTAAGACTATTCTGCTTAAGGATATAGCAAACTCAATTGCTGCCAACCATCCTGAGGCATACATGATAATGCTGCTCATTGATGAGCGCCCTGAGGAGGTTACCGATATGGCCCGCAGCGTTAAGGCCGAGGTCATAGCTTCTACATTCGATGAGCCCGCCGAGCATCACGTAAAGATAGCCAGCATCGTCATAGAGAAGGCCAAGCGCATGGTTGAGTGCGGTCATGACGTGGTGATATTCCTTGACTCTATAACCCGTCTGGCCCGCGCCTACAACACCGTAGCTCCTGCATCAGGCAAGGTTCTTTCAGGTGGTGTCGATGCCAACGCACTGCACAAGCCCAAGCGTTTCTTTGGTGCCGCCCGTAACATTGAGAACGGAGGCTCACTCACAATCGTGGCTACCGCCCTTATTGATACCGGTTCCAAGATGGATGAGGTTATCTTTGAGGAGTTCAAGGGTACAGGTAACATGGAGCTCCAGCTGGACCGCAACCTGAGCAACAAGCGTATATTCCCCGCCGTGAACATTGTGGCATCAAGCACCCGCCGCGACGACCTGCTGCTTGACCAGACCACTCTGGACCGCATGTGGATACTGCGCAAGTACCTGAGCGACATGAATCCCATTGAGGCAATGGAGTTTGTCAAGTCCCGCTTGGAAACCACCCAGGACAACGCCGAGTTTTTAGCCAGCATGAACTCGTAAAAACCGTTTGATAAAAGAAAAGTCCCGCCGCCCAGCGGGACTTTTTTGTTTTTTATTCATATATTTACAGCTGTAAACCTTTGTATTTACGGCTATGAACCGTTTATTGAACCTTGTTACTGCCTTAGTCCTATTCTGTCCGGGAGTGCTTGCCGGCAATTCCCCTGAAGCATCGGGAGATTACTCCCGGGAGCTGATGCGCTTTTCCGGCAATATCCATCAGTTCAACAGCATTTACCCGCAAGAGAAGGTATATCTGGAATTTGACAATACAGCTTATTTTCAGGGTGAGGTAATATGGTTCAAAGCTTTTGTAACCCATGCAACTACTCTGCAGCGTGCTCCCAGCAAGGTCCTCTATGTGGACCTGCTTACCCCAAACGGGCAGGTCCTGACGCGCCAGAAACTCAAGGTGGTAGCCGGCCAGGCTGACGGTGCATTCGTGCTGTGGGATGTAGGGACAGAGCAGACCCGTGAGAAATATGGCATATTGGAATACCCTAGCGGTTTCTATGAGATAAGGGCCTACACTCAGAATATGCTTGATTTCAGTCAAGAAACCATTTTCTCCCGCGTAATTCCGGTTTATACAAAACCTAAACGTGAGGGTGATTTCAATCATTCCAAAGTGCTTTCTGTTGATGAGAACAAGCTGATAACAGATTATCGCAAGGAGGCCGATGAATCTGACGGCAAAGTCAATGTGGCATTCTACCCTGAGGGCGGTGACCTTATAGCCGGTCTGCCCTGCAATGTGGCTTTCAAGGCTACCGGCCCGGATGGTCTGGCACTTAACGGAGCGGTTGTGTTCCAAGAGCGGACTGACACCGCCTATACAGTACATGACGGAATGGGACTGTTCACAATCATCCCCAATGGAAACGAGACTGTCCATTTCATCCCTGAGAACGGCAAGGCCACAAGATTCTCTCTGCCCAAAGCCCTCAAGAGCGGATACTCCATGACCGCCCTGCCCTGCTCTGATTCACTTCTGCAAGTAAGCATATCCCGAACACCTGACCTTATTGGAGAGAAGACCGCCATATCAGTAACGTGCAGGGGTGATGTGGTCTATTTCCGGGAGATTGATGATGATGACAGTTTACAGCTGGAGATAGACTGTTCTGACTGGCCGTTAGGTGTATGCCGCATGACTCTTTACAACACAGAAGGCAGGGTACTGTCATCACGCAGCCTGTTCCACAACAACTCTGAATTCAAGTCACCGGCTTTATCCCTGGCTACCGACAGCCTTTCAGGCAAACCGTTTGACAGGCAGATAATAAATCTCAAACTGACCGATAAGGACGGACAGCCCATCCGTGACCGTTTCTGCCTATCTGTACGTGATGCGGCTGACTATGGTACCGGTTTTTCAGATAATCTGCAGACTAACCTGCTTCTCTCTTCAGACCTTAAAGGATACATACATGATCCCTCATGGTATCTTGCTGCCGATGATGCTCAACATCTTGAGGCGCTTAACCTGCTAACACTTGTACAGGGCTGGGAACGCTATGAGTGGCAATACATGACAGGACTGAAACAGTTTACAGAAAGACACAGGGTTGAGGATAGTCTTACCATAAACGGCTGGGTACTCTCAAATGGCAAACGTGAACCGGTACAGGATATAGATGTGTATGCATCGGTCGTTCCGTTTGATGACAAGAGCAGGTACGGGTCATTTGTTTACCACACTGATTCAACGGGCTATTTTGGCTATGATATGATGGATTTCTACGGAAAGGCCAAGATGAAAATCCATCTGAGGAAGCAAAAGAAGAACGGTAAGACCAAGTACCCCAAGCGAATCCGGATAAGACTGGAACGCGGTGAGAAACCTGCCCCCAGAGCAATTCAGAAACAGGAAATGGATCTTAGCTTGGTTAATCCCAAGCAAAAAGCACCAGATTTCACCAATGACGGACTGACACCCGCCATGAGAGAGAAAATGGGCATCTTACTTGATGATGTGGACATTATAGAGACTACCCCTATTCCATATATAGACTATGACACCTTTACCGCGTGGAAATCTCAGGAGGAAGCTGAAAGTGAATTGGACATGGGAGAATATGCATCAGATTTATGGGATTACCTTGAAGAACGGGGCTTCAATATTATTGAAGAGTTTCCCCCTGGTTCAAATCGTGCTGAATATAAAATGGCATTCGGAAAGGGAGCTGCATACCCCATACACTTGTATATTCATCATAATATGAAACTTGCAAGCAGAAATCTGTTTCCGGTTCCGGATATTCCATTATTGATTGATATGGTTGATGTTAAAAGCATACTGGTATATGACAAACCTATGTATGAGCGTGACTATAAAAGGCTCTGTCCCCTTGAAGCCGACTATCACAGTCTGCGCGGAGAATTGAATTGGTTCATTCCGAACGACAGCACAGGTGGTACAACCAAATACTTCCTGATAGATGTATATATTAAAGAAGAGTGGGAACTGATGAAATTCAAGGATATACGTAACCTCAGCGTCAGGGAAACGACATTTGAAGGATATTCCAAACCCGTAGAATTCTATGGGCCTCAATACCCTGAAGGTCCCATTGAGGGAACGGTTGATGTGCGCCGCACACTCTATTGGAACGCAAATGTAACGACCGATGAGGACGGCCATGCCCGCGTAGAGTTCTATAACAACAGTTTCTCTACTGGTTACACCATCAGTGGTGCCGGCATCACAGAATCAGGTGTTCCATACGTACTTAATCAGAACTGGTAATACACAATATGATAAGAAATTTACTGTTTGCACTCCTTTGCCTCATTTCCTCCACCTTGTTTGGGCAGAGCACCATACGCGGAATTGTTGTTGACAGCCTTACACAGGAACCGTTAGCATCAGCTACAGTATATATTAACGGCACCACCCACGGAACCAGTACTGATGCTGACGGACGTTTTGAACTGAAAGACGTAACATTCCCTTCTACAATCATTTTCAGTTTTGTGGGTTATGAGCCCAAGGCTCTGGATCTGACACGTAATCCGGGTAGGCTCACAATCATGCTCAAGGCCATTGAACTGCCTGAGATTGAAATATCTGGCAAGCCAAACAAGGCAAACAAGAAGGATCTGGAATATTTCAAAACAATGTTTCTGGGCGATGACCTATGGGGTAGCCGTGCAACCATAATGAATGAAGATGCCCTGATTTTTAACAACTCAACTGAAACAACTTATGACATCCGGCGGATAGGCAGAAGCAGATACAGCGTACGCACCATCAATGCAGATTTGACTGAAAGACAATTTGAGTATGACGATACGGTAAAAGTGGATAAAACCGTATTCAACGTATGGGCAACTGAACCCCTCATAATAGATCTGCCATTATTGGGATATGAACTGTATGTGGATCTGGTAAACTTCTCTGCGGTAAAAGTGAGAAATATGACAACCTGTGATATACTGGGCTACTTCTATTATAAACCTTACGAGAATATCAGGAAACGGCGGGCAAGGAACATTGAAGAAAACCGCCGTAAGGCATATTACGGTTCAAGCCAGCATTTCCTCAGGTCTTTATCTGAGAACCGGTTAGCTGAGAGCGGGTACATACTGTCAATGTCTGAAAAGATTGTCAAGGGAAAGAAAAGCATAACATCTCAGATTCCCGTTGACTTTAAAAAATTCTCAGTCAGCGCAGGAGACAACATAATGCTGATTCATGGTCTCAAGGACAGGGAACTGGCAATAAAGTACTATTACAAGAATGACGGTTCGCCCAATCCTTGGGGAGAAGAAGTGAGAGGTATCCACCGTTATTCCAAGTCCGGAATGAAAATTATGGAAGATACTTGCCTCTTCCTAAAAAACGGCACTGTAATGGATAATAACATAGTATTTACGGGGGAACTGTCAAAAAAGAAAGTTGCCGCTTGCCTGCCTGCTGATTACTATCCGCCTGAAGATTCAGGTAAAATCAACGTAAAGGGTTCTGAGGACTATTCCAGTGAACTTATCAATTTTGCTGATAACATCCGTAAGTTCAACAACCTGTTCCCTCAGGAGAAAGTCTATCTGGAATTTGACAATACGGCATATTTCCAGGGAGAGAACATCTGGTTCAAAGCATTTGTCACTCACGCCACCACATTGGAACGCGCTCCCAGCGGAGTGCTTTACGTGGATTTTCTGGCACCCACCGGGCAGCTTATCAAGCAGCAGAAACTTAAGATTGTGGCCGGCCAGGCTGACGGTGTTATTCCGCTGATTGACGCCGGTACATACCAGACACGTGAGAAACAGGGTATTGTGACCTACCCCAGCGGTTTCTATGAGATAAGGGCATATACGCAGAATATGCTTGATTTCAGCCCTGAGGCCATATTCTCACGCGTCATCCCCGTCTATACCCAGCCCAAGTACGTGGGTGAGTATGACCGCTCACATGTGGAAGACAATCAGGATAATCCTCTTGTTGAAAAAATACGTGGTAAAACCATAGAACAAAAACGCAGTGTCAATGTTTCATTCTACCCGGAGGGCGGTGACTTGATTAACGGCCTTCCATGCAGAGTGGCATTCAAGGCTACGGGCAGTGATGGATTCGCAACAGACGGAGCACTTGTAATAACTGGCGTTAAAAACGCATTTGAATGGGGAAGAGGTGTAGCATACACTGTTTCCAACACTCGTAGGGACTCTGTGTTCACCGTACATGACGGAATGGGGGCATTCATAATCACACCTGATGGCTCAGAGACAGCACGATTCTTTACATCTGATGGTGAGAGTATCCGTTGCAGAATGCCCAAGACAGAAGATAGCGGTTACTCCATGATAGCCGATATGAACTCAGACAAACAGATGCAGGTAAATATATGGCGCACCGATGACCGCATTGGTGAGCGGATAGCCCTTGCTGTAACCTGCCGCGGTGATGTGATACACTTTGAGGAGATAAAGGACATTGACAATGCTCAGCTTGAAATAGACTGCTCAGAGTGGCCCGTAGGCATTTGCCGCTTAACCCTCTATAACAGCGATGGTATGATACTCTCATCACGCAGCATATTCAACAGCAGCCCCGAGCTGTGCAGCCCTACCATTACTGCCTGTACAGACAGCATGTCACGCCAGTCATTGGACAAGGAGGTCATTGAGTTCAGTCTTACTGATCAGGACGGCAATCCATTTAGGGACAGGTTCTGTCTATCAGTGCGTGATGCAACAGACTACGGTGGCGGCCGTACTGATAACCTGCAGACCAACCTGCTGTTATCATCGGACCTGAGGGGGTACATACATGATCCAGCCTGGTATCTGGAAAGTAATGATGAGGAGCACCGTGAAGCGCTTAACCTCCTTACTATGATCCAGGGCTGGGAACGTTATGAGTGGCAGACTATGACCGGACTCAAAAAGTTTGAGGAGAAACACCGTGTTGAGGAAAGCCTCACCATGAACGGATGGGTATTGTCATATGTAAAGCGCGACCCCGTATCGGACATAGATGTTTATGCGGCGCTGGTACCGGAAGATGATAAGAAATTGTTTGAAAGTTTAGACTATCAGACAGACTCAACGGGTTACTTTGGGTTTAACCTGTCTGACTTTTACGGAAAGGCCAATTTTACCATCACATTAATGTCAAAGAAGCAGAATGGTAACTCCAGATATGAAAAGAGCAAGCGAATACGGTTTGAACGCGCTGACAGGCCCCAGCCCAGACCATACCTTATCCAGGAGACAGACCTGAGCCACAACACCTATCAGGTTGAGGGCTATAAGGTGGATTATACAGATTATGACCTCACCCCTGCCCAACGAAAAAAGATGGGAATAATGATTGATGACGTTGATATAGAAGAGGAGACTCAAAAGAGACGTTTCATAGATTATGACACCTTCACCACTTTTGAGGCTGAGGAGGATTCAGAACTGGAACTTGATCAGGGTGAATTCACTACAGACCTCTTTGGATACTTCCTGGAACGGGGCATCCGTTTGGAACCGCAACAACCGGATCCGATATTCAGTACATTTGATGATTCTGAAGATGGTCAAGGGAGCTCATCAAAAATAGTATATATATATCCGGTCTATTATATACATAATCGTGATAAATTGCTGACGCATAAACCTTTTGACATTCCTATGTCCATTGATATGATAGATGTCAAAAGCATTATGGTTTATGACAAACCAATGTATCCCAGAGAAATGGCAGATCTATTCCCTCTGATGCTTGATTGGGCTAAAAAACATGTAGCTACGGCTCCTCCGGGAGTACCTGTCAACGACAATGAAATCTGTCATGGTGACTTTTGGTGTTGGCTTGACCACAGCTGGAATAGATATACCCTTGTGGACGTACAAATAAAGGAAGACCGGGAGCTGCTCTTCTACAATGAAATAACCAATCTGGGGCACCGCACCACAACTGTAAAAGGATTCACCCGCCCCGTGCAGTTCTACTCTCCTGAGTATCCTGACGGCCCGATAGAGGGTACTGTTGATCCGCGCCGCACGCTCTACTGGAATCCCAACGTGATAACTGATGAGGACGGCCGCGCCCGCGTGGAGTTCTACAACAACAACTTTACCCGCCGCTTCACCATCAACGCCGCAGGCATCACCGCCTCCGGCATCCCCTACATCCTGCACCAAGTTTGGTGAATGTGTTGACATTCCAAGGTGCACGGAACTTTTTGGGGTATCGGTATCAGAAACCATGGCCGCCCGTGGGCTTGTGAACGGGAGGGGCCCGCAGCACAATAAGATACCCTGGAATGTAGGAGCTTGCTCATACATTTCAGGGTAAATTGTTGGGATGTGGGAGGGATAGCGCGAAGCGCGTAGTTTCAGATACTGATACCCCCAAAAGTTCCCCAAAAGAAACTCAGAACGGTAAATCGTCTTTTTCGTTGCTCGGTGCGAAGGGATCCGGAGCTGCGGCAGCGGGAGCAGCCTGGACGTAGGGCTGGGCTGCGGGAGCGGCGCCGTTAACATCATGGCTAACGCGCCATGCACGGATGTCATTGTACCAGCGGCCGTTGAACTCACGTGCGTTAATGTCAAAACTCACTACAACCTCATCGCCTATATTGATGGCGGCCTGCTGTATCTTATCCTCACCGAAAATACTGAACATCATCTTTTTAGGATACTGCTCGCCGATTGTTTCCAATACGTACTCCTGTATTTTCCACGGATTTCCTGAACTCTTTGCCACACCTGAACGGGCCTCAAGCACAGCGATAATTTTACCTGTAATATCCATTTCCAAACGTTTATTTTTAATGTATGCGCGAAATTAAAACTTTTCCCTTTTAGACCGCACTTTTTTCCAAGCTATTTTTTCCACTTACCATTACTTTTCTCTATCTTTGTGAGACGCTCAAGCGGATAAAAAACAAAAAGTATCATATATGAATTTTACAGTATCTAGTTCGGCACTTTCAAGCCGTCTGTCGGCCATCAGCCGCGTTATTAACCCAAAGGCTATCTATCCTATTCTTGAGGATTTCCTGTTCCGTATTGAAAACGGTAAACTGACTGTTACCGCAGCCGATAATGACACCACCCTGGAGACCATTATCGACCTTGTTGAATCAAGCGCCGACGGCCAGATTGCACTGCCCGCCAAGACTCTGCTTGACGCACTCAAGGAGATACCTGAGCAGCCCCTTACATTCAATGTAAACGAGAGCAACTATGAGGTAGTGGTAAACTATCAGAACGGTGAGTACAAGATGATGGGCCAGAACGCTGATGAGTACCCCACCCCTGCGGTGCTGCAGGAGAGTTCCGTGAGCCTTGAGATATCAGCCCAGATACTGTCTGACGGTCTGGCACGCACCATATTCGCTACGGCCGATGATGAGCTTCGTCCAGTAATGAACGGTATCTACTTTGACATAAATGAGGAGGGCGCCACATTCGTTGCTTCTGATGGCCATAAGCTGGTATGCAACCGTAACAGCAATGTTAAGGCTGACGGCAAGTCATCATTCATACTGCCCAAGAAGCCGGCCGGACTGTTCCGTTCACTGATAGGCAAGGATGATGAATCCATCACCATAGAGTTTGACAGCCGCATAGCACGTTTCTCACTGCCTGAGTTCCGTATGGTATGCCGCCTCATTGACGGACGTTATCCCAACTACGGCTCTGTCATACCGCAGAACAACCCGCATCATCTGGTTATTGACCGCCAGACACTGGTTACCGCACTGCGCCGTGTATCAGTATTCTCACCTGCCAGCAGCGGTCTTATCAAGCTGCGCATAGAGAAAGATAAGGTTGACATCTCTGCCCAGGATATTGATTTCTCAACATCAGCCAAGGAGAGCCTGGCCTGCCAGTATGAGGGCACCAACATGAGCATTGGTTTTAAGGCCGGATTCCTGATTGACATACTGAACAACATTCCCAGCCAGGAGATCACGCTGCAGCTTGCCGATCCTTCACGCGCAGGTGTGATTGTACCTACAGAGCAGGCTGAGGGTGAGAATCTGCTTATGTTGCTCATGCCAATGGTTCTGAACGACTGATGAAGCTCAATCTTGACAAACCGGTAGTGTTCTTTGACCTGGAGACCACAGGCACCAACACAGCACAGGACCGTATTGTGGAGATCTCTTATCTTAAAGTCTCCCCTAACGGCAATGAGGACATGCATACCCGCCGCATCAACCCAGAGATGCATATCCCTGAACAGGCCAGCGCCGTACACGGCATCTATGATGATGACGTAAAGGACTGCCCCACCTTTAAGGAGGTGGCCAAGGAGATAGCGCGTGACTTTGAAGGCAGTGACATAGCGGGGTTCAACTCTAACCGTTTTGATGTGCCCCTGCTGGCCGAGGAGTTCCTGCGTGCAGGCGTGGACATAGACCTGAGCCGCCACCGTTTCATTGACGTGCAGGTTATTTTCCACAAGATGGAACAACGCACGCTATCGGCAGCATACAAGTTCTACTGCGGCAAGGAGCTGACCGATGCCCACAGCGCTGACGGTGACACCCGCGCCACCTATGAGGTTCTGATGGCCCAGTTGGACCGTTATCCTGATGACCTCAAGAATGATATGGGTTGGCTGTCTGAATACTCATCATTTACACGCAACGTTGATTTTGCGGGTCGTGTGGTACGCAATGACAAGGGCCAGGAGGTGTTCAACTTCGGCAAATACAAGGATATGCCTGTGGTTGAGGTGTTCCGCCGTGATCCGGGATACTACTCCTGGATACTGCAGGGCGATTTCCCGCTCAACACCAAACAGGTACTTACTAGAATAAAACTACAGTCCAGATAATGGAGATACTTAAAGGAAAACATATTGTCTTAGGTGTGACCGGAAGCATTGCTGCCTATAAGGCCGCATTCCTGGTGCGCCTGCTCATGAAACGCGGAGCAGAGGTTCAGGTGGTAATGACGCCTGCCGGAAAGGAATTCATAACTCCGCTCACCCTCTCCACACTTACCCGCAAGCCCGTGGTAAGCGAGTTCTTTGACCGTCGCGACGGTTCATGGAACAGTCACGTTGACCTGGGGCTTTGGGCCGATGCCATGCTGATAGCCCCCTGCACCGCATCTACACTGGGCAAGATGGCCAGCGGAGTGGCTGACAATATGCTCATAACCACCTATTACTCAATGAAAGCACCTGTGTTCATAGCTCCCGCTATGGACCTGGATATGTATCTGCATCCTGTTACGCAGCGTAACATGGAGACTCTGCGCTCCATAGGTAACATTATCATTGAGCCGGCCAGCGGTGAACTGGCCAGCCAACTTGTAGGCAAAGGCCGCATGCAGGAGCCTGAGGATATAGTTGCCGCACTTGAGGAGTATTTCACGCAACAGGCCCAGCTTTCAAAAAAAAAAGTCCTGATAACAGCGGGGCCCACTTATGAGCAGATAGACCCCGTTCGTTTTATAGGCAACTGGTCAACCGGCAAGATGGGATTCGCGCTGGCTGAGGAGTGTGCCGCACGTGGTGCTGACGTAACCCTGATAGCAGGCCCTGTAAGCCTAAAGACCGTTCATCCCGGAATAAAAAGGATTGATGTAAAGTCTGCCCACCAGATGTATGAGGCCGCGATGGCCGCTTTCCCGGATTCTGACGCCGCCATACTGTGCGCAGCTGTGGCTGATTTCACGCCCGCGGTTACATCGGACACCAAGATAAAGCGTAAGGGTGAGATGACCATTACCCTTAAGCCCACTGAGGATATTGCAGCCGCACTGGGCGCAATAAAACGCCCGGACCAGCGTATGGTTGGCTTTGCGCTTGAAACCAATGACGAGCAGAGCAATGCCCAGGGCAAGCTGGAGCGCAAGAATCTGGATTTCATTGTGCTAAATTCCCTGCGTGATGAGGGTGCGGGATTTGGTTATGATACAAACAAGGTTACGCTCATAGACCGCAAAAGCAGCCAGGAGCTGCCGCTGCAGTCTAAGAAGAATGTGGCCAAGGCTATAATTGACAAGCTGGCAGGCTTGCTGTTCTGCCTGGCGTTCCTGCTCATGCCGTTCAGGGCACAGGCACAGGAACTGGACCCCACCCTGACGGTCAACACCTCAAAGATTCAGGGAACTGACAAGGATGTGTTCAAATCATTGGAGAACGCCATCAGGGAGTTCCTGACACATCAGGTCTGGACTGATTATCATTTTGCCGAGAATGAGCGCATTCAGTGCAACTTCAATCTCACGGTAAACAAATTTGAGAAAAAGAGCAACAAAATGACCTGTGAGCTCACCGTGCAGAGCAGCCGTCCGGTATATGGCTCCACATATAACACTACAGTATTCAATTTCCGCGATACGGAGGTGGAGTTCACATACACGGAGCAGGACCGTATTGAGTATTTACAGGGCATTACCCCTGACAATAATCTGACAGCCATTCTGGCCTACTACAGTCTGCTTATAATAGGACTGGATTTTGACACAATGTCACACAATGGCGGAACGGATATACTGCGTCAGGCTGAGAATATAGCCGCCAGCTCACAGTCACTTGGAGGCGGATGGCGTTCTTTTGATACCAAAGCCAACCGTTACTCCATTATCAATGATTACATGAACGGCACTCTGGCTCCATTCCGCCAACTGCAGTATGACTACCACCGCAAAGGGCTGGATGATATGACTGCCAATGCAGACCGCGGCCGTGCCACCATTACGGAGTGCCTCAATCTGCTGTGGGATGTTAAACAGGCCAAGAGCACATCGGCCCTGCCTACCTTGTTTACTGAGGTCAAAAAGAATGAACTGGTAAGCATTTATTCATCAGGACTGGCCAGTGAACGCAACAAGGTTTCTGACCTTCTTAAAAAGATTAATCCATCACTTTCAAACTCTTGGAATACCATTAAGACACAAAACTGATGCTTAAGGAAGTACACATACGCAATTACGTTCTGATAGACCGCTTGGACATAGATTTCAGGGAGGGTTTTTCAGTTATGACCGGTGAGACAGGTGCCGGTAAATCCATTATATTAGGTGCCATGAACCTGTTGTTAGGCGGCCGTGCTGATTCCAAGACCATCATGCAGGGCGCCGATAAATGTACTATTGAGGGCACTTTCTCTATCGCGGGCTACGGCCTGGAGCAGTTCTTTACAGATAACGGTCTGGATTATGATCCTGATGACACCATTCTGCGCCGCGAGCTGCTGCAGTCCGGTAAGAGCCGCGCATTCATAAATGACACCCCCGTTTCACTTACTGAGATGCGTGACCTGGGTTGCCGCCTTATTGACATCCACTCACAGCACCAGAATCTGGCACTTGGTACTCAGTCATTCCAGCTGGATGTTGTAGATACCATAGCCGCTAACAATGATATCAAGTCCCGTTATGAGCAGAGTTTTGACAACTGGTCCAGCCTGAAAGCTGAGCTGGCCCGCCTCAAGAAGGAATTTGAATCAGATAACACTGACCGTGAATACTTGGAGTTCCAGCTTGAAGGCCTGGATAACGCCCGCCTCAAGGACGGAGAGCAGGAGGAGCTTGAACAGGAGTCCGATATACTTGAACATGCAGAGGATATCAAACAGGAACTATTCAGTGCATCAGAATTGATATCAGGCGATGAAGACGGTACGCTGACCCGTCTGCGCAGTGCCTTGCAGTCTCTCCGCTCTGCACAGAAAAACTGGCCGCAGGCTCAGGAGCTTGCAGAACGTCTGGATAGCTGCATCATTGAGCTCAAGGATATATCAGAGACAGTCTCTGACGCTCAGGAGAATATCAGTTTTGATCCAGCGCGCCTGGAACAGGTAAATGAAAGGCTGGACCTTATTTATTCCCTCCTTAAGAAGCACAAGAAAGAGAATATCGTCCAGCTCCTGGAACTGTCTGAGAGCATACGCACCCGCTTGGACCGCAGCGGTTCTTATCAGCTTGACATTGAGAAGCTGACCGCCCAAGTGGAGCGCGCCCGCACGGAGATGGAGAAACAGGCTGCTGAACTCTCCAAGTCCCGCCGTAAAGCCGGCGATGCAATAATAAAGGATATCAAGGCTCTGCTTGTGCCGCTTGGCATACCTAACGTACAGTTCGGCATTGATATAAAACCCTCTGCGGCTTATGACCGTACGGGTCACGATGACCTGAGATTCATGTTCTCTGCCAACAAGGCCGTTCCCATGCAGGAGATATCACAGGTGGCATCAGGTGGTGAGATAGCCCGCGTCATGCTATCCGTAAAATCACTCATAGCAGGAGTACGCACCCTGCCTACCATTATCTTTGATGAGATTGACACCGGCGTATCGGGTGCTGTAGCTGAGAAGATGGCGCTGCTTATGGAGCAGATGTCAGGCGGCGGCCGCCAGGTGCTGGCCATAACCCACCTGCCGCAGATAGCCGCGCTGGGACATACCCACTATAAAGTTTACAAGACAGAAGACAAGGACGCTACACGTACCCGTATAGCCAGGCTTGACTACGATGATAGAATACGTGAGATTGCCTCAATGATGAGCGGTGCTACCCTCACGCAGGCAGCTCTTGACAACGCAAAAGCACTGATTGACAATAATGGAAGATGAAATGATATTCGGCATACGTGCCGTGATTGAGGCTGTTCAAGCCGGTAAGGAGATTGATCGCCTACTTGTTAAGAAGGATATGCAGGGAAACCTCTCAAGGGAGTTGTTCGCAGCTATAAAAGGACTGGATATACCGGTTCAGCGAGTACCTGTAGAGCGTCTTAACCGCATAACCCGCAAGAATCATCAGGGAGTCATAGCCTTTACCGCACAAATCACCTATCAGCACGTTGAGGACCTGGTGCCCACCCTCTTTGAGCAGGGCAAGGATCCCTTCTTTGTTCTGCTTGACGGAGTGACCGATGTACGCAACTTCGGAGCCATAGCCCGTACGGCTGAATGTGCCGGCGTGGATGCAATCATCATCCCTTCCAAGAACAGCGTAAGCGTTAATGCCGATGCCATAAAGACATCAGCCGGCGCTCTGCATACCCTGCCCGTATGCCGTGAGAATCAGATAAGTTCAACAATCAAATATCTCAAGAACTGCGGCATCCGCATTGTTGGCGCCACAGAGAAAGGTGATAAGGACTACACCAAAGGTGATTACCGAGGTCCTGTATGTCTCATCATGGGAGCTGAGGACAAGGGTATCCCGCAGGAGCACCTGGCCCTTTGTGACGAATGGGCACGCATACCTATCCTGGGCAAAATAGAGTCACTCAATGTCTCTGTTGCTGCCGGAGTCCTTATGTATGAAATAGTTAAGCAAAGACTCTAATCCGCTGATTGTCAATCTGTCAGCACCGTTTTGTTTTTCTGTGACAAATTGTCGCAGAACGGCTCTTGGTCTGCTTGTTGCGTACCTTATTGCAGAAATAAAAACATGCAATTATGGAATACAGTCAGAACAATCAGAACAAACCGCAGAACCTTGAGCAGTTCGCCATCAATCTTAATGAGCGGGCGCGCAAGGGTAAGCTTGATCCGGTCATAGGCCGTGATGAAGAGATAAGGCGGGTTCTCCAGATACTGAGCCGCCGAACCAAGAACAATCCTATTCTTATAGGTGAGCCGGGTACAGGTAAGACTGCAATAATAGAAGGTCTTGCCCAGCGTATTGTACGAGGTGATGTACCTGAGAACCTTAAGTCAAAGACCGTCTATTCACTTGATATGGGTGCTCTGGTAGCAGGCGCCAAGTATAAAGGTGAATTTGAGGAGCGTCTTAAGGGCGTAATAAATGAGGTGATCCAGTCAGACGGCAGTTTCATACTGTTCATTGATGAGATTCATACTCTGGTAGGTGCCGGAGCCGGTGAGGGCGCAATGGATGCTGCAAACATTCTTAAGCCTGCCCTGGCCCGCGGTGATTTGCGCGCCATAGGCGCCACCACCCTTAACGAGTATCAGAAATACTTTGAAAAGGACAAGGCACTTGAACGTCGATTCCAGACCGTTATGGTTGATGAACCGGATGTGCAAAGCTCAATATCCATTCTGCGTGGACTTAAGGAGCGCTATGAGAACCACCACAAGGTGCGTATTATGGATGAGGCCGTTATTGCCGCCGTAGAACTCTCAAACCGTTATATCACAGACCGTTTCCTGCCCGATAAGGCCATTGACCTAATGGATGAGGCCGCAGCCAAACTGCGTATGGAGCGCAACTCCGTTCCGGAGGAACTGGATGAGATTACCCGCCGTCTAAAGCAGCTTGAGATAGAGCGCGCGGCCATCAAACGTGAGAACGATACCGTCAAACTCAAACAGCTTAATGCTGAGATTGACGACCTGCAGAAACAGGAAAAGTCCATACGTGAGAAATGGGAATCTGAAAAGAATCTTGTATCACGCATACAGCAGGACAAGCAGCGCATTGAACAACTCAAGATTGAGGCTGATAACGCTGAGCGTGACGGCAACTACGGCCGCGTGGCTGAAATACGTTACGGCAAACTCAAGGAGATGGAACAGGATATTGCAAACATACAGGAGGAACTGCACTCCAAGCAGGGTGACAACGCCCTTGTAAAGGAGGAGGTTACCGCCGATGATATAGCAGAGGTGGTTTCACGCTGGACAGGCATACCTGTAAACCGTATGCTTGAGAGTGAGCGTGAGAAACTGCTCCATCTTGAAGAAGAACTGCACAAGCGTGTGGTTGGTCAGGAGGAGGCCATAAGCGCCGTGGCAAACGCTGTGCGCCGCAGCCGCGCCGGTCTGCAGGACCCCAAACGACCGATAGGCAGTTTCATATTCCTGGGTACAACAGGTGTAGGTAAGACTGAACTTGCCAAGGCTCTTGCAGAGTATCTGTTCAATGATGAGAAGCTGATGACCCGTATTGATATGAGTGAGTATCAGGAGAAGTTCTCAGTGACACGTCTTATCGGTGCGCCTCCCGGATACGTAGGATATGATGAAGGCGGTCAGCTTACTGAGGCCGTACGCCGTAAGCCCTACTCCGTGGTGCTGTTTGATGAGATTGAGAAAGCCCACCCTGATGTATTCAACATACTGCTCCAGGTGCTTGATGACGGCCGTCTGACCGACAACAAGGGCCGTACGGTCAACTTCAAGAACACTATAATCATCATGACCAGTAACCTGGGTAGTGATTATATACGTGAAAAGTCCGCACAGATAGGCACAACTGATGCCCAGCGTCAGGAGTGGCTTGAGGAGACACGTAAACACTTGCTTGAGATGCTTAAGCAGACCATACGTCCGGAGTTCCTGAACCGTATTGATGAGACCGTGGTATTCATGCCGCTTAAGGAGAGTGAAATCCACCAGATTGTGGCTCTGCAGGTCAATTCAGTATGCAGGATGCTTAAGGAGAACGGTATAACGCTCAATGTTGATGCATCGGCAGTAGAACTTATGTCTAAGGCCGGTTATGATCCGGAGTTCGGTGCACGTCCTGTAAAGCGTGCCATACAGACGCTGCTGCTTAACCGCCTTTCAACTATGATTCTGTCCGGTCAGGTGGATCGGAACAAGCCCGTTACCGCCACAGCGCGCAACGGAGAGATTGAATTCAATTAATCAGAGAGCTTCTACAGCTATACACAACAACCCCCTTATGACACAAATCATAAGGGGGTCGTTATAATCAATTATTGGAAAAAGATAAATATCTCTATTATCTATTTGATTTCTGACGCAAAATTACTTATTGTACAGTTCACACAGCAAAAATTGTATTTCAAAATCATTAGGTATTGTTTCATCATTATCGCTCAAACGACAAATACCTCCACAAATCATCACTCTGAACATTTTTATACAAAAATCAGAAATAAAATCCGCCCTATTTAAAGCTGATTCCAAAAAATCCATTACCTTTGCAACCGCAAATGCAAATGGTACCTTGACCGAGCGGCTAGGTATCGGTCTGCAAAACCGAGTACGGCGGTTCGAGTCCGCCAGGTACCTCTAAGGTAAAATCCGGCCCCAATGGGTCGGATTTTACTTTAGAGGTACCTTAGAGGCTCCTTTTAGTTTACTTCGTAAACGCGCTCACTCCGTTCGCTTGGCGGCCTACCCGGCCGCTCTCGCTCGGGGTCTCGCTCGCCCCAATACGCTCAAACGTGCGTATGTGCGTATTCGCGTGCGTGCGTATTTTTTGTAATTTTGCAGAGGAAATGGGAATATGACTTTTAAGGCGGTTATACGTTCTATGAGATTGAGAACCTTGCCTCTTTCTTTGGCGGGGATTTCCTTGGGAATTATGTTTGCCTGTGGTGAACAGACAATCCCTTGGTACGTTATTGTATTAACGCTGTTTACTACTGTCTCTTTACAGATTCTTTCAAATATGTCCAATGAGCTGGGTGACTGGCTTAGCGGTGTGGACGGCCAAGGTCGTGAAGGACCCAAGTATGGTATTGAAGGCGGCGGACTTACTGAGGATGAGATGCGTTCATGCATCAGGATTATGGTTCTGGTATGCTGCATCTTTGGCTTGGGCATGATACGGGCATCATTCGGAACCATATTCCGAATTGAATCCGAATGTCTGGTTGTACTGGGCGCTGCTGCCATCTGGGCCGCAATGCACTACACGCTAGGCAATAAGCCTTACGGATACAGAGGTCTGGGTGATATATTCGTATTTCTGTTCTTCGGACTGGTTCCGGTTACAGGCGGATACTTTGTATGTGCGCAAGTTATTGAACCCGCCACTCTGATACCCGGAGCAGCCATAGGCCTTTTCAGCGTAGGAGTGCTCAACGTCAACAACATGCGTGACATGAAATCAGATGCAGGCACCCGTGTCACAGTACCGCTCAAACTGGGTGAGCATCGCGCCAAGGTATATCATACTATACTGATAATCGGAGGATGGATGCTCATGCTGCTATACACAATACTGTTTACAAAAGGCTGGCAGCCTTACCTTTATATCATAACACTCCCACTCTATATCAAACAATTGAGTGGAGTATGGAAGCGTTCCGGCCGTGAACTTGATCCCATGCTGCCAATGCTGGTTATTTCAACGTTTATCTTTGCCCTGCTTGCAGGCACAGGATATATTCTGCAATAGTTATGCCCAAGAAAGAAGGAATACGCGAGCTGTTTGATGACATCGCGGTCAAATATGACCGATTCAACCACATCTCATCATTTGGAGCCGACCGTTCGTGGCGCCGCAAGGCAGTACGAGCCATTGCTGATACAAAACAGCCCATCCAAGTTCTCGATGTGGCTACCGGTACAGCTGATTTCGCCATAGCTGTATCAAAAAAAGCAGCTCCCGGCTCACATATTACAGGAATAGACCTGTCAGAGGGCATGCTTGAGGTTGGAAAAGCCAAATGTCATGGGCTGCTCATTGACCTGGAGGTAGGCGATGCCGAGAACCTGCGCTTTCCTGACGGCACTTTTGACCGCGTGTGCGTGGCATTCGGAGTTCGTAACTTTGAGAATCTCATGAAAGGTCTTGAGGAGATGAGGCGTGTTCTTAAGCCGGGCGGCAAGTTGGTGATACTGGAACTCTCCTACCCCAAGAACAAGCTGATATTCAGTTTCTACAAATTCTACTCCCTCAAAATCCTGCCCAGGATAGGCGCAAGAATGACAGGCAATACCGGAGCATTCACCTACCTGCCTGACTCCATTCTCAAATTCCCGCTCCCTGAAAAGTTCATAACTATGCTCAAGGAGACCGGATACTCTACGGTACAGGCCCGCCAGTTCATGTTTGGCGTATGCCGCATGTATTGTGCAGTCAAATAAGATTCTATTTGATACCTGGAAGCATAATCAACAGACTTTTTTCATAAATTCGCGACATAACCAATAAGATAATAAGATGAGAACAAAATTACTGACCGTTTCTGCCGCCCTAATGGCTTTTTCCGTACTGTTTCTTGCCGGATGTGAGAAAGAAGACAAGGATGCCATTTCCATGGATGAAGTAAACAATGGAGTATTAATGATAGCCGGCAACAACGGTGTAGAATATGAAGTAGTTGACCTTGGATTATCTACCGGTACGCTATGGGCAAAATGCAATTTAGGAGCTACCAGTCCGGAACAAAGCGGAAACTTTTTTGCATGGGGTGAGGTTGATCCCACCAAAAAAGAATTTGACTGGAGCAATTACAATCTTTGCAAAGGAGATGAGTTCTCATTCATCAAATACTGCCCTAACAAGGATCGCGGATATCAGGAGTTTGTTGACAACAAAACAGTTCTTGAAGATCAGGATAATGCCGCCAAGAAGATCATGGGAAGCAACTGGCGGATTCCTTCACAGGAGGATTACGCTGAACTTATTTACAAATGCGATATCAGACGCTGCAAACTCAATAACGTTTGGGGATTCCTGTTTACGAGCAAGGTGAATGGCAACAGTCTGTTTATGCCGCTAGCCGGACGCATGGACCAGAACAAGACCAATTTCAAGGATGCATATGGTTTCTATTGGAGCAACAAACTTGATAAATCAGAAACTGCATTCATACTTTGGCTTGAGCCTAATGAGGTGAAAAACAATGCAGTATCATCAAAATCAACAGAGCGTTACCTTGGCTTGCCTATCCGTCCTGTTACGACCAGATAATTAATAACGAATTTTAATACAGCAAATATTCATCTATTGATTCCTTATACTATCTTTGCGGCCGAAAAATCAAATCCATTATGATTATAAGTTTAAAGGAGATTGCAGGAGCATTCATGGTATTGTTTGCCATCTTGGATATAGCAGGTGCTATCCCCATTATTATTGACCTGCAGCACAAGACAGGCAAGGTGCCCGCATTAAAGGTAACCATGACATCATGGATTCTGCTTACCATCATCTACTTTCTTGGTGACGGAATCCTGTCATTGTTCGGCGTGAGTGTTGAATCATTCGCCGTAGCCGGTTCCATAGTAATTCTGGCTATAGGTTTTGAGATGATTTTTGACATAACCATATTCAAATATGACAGGGGACCTTCTGATATGACATCATTCGTACCGTTGGTATTCCCCCTGATTGTAGGTGCCGGTTCATTTACTACCATGCTTTCACTTAAAGCCGAGTATGCCGCCATTAACATCATGATAGCATTGGCTTTGAATATGCTGTTCATATTTCTGGTGCTGAGATTCATTGATAAGATTGAAAGGGTCTTAGGACCGGGATTGATTTACGTTTTCCGCAAGTTTTTCGGAATAATCCTGCTGGCCATTGCAGTAAAACTTTTTACAACAAATTTAGGCCATCTCATAGGATGACAAAACATAACAGGCATATAAAGGCGGTTCCTGAAAAGAGCCGCCTTTTTTGTTGATAAATAATAACATGTGCCATATACCCATTTACGCAATAAATGGGTAACTTTGCACCACATTATAGAAAAAGAATGATAGAAAAGCACCTCGTCCTTAATGATGCTGACCCCGCAGTGTTTTACGGAGTCAATAACAACAATCTGCAACTTCTCAAGGCCCTGTTTCCAAAGTTGCGTATTGTGGCACGCGGCAATGTGCTCCGCATTATGGGCGATGAGGACGGCACAGCACGTTTTGAACAGGCTGTACGCCAAATTGAAATGTACTGCGCCAAGTACAATTCACTCAAGGAGGAGGTGATTGTGGATATTGTGAACGGTGAAGAACCGGGAGGTGAGAAAAGCTCTGACGTAATACTATTTGGCGTAACAGGCCGCCCTATCCTGCCGCGCAGCGTCAACCAGAAGAAACTGGTTACAGACTACGCCACTCACGATATGCTCTTTGCCATAGGTCCTGCCGGATCTGGCAAGACCTACACCGCAATAGCATTGGCCGTACGCGCCCTTAAGAACAAGGAAGTAAAGCGTATAGTGCTGTGCCGCCCCGCAGTTGAGGCCGGCGAGAAACTGGGATTCCTGCCGGGTGATATGCGTGAAAAGATTGACCCGTTCCTGCAGCCTCTGTATGATGCCCTGCAGGATATGATACCTACAGCAAAGCTCAAGGAGTATATGGAACTCAACATCATCCAGATAGCCCCGCTGGCTTTCATGCGCGGACGCACCCTGAATGATGCAGTTGTCATTCTTGACGAGGCCCAGAACACCACCCCGCAGCAGATCAAGATGTTCCTTACCCGCATGGGTTGGAACACCAAGATGATTGTTACGGGTGATTTGACGCAGATTGACCTGCCTCCCACGCAGATATCGGGCCTGGTGCAGGCTCTTGACGTTCTGGAGGGCATTGAAGGTCTGAGCATAATACGCATGACCAAGAAAGATATTGTACGTCATAAGCTGGTGACCCGCGTTGTCGATGCATATGACCGCTATGAACAGACTCACAAAGAGAAAAAGAGAACAATTAAAAATAAAGACAATGAGTAACGCACTTACAAGAACTGACTTCAACTTCAAAGGACAGAAGAGTGTTTATCACGGCAAGGTACGTGATGTGTATAACATTGATGATGACCTGATGGTCATGGTTGCAACTGACCGCATATCGGCCTTTGACGTTATCCTGCCCAAAGGTATTCCCTTTAAGGGACAGGTGCTCAACCAGATTGCAGCCAAGTTCCTGGATGCCACAGCCGATATCTGCCCCAACTGGAAGCTGGCTACCCCTGATCCTATGGTAACCGTAGGTCTTAAGTGTGAGGGATTCCGCGTTGAGATGATAATACGCGGTTATCTGACCGGTTCTGCATGGCGTGACTACAAAGCCGGATGCCGTAACCTGTGCGGTAACATCCTGCCCGAGGGCATGAAGGAGAACCAGAAGTTTGCTGAGCCTCTGATCACACCCACCACCAAAGCTGAGGAGGGTCACGATGAGAATATCTCAAAAGAGCAGATAATTGCCCAGGGCCTGGTAAGTAAGGAGGATTATGAGGTTATGGAAAAGTACACCCGTGCTCTATTCCAGCGCGGTACTGAGATTGCAGCAAAGAAAGGCCTCATCCTGGTTGACACCAAGTATGAGTTCGGCAAGCGTGACGGCAAAGTCTACCTGATTGATGAGATCCACACACCTGACAGCTCACGTTACTTCTACGCCGACGGCTATCAGGAGAAGTTTGAGAAGGGTGAACCCCAAAAGCAGCTCTCCAAGGAGTTTGTACGCCAGTGGCTCATTGAGCATAACTTCATGAACCAGCCCGGTCAGGTTATGCCTGAGATTACTGATGCTTACGCTGAGACAGTATCAGAGCGTTACATTGAGCTCTATGAGCACATTGTAGGTGAAAAGTTCGTAAAGGAGAGTGGCACAGACCTTGCTGCCCGTATTGAAAAGAACGTAACTGACTGGTTAAACAAGAGATAATGTTCACAATATTCCTCATACTGGCTGGCGTACTGCTCATTTTCTCAAAAGCAGTCAACAAAGCATTGAACAATCCTGATGATCCGGCTTTTGATCAACAGGATACCACAAGTGCGCAGGGCAAGGAGAAGGATCCTGATTTTGAGCCATTACCTATGGATGAGGAATCTGATTTTCAGCCCATTGACAAGGAGCCTCAGTTTGAGCCGGTTGAAAAGGAGCCGGAATTTGAGCCTGTAGATGAACAACCCAAGCCTGAAACAACTCCTGCAGGAAAGGACTACAGCACATACGGCCATCTTTTCGGTCTTATCGGCAAGCCTCTGGCCCACTCCACATCAAAGGTGCGTTTCAACAAGATGTTCCGCGAGCAGCATATTGATGCCTATTATGAGAACTTTGAGTTGGAGAGCATCGAGCAGGTAAAAGATCTGGTGGAAAGTAACCCCAATCTTTGCGGTTTTAACGTTACAATACCCTACAAACAGGATATCATTCCATATCTTAACCGTCTCGATGAGACAGCGCAAGCAATCGGTGCCGTTAATACCGTTAAGGTGCTTCACCGTGACGGCGGCGTGGAACTGGTAGGATACAACACTGACTGGATTGGTTTCTGCAAATCATTCGGAGAACTTATTGAAGGGCATCACAAAGCACTAATACTGGGTACGGGAGGTGTATCAAAAGCTGTAAAATACGCACTTGATTATCTGCATATTGAAAACCGGTTCGTATCACGCAACTCCACTTTTGACATACTGGGTTATTACGAACTTTCACCTTCCATCATGGATGAGTATGACGTGATTGTAAACTGCACGCCCATGGGGATGTGGCCTGATACAGACCAGTGCCCGGATATACCCTATACTTTCCTATCTGACAAACACTTGCTTCTGGATGTCATAGCCAATCCTGATGAAACACTTTTCATGAAGAAGGGCCGTGACCACGGAGCAACAGCCAAGGGAGGCAAGGATATGCTTGAGCAGCAGGCCGTTGCTGCCTGGGAAATCTGGAACCGCATAGGAGAATAACCGCATGAAAAGAATTGCCATAGCTGTTATATTGGCTCTGAGCACAGTGCTGGCTGCAGCCAAGGTTTATAAACCTGCCGACGTCTCGCCAGTGCACCTTCTTGATGCCAACCGCTATGTGTGCAATCCTGACGGCATACTGTCCCAATCTGCCGTTGATCAGATAGATGCCTGCTTCCGCACCATTGAAGACAGCACGGGCGTCCAGGCTCTGGTTGCAGTGCTGAGTGAGATTGATCCTGATGACTGCTTTGAGTTTGCGCACCAGCTTGGTGAGAAAGTGGGTGTAGGCAAGTCCAGTTCAAACAACGGTCTGGTCATACTGCTCTGTACAGGTGAACGCTGCATACAGTTTGCTACAGGCTACGGTATAGAAGGAATACTTCCTGATGCCATTTGCAAGCGCGTCCAGGAGCGCTATATGAACAAGTACTTTGCTGATAACAAGTGGGATGAAGGTATGGTGGCCGGTGCTGAAGCATTAAAGGAAATCCTGCTCAAAGGGGAGTATGATGACCAAGACGATGATGACACCAAAAACTTCTTTCTAGGAATGGCAGTCTTGCTTGGAGGCATCCTGTTCATCGTTTTTATTGCAGTAATAATTGACAGAAAGAGCCGCAAGTGCCCCAAATGTGGAAAAGTGGCTTTGAAGCAGGTAAGTGTTTCTACTATTTCCAGAAAAAACGGGATAAAAAAGGAACTGCTTACATTCAAATGCAGTCACTGCGGTTTCATAACATCCAGAGAACGTACGTCATACTACTCAACCGGCAGTAACGGCAGAGGGCCGCATGTAGGCGGCGGCTTTGGTGGCGGCCACAGTTTTGGAGGCGGAAGCTTTGGCGGCAGTTACGGCGGAGGCCACTTTGGCGGCGGAGGTGCCGGCTCAAGATTTTAAAGAAACATTTTAAACATATAAAGGATTATGAAAAAGAAAAGTACTTGGATTATCATTGCTGTCATAGCAGTTATTGTACTTTGGGGTATCAAAGTAAACAACAGCATGGTTACTATGGAAGAGGGTGTAAACACAGCCTGGAGTAACGTAGAGAACGTTTATCAGCGCCGCGCCGACCTAATTCCCAACCTTGTCAATACAGTAAAAGGATATGCCCAGCATGAGACATCGACCTTTGAGGCTGTTGTCAATGCACGCGCCAAGGCCACAAGCATCAGCGTTAACCCTGAGAACATGACAGCCGAACAGCTCAAGGAGTTTCAGCAGGCACAGAGTGAAGTTGGTGGCGCACTGGGACGCCTCATCGCCATAAGCGAGTCTTACCCTGAACTCAAGGCAAACGAGAACTTCAAGGAGCTTCAGGCTCAGCTTGAGGGCACAGAGAACCGCATAGCTGTGGAGCGCAAGAACTTCAATGAAGAGGCCAAGAAGTTCAACACTTATATCCGCAAGTTCCCCCAGAGCATAATTGCCGGAATGCGCAACTTTGAGAAAAAGCCCTACTTTGAGGCCGAAGAGGGTGCTAACAAGGCTCCTAAAGTTGAATTCTAAAACAAATCCATAAACGTGGCAAACGAACGATATATGCTTCGTGGCGTATCGGCATCAAAAGAGGATGTCCACAACGCCATCAAGAACATAGACAAGGGCCTTTATCCCAAGGCTTTCTGCAAGATCATCCCCGATATCTTGGGCGGTGATCCGGACTACTGCAACATAATGCATGCCGACGGTGCCGGCACCAAGTCATCACTGGCCTACGCCTACTGGAAAGAGACAGGTGACCTGTCTGTATGGAAAGGCATAGCACAGGATGCACTCATAATGAACATTGATGACCTGCTCTGCGTAGGTGCAGTAGACAATATTCTGGTAAGTTCCACCATAGGCCGCAACAAGAACCTGGTTCCGGGCAGCGTAATCAGCGCCATAATAAACGGTACCGATGAACTGCTGGCTGAACTGCGTGAAATGGGCGTAGGAGCATATGCCACCGGCGGTGAGACTGCCGATGTAGGCGATCTGGTACGTACCATTATCGTGGACAGCACCGTAACCTGCCGCATGAAACGCAGCGATGTAATCAACAACGCAAACATACGTCCCGGTGATGTCATTGTAGGTCTTGCATCATTCGGGCAGGCCACATATGAGAAAGAGTACAACGGCGGTATGGGCAGCAACGGACTCACCAGCGCCCGCCATGATGTATTCGGCAAGGACATAGCCAGGAAGTACCCTGAGACCTATGACCACGCTGTTCCAGAGGATCTGGTATATTCCGGCGGCCTCAATCTGACTGATGCAGTCAAGGATTCACCTCTGGATGCAGGCAAGCTTGTGCTCTCTCCCACCCGTACCTACGCTCCCGTAGTAAAGAAACTGCTCGATGCCCTGCGCCCGCAGATTCACGGAATGGTTCACTGCTCTGGTGGTGCACAGACCAAGATCCTGCACTTTGTTGAGAATTTACACGTTGTTAAGGATAACCTGTTCCCCATCCCGCCACTGTTCCGCACCATCCAGCAGCAGAGCAAGACTGACTGGAAAGAGATGTATAAGGTATTCAACTGCGGTCACCGCTTTGAGGTCTATCTGCCCCAGGAATATGCTCAGCAGGTAATAGACATCAGCAAGTCATTCGGCATCGATGCCCAGATCATAGGCCGCATAGAACCCTCAGACCACACTCACCTGACCATCCACAGCGAGTACGGCGTGTTTGAATATTAATCGTACACAATAGGAACGGCTCCTTACGTGTATACTACGTTTTTTTACTGTAGCACTGCAACACTGTAGCGCTACAGTTGTTTTTTTTGGTAAATTCTATTGACAAATTATAGGAACGGGGCATATGTCTGTTTAATGAAAATACAATTTTTCCTTAAGGGTAATTCTATTTCTCCTTAAGGCCAGCAAAAATACAGCGCGCTAACTAAAGAAAAAATTTTCTCTAGTAGACCAATAAAAAAGACCAAAGTCAGTTCTTATCCTTAAGAAAACGTTTCAGCAGGAAAGCCAGGAAATAAGGGAATGTATAGAAAAGACCGTTCCACCCTATGTTCTTGTACCCGAGCTTAATGCCATATTTTATGTCCGGATATGAGTCCCACTTTATAAGATTGTTGAGTGAAACGGTAGCATTGTCTTTCGCTTTCACCTCTACAGGAACCAATGAATCTGCATCACGTATAAAGAAATCCATTTCAAGAGCAGGATTCTCATGCTTGTAGAAATAAAGCCCTTCATATCCTGACTTACGCAGCATTTCGCCCACAACATTCTCATAAATGGCACCTTTGTAGGTTCCGTAATTCTTGTTGGCACGCAAATCCTCCTGAGCTTCCTCGTCAAGTGAGGCTATGAGCAGCCCTGTGTCGTGGTAATATAGTTTATAGTATTCCGGATCATAATTGCCTTTCAATGGCAACTCCACGTTGTTCAGTTGGTAACAAACGTTTATTACGCCAGCTTCCTTAAGCCAGTCAACAGCACCCACATATTCCCTGTTACGCGCACCCTTGGCTATTTTTGTAATCTGGTATTTCTTGTTATCCTTTGCCAGGAAAGTAGATATATGATTATATACAGCCAGAACCTTTGCCTTGTCAGTTTGCTTTGCGTACTTGGTGATATCCTCCTCATAGTCTTTGAGCAGTTGCCGTTGCAGTTCCAATGTGCCTCCAAAATGCCCGTTATCAATATACATTTTCACGACCTCAGGCATGCCGCCCAAACTCATATATTCGCGGAATACATCCATTATCGTGTCCAGTTCAAGTTGTGAAAACGGCTGCAGTTTAACCATGTGACTATACAGTTCCTCAACTTGTTCAGGTTGATAGCCCTTAGCCCAAAGGAATTCCTCAAAGTCCATTGAAAACATTTCGTAGTCATCCTTATAACCTACGGCATTACTCTCAATTTCTTCATAATATATACCCATCAACGAGCCTGAACAGATAACATCGTATCGCTTGTCCTGGCAGAATGATTTGAGCGATGTAGCACAATCCGGACATTTCTGCAACTCATCAAAAAACAGCAGTGTCTTGTGTGGTATGAAACGCAATGACGGATCTATCAGCGAGATGTTCTTAATAATGGTATCCACTTCATAACCATCGTCAAATATGGCTCTGAACTTTTTCTGAAGTACAAAGTTTATCTCTATAACAGACTCATAGTTCGCCTTACCGAATGCTCTGATGGACTCCGTTTTACCAATCTGGCGAGCGCCCTTCACAATGAGCGGTTTCCTCTTGGGATTATTCTTCCAATTCCAGAGGAACGTATCTATCTTTCTTTTAAGTAGTTCCATACCCGAAATCACATTTTCGGTTACAATTTTAAGCAAAAAAACACATTCTTAGGCATTTTTTTTAAGTAAAAATCACATTTTTGGGCAAGTTTGCTATCTAAACGCAATAATACGCATATTACGTCATATTTCATTTACATAATATTAATAAAACCTTCATTTTGGTGTCACAGGGTCCTTTTGTGTCACTTCAAATTCTCTTACTGCCAACAAAGAAATCCTCATATTCATCTGCCTGAAAAAGCTGCTTCAATTTGTTCGCTTGTTCAAAATAGATTCCTATTATGTATTGTCCATCATGCTATTCTTACAACAGCATATAAATATAAGGAAGAAGAATAAAGGCGTTTTTTTCATTGCGAACGATTTAAGATAAAAGCAAAAGATGTGATTATCAACTGATCATAAGTCTTTATTTGCGTTTATCATACTCTTGTAAACGACTTGCTGGAGGAGATTCACATGATCCAAAAACATCAGAACAATAATCAACTGTCCATAAATTCAAGGTTTCACCAGTTTGCAGTTCAACAAGAACACGTAACCATTTATTATACGGATATTCATAACTATCAACGACTTTAAAATCTGTTACAGCGACCGTAAAAGAATTAATTATGTCAAATTCATCGCTGTGTAAGATTATAGCTGGCTCACGGTCGGTTGGCTTATTGAAAAACCTTAGAAGAAAGGAATAGGAGTTGTCAAAGCCTCCCACTATTACTTCATTCAAATTAACTGCACAATCTGCTTTATCAATCCAACCCTTTATTTCTTCTTGTTCCGGATCATCATTAAAGATCTCAGAAACAGACACATAATAACGTTTTCTGCTTTTTTTCACTATACACACCGAATGATAGCATGTCTTTACGATATCATCCCTATCCTGTATTTCTGCAATTACTTTTTTAGATCTAGGCGATTTATAAATATACACAGGCTTTGATAGACCATCTTTCAAAAAGACATCAATAATATTGGATGCAAAACAACCTGTTATCCAGAACGTAAACGCTAACACAATAGTAACTTTTAGTTTCATATCTCATTATTTTCGCTGAAGGATGACCTTGAAATGATTCTTACCCAATTGTTTCTCGAAATCATCCCATTGTGATTTTTTAATTAATAAGCAACCAAACGATATCGCTGTTTCTATACCTTGTTTATTAAAGCCCCAACTAGCAGTACCATTATTATTTGTACGATGGATATAAATCTTATCTTTTTGAGTATCTGAATAGGGATCTTTATGTGGAGGTGTTCTATTTCCATCAATTGTTTCAATGGGACCTCCTCCATTTAATACATAATTCTTGGGATTAGCGCCATCAAACAAAGAATTATCACCTTTCTCATATATTTGACCTTAAGTTTCTTTGTTTCCTAATTGAGATAAGTTTCTCTTTACCGATTTAAAAATGCCAATTACAAGAATCAATGTAATTACATCATATAATGCGAAATAATACAAGGACCTTAAATAATCTTTAAACAATGCAGCTACCGCCAATTCTTCATTATCAATGCTCAAATCATTGCGCAAGTGAATCCACTGTAAGATTATTAGAATAATGTTTATTACCGAGAAGGCGATACAAGTATAGTCTTTAACTTTGCTTCTGTTTTCAATCTGTTTCTTATTTAGCAGATTCCAATTTTTCAAGTAGTCTCTTAGCATCATGCGTATTGTAACAAATACAAGAATCCATGTTATAGTAGTACGTATTCCCTTAATGAGCAAAGCTGACCAACCGCTTAGATATACCAAATCAATAGGGTAAGCTTCTTTTACTTTTACACTGACAGCATATATAATCCAATCCCCAATGAACACTACAAATCCAATAATTGGCAGCAAAATGCAGATAGCCATTAACCATTTTGTTATTCTTCTCATATACATTATTTGCGTTTATCCAACCCTTGATTAAACTAATTAATAGGTTCTGCCTTTATTAGGTTTTCATCAATATTGTAATCCAGAAACCATACCGTATGTAAAAACCCTTCAATATAGAACTCAAAATAATGCGGCTTCAAAATATAGGTATTTACCCCTGATATGGATCCTTCATCAAAAAAAGTAGTATCACCTCGATTGATTTTCTCTATATCAAAATTCACTTGATTGATTTGTGCATTATTCGACCAATCAACAATACATATTTTGTTGTTTTCCAAAGGATCTACAATAAAACTAATATCACTTGTTTCTGCCTTATATATTCTCACATAATCAATATTTTCTGAAAATGAAAAAACACTGTCTTTGCTTAAAATTACATACCCATATTTATTGTATGGCGGTATATATATCTTTATGTATGTTTCTATCTTTGGAAAGTAGTATGTTCTATTATTATCCATAGCCGCTGAAACATAGATATATAAAGAAAATACTGCTACAAATAACAGCGGAGACAAAAGGAATAATAGAAGAATTTTCTTTTTTATATTTCTATACATCGTAATCTATTTAGAAAAACTAATGAACTACATTTTAAAACAATCCCAAATGCTCTTTAATAAATTGTTTGATTTATAATCATAACAGAACTAATCCTTCTTAGGCCTTAAATACCGGCCATTCAAGTCATCACAATAACGGACTTTGAAATTGTATGGTCGCCCTTGAAGGAGATAATTACTGATATGTACGCCAAAATGCTCAATCCTCACATCTAGTGGGTTCATCATCTCCCATAAAGGCCTCTGTACTTCAGATGGAATAATCAGTTCTACTCTCACGCTATCATTAATGTGTATTTCAACATCATTGATACTCTTTTCGCCATCAAAATGGCTAAATATCCTGAAAACAGAATCTGAACGTTCCAGATCAATGACGTATAAATCATTCTTCTCTTTGATGATTTCCTTGACCAAATAGTCCGCTTCTGGAAGTTTTTCTGGTTTATCCTCATTAAAGTCAGAATACTGCTGATGCATCGGAGTTTCTACAATTTTACATCCGAATAAGGATAAAATACAAATAAATTCAATTATTTTTTTCATAATGGGATAGTTAGAATAATTGTTTCTTCATAAGAATCAATGTTTGGCTTAACATATAACTCTTGTTTTACAGCTTGGCTTTTATCTGAAACAACATTGTCATCAGAACCAATATATCTTCATATTAATAAAACCTTCATTTTGGTGTCACAGGGTCCTTTTGTGTCACTTCAAATTCTCTTACTGCCGACAAAGAAATCCTCATATTCATCTGCCTGGAAAAGCTGCATCAATTTGTTAGCTTGTACTTTGTAGATTCCTATTCGGTTCTTAACAAATAAGGTTTTATTATGAACCATAAAGTCTATTCCATCAATGGAAATGTCCGTTGATATTTCATATTCCTTTTTTGTTTTCTGTTTCTTTATGTTATAAGAATAAACACGAAATATATAGGAATTGCTGTCGCAGAATTGGATTGTAGAATATGCCAATTCTCTATTATTCAACCATTGAATGTGTGAAAACTGGTTAATAAGCTCTTCGCCTGTTTCAAATGCAGTATCGTTAATTGGTCCTTTTTTATAACAATCCGAAACTTTTCCCCTCCAAAGGTCCACTACTCTCAACTTTTGAGTCAACGTTTTTTGTCCTGCCCCTCGAGGCTCATAGTCATAGTAAGCGAAAAACACTTTTTGGGGAATAACGCCCTCTATCCTATTGTTGACAACAAGAAAGGGCGATGCTTTTTTTTCAATTAAGTCATAGAGTAAAAATTGGGCGGAATCAGTATCAAGGTGCAATTCATAATCCGTTAACAGCATAGCTACGTAACGAGGGTTACTTGTAGCTATGGGTTCAAGGTTGTCTAAACTGCTATATAATGAATCCTTTTTCTTCCCATCATCTGCATAAAACGAGAGTTTAAAAGTAGATGTTGTTTTATCCCAAGTGACAACAGAGACAAGATCTCCTGACAATATCCTACATTCGTTTCCGAATAAAATAAAAGACGATAAAGTGTCACCAGATAGAGTCCGGTTCACGTAAGTATGGCGATAATGTCCTTCTGACCAATCGTCACTAACAGTCGATATAAATGTATTGTCCGTCATGCTATTCTTACAACAGCATATAAATATAAGGAAGAAGAATAAAGGCGTTTTTTTCATTGCGAACGATTTAAGATTAAAGCAAAAGATGTATAAATAGTTTTCTTCAAAAACTTAAACATACTCATTGATTTAAACTCTCATTCAAATATCCTTGAAAAAACAGTTCCGTCCTGATATGTGTATTGTACAAGCCCGTACTTCTTGCTCCATGAATAACTCAAAATGGAATTGGAATATGTTGG
>Ga0265298_10000907_pt1 | contig 44071 bp, 80 predicted proteins | sample AusTroGonzalo_MG_3_FD_193486 | JGI IMG/M metagenome (GOLD analysis project Ga0265298, IMG submission 193486) | Bovine rumen microbial communities from tropical cattle in Woodstock, Queensland, Australia - Gonzalo_01 | ecosystem: Host-associated > Mammals > Digestive system > Stomach > Rumen ... | reverse complement strand
AAGTTTTCCGACCTTTAGCGTCAGTTGACGCTTGCCAACCTTGCGGCATCGCAGACGGCACAGACGGCGGCTCTTGTTGCCGACAACACGGCACAGACGCAGTACATCGTGAACCGTGTCGCACCGTATCCGATTCCTGCGTACACCGTTGCAAACCCCGTTACCCCCGCAACAGCATAAGGGGGTGACGTGATGCACAAACTACTCGATTACATTTGCAACGAACTTGAAACCATTGAGCGGAAAGCGGAGAGGGACGGTAGCCTTACCATGACAGAGGTGCAGTACGCTGACACTCTTTTGCACATGAAGAAAAACCTTCTGAAATCCGAAGAACTGTCGGACGGTTACAGCAACGGCTATATGAGAGATTATAACAACGCCCGTGGGCGTGGCACAAGTGCTCGTAGAGACAGCCGTGGCAGATATGCGGACAGCCGTGACATGGTTGATGCCGTCCGTGACATGATGCACGATGCACCCGACGAGCAGACCCGTGCGGAGTTTCAGCGGTTCATCGACAAATTGGACAGGAGATAATTGCGGGTATCCAACCCTACCCCAAAACACCCAAAACCGCAATAAAAAAAGACCGAGGTTTCTACGCCTCGGTCTTTCTCTTTATAACCCGTGCCAATCAATCTTGCATCCGCACCGCTCGCAATCACCCTCGTCGCTTGTCAGCACCGCACCGCACCTGCCGCAGATAGCCTCGTAGAACCACGAGAACGGCACTCTACGCATCTTTGGCTTAGTAGGCGATAGAATTACCGCCTCAATCCATTCGGCACATTCTCGGCAAATCTGACGGGTTTCAGAGGGGTTGTCTACATTGTTCGCCTCAACAATCATTTTCTTCAACAGTTCTCTCGCTTGCTTCATACGTGTACCCCTGCCCTCTTTCAACCTCGATTATCCTGCTTTCCATCAAAAGTCTCTCGCCGCTTTCGTCAAAAGCGTAGCGTCCATCTTCTCGCATTACGTATTCTTCAAGGTTTATTACAATCTGTGTCGGTTCGCCATAGATGAAAAGCCGTCTTACCTTTGTATGCTCTTTGCCGTTTACCGTTATGTGTGCCGACCCGTCATCATTTATTGTTAGTGTGAACTTACTCATTCATCTACCTCCATCTTTGCTCCGCAGTTAGGGCAATATCGTCCTGTCCAACTTGCTGTAAACCACACATCTTCGTTGCTCCACCCACAGTTTGAACAGTATCTATCCTTTATCCAACGTCCTTCTTGCGTTCCTCGTATTAGTATTTGCTTCAGTTCTTCTTTTGATACCTTGCCAATTATTGTTTCGGCGAACGGTTCGATTGCCTTGTAAATAAATTCGTCAACCGTCTCTTGCATTTCCAATTTTATCTGTACTTCTATGCTATTGTCCATTGTCTACCTCCTTATCTCACACCTCTTTCAGCAACTCGTCCTTGAAATCAAGAACCGCATCATTGTACGCAAGTGCGTACAAAAAATCCTCGTGGTTTCCACCGCTTACAACACCGCCCTGTGCATTTGAAATCAAGTTAAGTGCCATTTCGCACACCCGTTCCTTCGTCAGCCTCAGCGTTTCTGCCTCGCCGTCAAATTCGTCTATGCACCGTTTCATACGTTCGTACATAGAATCACCCGAATGTAATCCCCAAACGTCTGCAAGTTTTTCAATCAGCCTTTGCTTTTCCTCTTTTGTCATGCTTTGCCTCCTTTTCCTTTGTCCAATGTCTGCATCGCATTGTCATGCACTCGACATATCCGATGTAATGATTATCCAATTCACAGAAACACTGAATGTTTGTCAAATCCCCTCGATATGGGCATCGGATGTTATGACTACAACTGCAACAAACTTTTTCCTCGTTTGTGCTATATGTTGTTTTCATTCGTCTACCTCCATTTCTGCACCACAGTTAGGGCAGTATTTGAACTCTCTTTTTGAATAATCGTTGTACCACTCGCAACAAGTGCAAAACCAAAAATGTTGAGGAAAACTTTTGTTAAGAACCCATTTGCCCTTGTTCCGTGCAAGCCCTTGCTCGGCTAACTCTTTACGGGCGTCATTGTACCCAACTTTGTAACCGCACTTGTAGGCAAGGTGCTTTTCGTAATCATCCATTCCATCTTGCGTTACAAACAATGCCATTATTCGTCTACCTCCGTTCCAACCACCGATGCAACACAATAAACACAACGGCAACAGCAATCAAAGCACCCATTATTATGTCCTCAACTGTTACAATAATCATTTGTCTGCCTCCTCGTCCGCTTCTACGATTGGCTGAGCATCTATGATTTCATCAACACAATTATCGTATGCTTGATACATTGCACTCTCATATTCGTTGCCATAACAATTCCACCTGTCGCGTATCATAGCGATTGCTATTGCTAACTTATCAGCGTCCTTCAACGCTCCGTGTCCTTTAGGTAACGGCTTGCCATTTTTTACTGCCAATAATATTTCACTGACTTGCGAAACTACTTCCCAACCGTTATCGAATAAATTAGTGTATGTATTATCATCAATATCAATTATAACCTGCATCGTTCGCCTCCATCTTCCACTTAGCCAACTTATCCTCAACCACTTTTTCTACGAGTGCCTTAATCTCTCCTTTGTACTTCTTCGTAATTGACTTTGCGATGTCTGTAAACATTTCATTCCATGCGTGTTCAAACTCGCTCGGCATAAGCACCCACTCTTCTCTAAGGCTTTCGGAAAAGTCGCTTTTTATTTCGGCAAGAACATAATCTTTCAAATCGTCCACTCGTTTCTCGCCTAAGAACTCTGCTATCGTTTGTAACTTTTCAATTGGCTTACTCATTCGTCTACCTCCTTCTTGTAATACCATTGAATAGGAACAAGTCCTTCATCTGCACACATCTTTCTGTATCGTCTTTTTTCCAATGGCTTGATTATAAGCCACTCAATAGCAACGCCAATAACAACGCCAATTATTCCCCACATTCTTCTACCTCCATCTTTGCACCGCAGTGGCAGTACGGGAACTTCTCAACAACACGCTCTTGCGTTGGAATATATCCGAACGCATAGTATATAGTTTCTGTCCTTCCGCACTCAGAACATCTGTAATCCGCATATGTGTTGTGTACTGCTTGTTCAATCCACTTTCCCGTCTTGCGTTCCTGTAAGGCTTCGATTGCCATTTTAACCGCCTCGCACCCGCCTCTTGTTATTATTTCAATGCCCGCACCAAAAGTCTCGTCCACTGCCTGTTTTAGCGTAATAATTGCTTCGTCTGTTGTCATTTCTCTTGTCATTCTTCAAACCTCCTTAACTTCCGAAGTATCGCATCAATCTTGTTCTCTTTGTACTCGGGTTCTACAACCGTGTAAAGCGTGTTCACACAGGACAAGACCTTACGCACAACCTTCGCCTCGTCAGCGGTCAACGTCACTATCACTCCGTCCTTCTCCATTTCCGCTTTCACTTCTGCGGCGATTTGCTTCATTTCTTCTTGCATCGTTTAACCCCTTTCTCAATCCTTCCACGAAGTCTCCCATAAAGTGACGCTTCTGTCTGTCAACCATACGGAAGTAACTAAGGTTGTAACTGATTCCGAACAACTCAAACCCAATGAACGCAAGCAACGCCGTGGTTAAATCAATTCGGAACAAAATCATTATCAGTGCTACTACAATTCCAATCATCTGCTCACCCCTTTCCGTACACTTCTATCCGAAAATCACCCTTCGTGCCGATTGCGTTCTTGTACGCATTTTCACTGTCCTCGTCACTATAAACATTGAATACCTCGGTCACAGGCACAACGTACTTTGCCCAACCGAGATAGTTCCTTGAAAGCAATACAGCGTATGTGATTGCCGTATCATAATCCGTATCAATGTGAATGGTTTCGACATTCTCTATACGCCCCGTTTTTGTTTCAACTATCATTTACTCACCCCCTTTCATACCGAAATCAATTCTAATTCTCCTTTTCTTTTATTCGATTATACTCCTCAATAGTAATTGGTTCTGTTCCATTGTTTTCGTACAAATCACAGCACGGTTGTTTCATATTCAACTCACATTCACAATGGTATATCCCGTGCGAATAATCCCAAAAAACGTCAGTACAATGCAAGCAATTCGGGCACCCTTTTCTGCACGGTCGAACAAACCCATCGCTCTTTAGAAATGGGTACACGATTTTCTCGCTCATTCGCCTGCCACCGTTTCTGCGTTAAGCACAACGTAGTATGCGTTCAATTCCGCTGACACCTTATCAAACCGCTCTTGTGCTTCTTTCAGCAGATTCTCTGCGGCGGTTACTTCTTCTGCCGCTTTGGTTAACTCGCCACTTTTCCGTTCGATTGCCTGTTGCAACATATCGGAAAGACATGCCGTCTGAGTTACTACATGTTCCGAACACTTGTCGTGCGGAGAGGCAAGGTACTCACCGACCTCTCTGTCAAATGGTCGCCTGTCTTCCAACTTAACATAAATAACTCCACTGTCTGTCTTTCCGTACAGGTAATACTGCCCGCAGAAGTCCTGCATCTTTTCGCAATCTGCCTGCACACCGAACTGCAACCGACCGTTGTTGATTGTAACCTCTCCACGTCCCGTCTTGTTATCCCACTGACAGAACGCAAGCCTGTCATTCATACGCTTCACGGACACATACGGCTTTTCAAACAACGCCGCAACCTCTTCTGACATGGAAACATAAGAATACAGGTTGCCGTTTTTCAGAGTTCTTACGTTGATTCTGATATTATATCTGCTTGCCATGTTTACCCCCTTACCCGAACGACCCTTGCCTTCGTTCCGTTCTCACAAATCTTCTGTGCCATAACGTACAGTTTGGCGAAGTCCGTGCTTGCCTGTCCGTACTGTCTCCACTTGCCTTCTTCTAAGACCTCAATTTTCCACATTTGCATGATACCCTTCCTCCAATTCTCCAATGGTTACTGCGGTCTTTGCCGTGTCAGAATAAAACTTTGTTACGGTCAACAGTGTCACCTGCATATCATCGTCAAAGGCAATACCGTTGAGTGCGTCTAAGATGCTCTTTGCGAGGTTGTCGCAATCGGGCTTGTGTGGGAACGGAGCCCCCATCAGCAGAGCCTGCTTCTTCTTGCTAATCGACTTCGGGACAGGGAAATACGATTGAATGATTACTGCGATGTTGCCGCTTAACTTCTCGCCTCCGCTGTTGATATACGACAGCCTCACGAAGTTTTCCCAAGTTGCAGTTGCCTTGTCGGTAAACGTCCGTGCATATCCTCCCGCAGTGCTAAACCTCGGGCGTCCCTTGCCCTTAGCAATTCCTGCGATTTCAAAACTGATTGTCTTTCCTACTCTATCCATTGTTCTTCCTCCGCTTCATCATTCGCTTCATGGCGTTGTCTCCCGTTTGACACATTCGCTCATGGTTCATATCGTTTAATATGCGGTTCACGTTCTTGCGTTCGTGTGCCTTTTTCAGTTCCTCTTGGTACCGCTTATAGTCCTTGCACGTATCACGGCAACCCTTGCACCGCTTTGTGCATTCGACAAAAGCGAAGTTCTCATAGTGCTTACATGGTGGCTGAATCATTGTTTGTCCTCCAATCTTTTTGCTACGTTCTCTGCCAACTGTGCCATGCTTCCCGCCTTTGCACCGATGGCACCGAGCACCCGTTCCTTTTCGTCCCGCTCTATAGTGCTACGGTACGACCGCTTGAACTGCGATTGAATTACCGTGTCAATCTCTGTGCTCGCAAGCATCGCCCATTCGCTCAACGCCCACGGCGTAACAACCGCCGCCTGCACCTCGGGAGGGAATTTGTTGAACTCGTCCTCTGCCCCGTAGATACCGTTCCGTATTGCGTCACGCACAATCTCCCATGCCTCTTGCTCCCCGAGTGCAGGAGTCGATACAATGTTCATATACTCCTGCCGAATGTCACTTATCTTCGGTTTGTACGGGCTCTTCATCGCAAGGTTCTTCACCGCAACGCAGACAACCTTATAGTCCAAATCACTGAGGCAACTGTACCATGCTTGCATCTTCGCCACGTCCTGTGCCTCGAACATATAGTGCCCATCGTCATACAGGGCATTCAATATTTTTGCTACTGACTTCCACTCGTCTGTGGTCATTTACTCACCCCCAATTCATATTGTCGATGGCATCGAACGGGTTGCGTGAACGGAACTTGTTGGTTCCCTTCTCTGCGTCCTTACGTGCCCATGCTCTGATGGTTGCTAAGTGGTTCTTGTACTTCGCCCCTTTGCTCTCAATGTACTCTGACAATCTCTCGATGCGTTCCTGCCAATCATTAGGGAACTCGGCTTGAAGTTTCGTCATGTCTGAATCACTAAGCAGTACGTTGTTGTATCTGCCGTACTTGTGACGGGTTTCTTTCTCGGACACTTTAGTGTCCTCTTTTATGCCCTTATCATTCTCGTTATCGTTATCATTATCATATTCATATTCATTATCATGTACCCTTTTGCTATCTTTTGCTAAGCAAGTGGTAGCATTTGGTAGCATTTGCTTAGCATTTGCTACCTTTTGCTTACCACCAAGGGAGCCTGCTTCTCTGCGTTTTCTGCAAACCTCCTCGTACTTCTCGTTGTTGTCGGCGATGAACTGCGTCATTTCCGCAACAAGTGCTTTATGTAATCCTCCGACAGGAACCTCGTCACCGTTCACCGCATATTGGAATACCGCCTTAACGATTGTAGCAAAATCTTCATCGGGCACATCTAACATTCTGCTTGCCCAAGAAGAGCCAAGCACAAAAGATGTTCTACCCATTTCTTAAATCTCCTTGATAACACAAAAACCTCCTTGCGAGAGTGGCGGCTCTCGTCAAGAAGGTTTCCCAATGTCTGTTGCTATGCCGTCCGTCACCGACCGCCATCAGCAACAGACATTTTGTGTTGGGCAATACTGCCCTTGCATCTTACATGATACCATGCGGGCTCGCAGAATGCAAGCACGATTTTACATGAACGGCAAATCCTCCATTACGTCAGCGGAAATGTCAACGTACTTCGGCTTCTCTGCCTTTGGTGCAGATGCGTTGCTTTCCTGTGCCGCCTTGCTCTCTGCGAACTCCTGCTCATCGACAATAACCTGCCAACTGTACACCTTCTGCCCGTCCTTGTTGGTGTAGTTGTCACTCTCGATGCGACCCGAAACGACAATCTTAGTGCCCTGTTTGAGATACTTCTCGGCGAACTCAGCACCCTTGCCGAACACGGTACAGTTGAAGAAGTCTGCCTCGGGCTGTCCCTCCTTCTTGAACCTGCGGTCAACCGCAAGTGTGTACCGTGCAATCTTGTTGTCATTGTTGTACCTTACATCGGGGTCACGGGTCAACCTTCCCATCAAAATCAGTTTGTTCATACAAATCCGTCCTCCTTTAATTTTTCTTTTGCTTTCTCCATGCGTCTCTGACGCTGATACTCTCTCATGTATTCATTCCACTTATCCCTGTTCTCGGGAACAGACCGCCACTGTTTCGTGTATTCGTCCCGTTTTCTGCGGGCTTCGGGGTGAGTGGCATAATACTGCCGCTTGTAAGCATTCCACTTTTCTTTATCCTTCACCATTGGAATCACCGTCCTTTAGCACGTACTCGGCGTAGCGAACCTTCTCGCCAAAACGGTTGGTGTCCTCTCTCATACGTGTTTCAATTGGAATACCATGACCGCCTTTCTTGTCACGAAGTTCAAAGATAACCGCCGCCAAACGCATGATGCCGTACTCACGCATCGCATCGAGAGGAGTGATTCTCCCGTACAGGTACAGGTATTCAAGTACCCGCTCCTTCTGTCCCTTTGGGACAACAAAGTTAATCACGCTCATTCTTCACCTCCATTATACGTTAGCCGCCTTAATCTTTTCAATGTTATCAACGGCATGTTTCCACTTGACAACCGTCATGTCTTCAAGGGCGTCAACCTTATACAGTTTCAGAACCTTGTCAATCGGAACGCTGTGCTCTTCGCAGGTCTTTGTAAGAGCCATTACCTTTGCGGCATCAATTACCTGCTTCTTGGCTTTTTCGCTTGCCTCGTCCATAGTCTTCTCCTCTGCGGACTTAGGGGCAATCTCATGGCTCTCGGCATCGGGGTCAATCATTTCCTCGGTCGGCAGGCAAAACACTTGGAAACAGGCATACTTATAGGCTATAGAAAGAGCCTTAGAAAAACTTTTGTCTCCGCTATCGACCGCCTCACCAACGACAACCGCTACCACGTTCGTGCCGTCCTCAGCGTAGAACGTGTACTCAACCGTAGCAAGGGTGGAAAACATCGCACCGCCACGGGAACTTGTACGCTCCTCACGCTTGTAGTCCAACACCTTCGGGACTACGAAAATCTTGTGCTTGGAGAACGCAGGGTTGAGTGCATTCATCACTGCATCAATACCACGGTACATAAAGCCCTGCGTCTGATTCTTGCTTGTCTTTCCAACTGCTCCAATGTCATTGATAACTGCCGCAATACTCTGATAAATATTCATCATGTTTTCAACCTCCTATAATCTCAAACTCAACACCCATCGCCTTGATGAAGAATGTTATGTCTGCCTCTTCCTTCTTGGTGACCTTTGCCTTAATGATGATAGGGTAACGCCCGTCTCCCATAGTGTCAAAATCGGGGAGCCCATCATCACCGAGAACAACCTCCTGCAATTCGTTGCTTGGCTTTTCCTGCGGCACAACAAGAGGAGTTCCAAGAGCCTCGAACTCTGCCTTGCGTTTAGCCTGCTCTTTCAGTTCGTTTGACTTACGCATAGCGTCTGCAAGCGACCGAGTTTTTCTGTACTCTTCAACAGCCTCGAACTGATATTCCCCAATGGTAGCAAGAACACTCATATCTGCGGAAATGTCCTCAGATAGTTTGTCCATTTCTTTACCGATTGCGGACAGGCTTGTCGTTGCGTTCAACCACTTCTCGTTGAACACCGTTTCAAACGGCACCCCGTTCATGTTACGCTCTGCGTACATGGTCTTGACGGTAGCAAGTTTCTCTTCCTTAGCCTTCTGCTCAAACGCCTTGACCTGCGAGTCGATAGCAGATACGGTCTTGTCAATAAGACCTGTAATCTCCTTAACCTCTTTCTCAAACGTAAGGTACGGGGCGTTGTAGATTGCCTTGATACGCTTACGCTCATCGTCAATCGCCTTTGCAATCTTGTTCAATTCCGCACGGTCTGCCTTTGCGGTCTGAATCGTGTCAACGGTGTACACCGCATTCTCGTACTCGACCAACTTGGAAGCAACAGCCTCCTTCACTTTTTCCTTGTCCCAAGCGGGTGCAAGGATTGGTTCAACAATAACATTAAACTCCATTTTTTCAACCTCCAAATCCCTTGATGTAGTAGTCCAATACAACAATCTTCTCTGTGTCCCCTTCCCATTCCTTCCCGATGCAGGACACGTCTCCGCTCTTGCGGACTTTCTCGGGAAGTTTGTTCTGCTCTGCTATCCACTCTGTTATCTCGCCGTGTGACCCGTAATATCCCTTCCCTCCTTCCGTGTGTTCGGGCTTCTTAATGTCGGCGAGGACGCAGTGAAGAACCGAGCCGTTCTTCATATAGACATCAATGCACCGTCCGATGTCCTTTGCTGTACCTCCTGCCCATTGTGGGGCAAGAGCGATGCAGTACCGTTCAACTCCGTTCGGGTCTGTTACAACCCGAAGACCGTTTGATGCTGTGTTCTCCAACTGCAACAGTTTGTATTGCATGGAGGACTTGTTCGTTATCGCCGTGTGCCTTGCATACGGCTTCCATGTATGACCCGACTCACACTTCACGGTACGTGGGCACCCCGTAGGGTACGCCTTATTTTGCCGTGATACGGTCGTTACAGATGGTGTCGGTGTCTTTGTAGGCTTCGGTGTCGCCGTGGGCTGTACGGGCTTCTCCGTGGGCGTAGGCGGCACTTCCGTAGGTGTTGGTGCTATGGTCGGTGTATTCGTTGGGGTGGCAGGCGGTGTCACAGATGGCGTATGGGTGAACGCCACGGCTGTCGGTACGCCGTCCTCAAACACTATCTTTACAGGTTCCTCTGTAGGGGCAGGCGTTTCCGAACAGGGTTCGGTGGGCGAAGCGGTTGCCCCGCCCACAGTTTCCTGCTCGTATGTAACCCAAACCAAAAGGAGGGATAAGATAGCAAATATAAAAGTTCCCCAACCGAAGAATGACTTTGCGTTACTGTTCATCGGGCACCCCCGCTCTTGTGTTCCAAATCGTGAGCAACTTTTCCAACCGCTTGCCGTAGTTCTTTGCTTCCTTCTCCTTGTCCTCTTCATAGGAGGTAAAGTGATACGCTTGACAATGGCAGTTATTGCACCGCACGGTAATACACGCACCGCCGTGTTTCTTTACCAATTCGTTAAACGTCTTACGGTCTTCGACATTCAAATCCTTGCTACCGCAAAACGGGCAATAGAGTGCCAACTCCAAAAATCTCTTTTCATTCATCGTCTTAGCCATGATAATTCTCCTTTCAATTCTTAGCCATTCGTGCACGGACGATTGCCTGCCGTACAAATTCCTGTGCGTCTCCGCACTGCCTCGTGAGATTCAGTGCGATTGCCAACCCGTGAATAAACCCATCATGATACGTGAGCAGTTCGTCATTGTGATTGAGTTCGTCCTCAATCATTTCTCCTGCGATTGCCTCAACCCGCTCTGCCCATGCGGGGAAAATGCTTTTGATTACCTCGTACTGCGTGTCTCCCATACATGCTCCTTTCTGTGCGTCTGCACACTATCCATTATAAATCAATCCATTATTATTGTCAATGCTTTTTTTCAATCTTCGGTTCAAAATCGTGTTCAAGCAGTGATTCCATCGGGCATTCCAATGCAGTTGCCAACAGGTACAGCGTGTGTGCACTCATGTTGTCAACACTACGCTGTCTCTGTTCGGCTAACTGTATCACTCTGATGCTCACTCCCGAACGGTTAGCCAAGTCTCGCTGAGACATTCCTCGCAGATGCCTCGTCCATGCTAACTTAGTTCGTGTCACTTTGTTCACCCCTTCCCTAACAGCCACCCCAAAAATCCTTTTCGGGCAGATGGCTTCTGCCTGTCAACCTGCTCCGTCCACCATCGCACCACACGTTCCTGTTCCTGCTCGTTGATGTACGGTATCTTACAATGTTCTATCTGTACCCTGTCGGGTGTCAGATACAGGCACTCGCCGTACCGTGGCAGGAGTTCCGCTCCCTTCACACCGATGATGTTGCGGCTGTCCTGTGCAGACCGTGTACGCAACGCCACAATCCCATCGAAATTACATTTAATGGGGGTGGGAATGACGGCGACCAAAGGACATTGTGTCACGGCAACGAGGTGGATTCGTGCCGCCCTCGCTATCTGACATAGCCGCTGTATCAGTGGCTGTACCTCACGCCTGCGTGTGGTCATGAGGTCTGCTAACTCCTCGATGATAACGTAGATGTCGCCGCCCCTGTACGTTCTCCAACCTTCTTTGTTCATTCGCTTGTACCGCTGTTCCGTGATGCCGATTGCGTAGTGCAGGGCATCGACCATATCCTCGGGTTCCGTGGCATACCGCAGACAGTGCGGGGTGCGTCTGTACGGGTGAAGTTCTGTACGCTTTGGGTCAATCAGAATCAACTGCTTGCCGTTCGGTATGTCGAACGGTGAATAGTGCAGGGCGGTGCAGATAAGTCCGTTGACCAACACGGACTTACCGCTACCACTCGCACCTGCTATGAGCAGATGGGATTGACCGAGCATATCGAGGAACAGCGTGTGTACATACCCGCCTATCAACTCGTATGTCATGCCTCTGTCACCTCCTCCATACCGTATTCAAAATTCCAACCGTGGCGTTCGGTCTGCCACTTGATGATGCCATTTGCACCCTGCTTGGTGTACTGCCAACAGTATGGCTTCAACTTCTCGCCGACCCAATAGTCGAGGTTCTTGCGACTCTTCCACTCTTTGCGACCCGTTATCTTGCTAATCCTGTACACAAAATACTTCTTTGCCGTTGCCATGTTGTTCCTCCTTTCAGCACAGATGCAACCACCTGTAGTTGCCTGCCGCAAGGTTTGCGGCGTACCTGTGTTCGTGTGCCATAGCGACAATCTCTTTCGCCTCTTTCAGTTCCTCCCACGTAAGCCATGCCACAGGGAGAGGCAGACCACGGAACTTGTCTGCCTTGTCCCTCAACTCGTACATTCGGTCGTATGCCTGCTCGTTGTACGGGATTTCTCCCATGTCCATATCGTGCATTCTGTTGAAGCAGACGTTGTGAATCAACTCGAAGTTGTGCTGATTCTTTTCGGTGGAGAACGGGTACACCTTCTTGACCGACAGAACCTTCCAACCTTTTTCCCTGCAGTAGGCTCGGTTGTCCTCAATGGACTCCTTTGAGCGTGGGTAGCAGACCTTGTTCTGTTCCCCGTTGTTGTATCGAAACTCCCACCGTTCCTCCTTCGGGAACGTGCGTTGTCCGCTGTACATCATGCTACACCTCCTTTAGCGATTATGTTCTTGACATCTTTCAGCGACAGGTCGCATCGTCTCTGCCACTCGTTGTTGAGACACACGTCCCAATAGTTCTCGTCACAGCGGAAACTGTGGAACAGGGTGTCGCACTTGGGGCTCCACCCGTCAAGGCTCTCTTCCTTTGCCGCCCACATTCCGTGGCTACACCCGACCGCTCCGACCTTGAAGCAGACATAGCCCGTGAACCCCAACTTGATTGCGGTCTTTACGAATGCCGCCATCTGCTTCAACTGCGACAGGGACAACTTGTCGTTCCACCAATCGAAGATTGACAGTTCCTTGCATACGGCTCGCATACGGAACGAGTACGTTGCGTCAGAACCCCAACCCTTTCGGATATATCGGTAGTCGGTGAGGGGGTACTTCCCCTTCAACTCTTCCAACTCTGCCATACACTTATTGATGTTATCTAATACCTCGTTTGCGTTCAACCCTTTTCTTTCAGCCATTGTTCTGTTCCTCCTTGATGATGTTCATAAGTTCCATTGTCTTCATGCCAACCGTTGATAAGCGGTCGAGTTCCTTAATCTTCACTTTCAGTGCAGATACAGCCAAGTCGAGATACGCCTTGGCTTCCTTCGACACTTTCGAATCAGAGCCGCTCTCCTTGCAGTAGGTTCCGTAGCAGGCACCCCACAGGGCTACTGTATCGACCAACTCGATTGCGGGGTAATCATCGTACCTTGTTTTCTCTTTGTCTGTCATACTGTTTCCTCCTTAGTCGTTCCAAAAACCGTTGTAATCATTAGCCGCCTGTTCCGCTTCTTCCTGCGTGTCAAACGTGCAGGTCACCCAATCTTCTTTGGCATCATCGTACCTGCACATATACACCCAACCCTGCTCATCGTGCACCATGACGAACCATGTGCTGTAGCGATAAACCGCAGTTGCATATCTCTTGCCAATCATACTGTTGCCTCCTTTACTCGGAATACTCTGTAATCCATACGCCCAACTTCAACTTGTCAGTTGCCGTGATGTTCAACACTCTGTGGTAGTTGTACTCGGGCGGGATAGAATCCCGCCCATTGTACTCACCGATTTCCTTCGTCTCGGTATAGACCTTTACCGTCATAGCCTCGTTGCAGATGGATAAAAAATCTACAAGATACATTCCTGTTCCCTCCTTACTTAACCAACCGCAGGTCACCATATCCTGTGCCGCCCCTGCGGAGTCCTCTGTCAATCTCCATGTCGATGTACTCTTGATACTCCTCGATAACCTTATCGGGTATCGTCAGACCGTACTCCTTCGCCGTGTTCATCGCCCACACGGTGGCGTAATACTCGCTCTCTGCCCGCCGCATATCTCCCTTCGTGGTGCAGATGTGACCAATCTCGTGGAACAACTCGAAGGTTGCCTGTATGCTGTTCTTGAACTTCCACTTGCAGACCATACGCTTCTTCACATGGGCGTGTGTTCGTCCCCAACAGGTGCTGTTCGGCACGATGATTACTCGGTTCTTGCTGATTACGTCTTCCTGTATCTCTCTGAATGTCATGGTTTACTCCTCCTCGTCATAAAACTCGTAGTGGTTGATGTAGTCGCTGTACTCGTCCTCACTGTACTCCTCCTCGTCCTCATCGTACTCACGTACAGATACCGAGCGGGACAGCGTTCCGTAGGTGTAGCCGTTGTCATGCGACAGAACAATCCACTCGTTATCGTCCCTGCCCTCCAAAAACATCTTCAAGTCTCCAACCGTTACCGCTCCTCGCAGTTGCTCAATCGAGTAGGCAGTTCTCTCTGCCTCAATCACTAACGCATTTGCTCTTTTCATGTCTGTTCCTCCTATGCTCTTCTGATGATGGCATTCGTCACTGCAACGAGTGCCTCTGCAAGGGTGATATACTCACCCATGATTCTCTGTTCGTCCCTGCCGCTCAACGGGTTCCACTGTTTCCTGTAGATGCGGTACGTGCCCGTCTTAATGATGCAGATAATTCTGTACTCTCCCTTGTGCGTAATCTTCGCAACAAGTCTCGTCTGCTGTCCCTGCTTCATCGTAACCATTCCTCCTTCCATTCCTTCTCGATGCCGTGCTGTGCGTAGAAGTCCTTAGCCGCCAACTCCCACAGGCTGTGCCCTGCGTCCGAGCCCTCGTGCTCACAGACGAGCAGATAATCGTCAAGCAGTTCCGTCAACTGCGGCTTACGCCACCGAGAGAAGTGGCTCTTCTTGCTCCGTCCGTGCAGGCTCGCTCCCGTGTAGTTCCGTACCCCGTTCGCCCACTCGATGAACTGCTTGACCACCGTGTGCCCGCAGGCGTAGCGTCTGACGAGCAGATACTTGTCCTCGTCCCTCTTGTTCACATACGTCTTAGTTACCATTGTTCGTGTCCTCCTCAATCTTTCTGTAGCCCCAATAATCCGCTTCGGGGTCATTCAAAACTCTTTCAATCTCGCTCTTGTTTTCATCGGTGCAGACAACCTCTTCCAACACCTCATAGTCCACAACCTCGCCTTTGTCGTTCCATATCGGGTGTGCCCAACACACGGCTTGATAGGTCGCTCCAATCTCGGCTTCGTGCCATGTGCGGGGGCGGTCAAACCGACTCCCGCAGTGCATTTCGTCACGCCAATTCTCGTAATCTTTTTCCCAACCCATACTCGTTACCTCCTTAGTCGTTGTAGTATTCGTCCTCAGTGAGTTCGCCCAACTCGTAGGCTCGCCGCCGCTCGTCCTCCTCGAACTCCTCGTCCTGCCATGCGAAGCAGATGCGTTCGTTCAAGTCCGCTATACGTTCGTAGTCGAAATCGTCCAACTCCTCACCTCTCGCTACCTTAGCCGCCTGCCGCTCCTTCTCTTCCCGCAGTTGCTTTTCAAGGCTGTACGGGTTCTCGTACTGTCTGTACATCGTTCGTTCCTCCTTGGTTTGGTTTGGTCTTGCCCCTATGGGGCAGATGCCCGCCGAGGGGATTGAACCCTCGCTCCCGTCTGCGGTGCGGGCTTGCAGGTTATGCCCCGAAGGGCGGGAACTCTGCAACCCTTGTGTACATGTGCTCGGTGCTGTCGTAATCGTCACCGTGCTCCCAATAATCGGTGAGCAGAAACCCGAATCGGACACAGCCCCACAGGTACACGGCGTACCCGTCAAACTCCACGTCAAACTGCCCTGTACCGTCTGCTATCCTGTCGTAACTGAGGCGGGCGTTCTTCACCGTGGTGATGCTCGTTATCACGATTGCCTCGGTAGAACCGAATCGGTGCTCGGTCGAGTGGGTGTTAATCCATCTTTGCAGTTGTCTGCGGCAGATGTCCTCGGGCTTCTCGCCATCGTCCCGCTCAATCTTTATTACCTGCCTCGCCTGTTCCAACTCCCACACCGTGTAGGAGTATTTGTACCCATCGGGTAGTGTTACTTTCATGCAGTTACCTCCTTAACCGTTCTCGATAATAAACTCTGTTTGTAACCTGTGCAGATAATCTTCGCATTCCGCAATCTGTGCTCGGGTTGCCTGCTCCCACTGAACCCGCCCCTCATCGGACAGGAACAGATGGAAGGACTTTTCATAGCCCCTTGCCAACTCGTCCTGTGCTCGTTTGAGTGCGTTCTGTGCAGTTGTAATGTCGTGCTTGTATGCGACCTTGAACCCCAACGAATTGAGCAGTTGGGCGTATGAGGGGCGGTCGTAGTAGTAAACCCGACCGCCTTCCTTGAATACCACGTAGTACCTGTAGCCCGCAGAAGATGCGTTTTTTCTGACGATTTCGCCCGTTGGGTATTTCGTTCTGAAAATCTCGTTTGCCCTTGCTTCCGTCATGCAGTTACCTCCTCTCTTACGTAGCCGCCGCACTCCTGCCCCTCGATGTGTGCCTTCCACACAAGGCGGGCAGTTCTTCGGCAGGTGTCGTTGCCGACCCACACGGGGTACAGCATTTCTCCCTTATCGTTCTTGAACGGGTGCCAAATGAACGAATCGAATGTGTATTCGATGTTGTGCAATCGGAACAGAATGTGTGTTCCGTCTCCGCTTGCCTCCAACAGGCAGATGTCCCGCAGGGCGGGGGCGAAGCCGAAGTCGTACAACATCGCCCCCTGTACAATCTCTTTCAGTTCTCGCTTGCTCTTGTTCATCGTCTGTCCCTCCCTTTACTCGTCCACGTCTTCCAAGGTTGCAACGGTGGTGCAGAAGGGGTCAACGTGTGCCCCTACCCGCATTTTTCTGATGAAGCAGGCATCGCCTCGGTCGAACACTACGAGAACGATGTCGCCTGCCTTAATCATTCGGGCGTTGTTCCACTTGACCAACTCCATTACATCGCTGTAGCCGAAACTCGCAGTTAGCCCAATCATTTCGCCGCCGAACTTAATCCGCTCGTACAGCCAAGGGGTGTCGTGCTTGTCGCTGTTCCCGTGCTCGTCCCCAAACATTTCGATTGTGCAGTTGTGGGTCATGTCGGGGTATCGCTTGCTCGGGCAGGCAATCTTTACGATGCCGCCCTTGTAGCAGTGCTCGTACCCGTTCATGCACTTGCTAACGTCCATGCGGATAGCGGGCACGTCCTCGATGTTCATAAGTCTCGCAATTTCCTGTCTGTTCGTGATAAATTTCATTGTCTCGTCCTCCTTAGAATTTCTCGCAGATGTAGTCGTACAGGGTGTCCGCTTCCTCGTATGTCTCGACAGTTGCGAACCTGTGCCCGTTGTGGTACACGGCGTAGTTGTCTCGCCGCTCGTTGTAAATGATTCCTTCCATGTTGTAGCCCTCCTTGGCTTGGTTTGGTTTAATCTTGCCGCAGTTGCGGCAGATACCCACAGCGGGGGTTGAACCCGCTCCCCTTCTCGTGTGGGTGGGGCAGTTGTCAGAAGATGCCCAACTTGTTCTTGATGTAATACTGTACTGCGTAGTGAATCCCGTCTTTTCGCCCGTCCTCAATCGTCCGCCTCAGTTCGGCGAGTTTCTCGTCAATCCCCGTCAGTACCTCGTCAATCTTGGCAAGCCCTCGGGCGTCAACGTCTCGCCACTCGGTGTAGCGGGCAATCGTTGTTGCGATGACCTCCTCGATTTTGTCGGGGGTGTCTGCCCTGTCGCCGTAGTAGCCGCTATCGAGATAGATGTAGTCCGTCTCGTAGCCGTGCTTTTTGCTCTTAAAAGTCACCGAAAGTTTGTTGCACCCGTACTCATGGTAGAAACGGCAGTTGTCGAAATTCTTGGAGAGTACCGCAAAGTCGCCTCCGTCCTTCTTCCGCAGGCGGTGAACCTGCCCCCATGCCGTTATACGCTCGTTGTAGTAGTCGATGCCGTCCTGCATTCTCGCCCGTGCGTCCTCGTGTGTTCTAATGTCGTTGTATTCCATTTTGTAGCCCTCCTTGGCTCGTATAGTCTCACCCCTCGGGGTGGATTCCTCCGTGCGGACTTGACCCCGCAGAAGGGGAGCAGATGCCGCCCCCCTTCGCCCGTGCCGTGGTTTACTCGTTCTCGTTCTCGTCCTCGTCCTCCGCATTGTTGTAAATCTTCCACAGGCGGCTGAACTTTTCGGGATTCGTCAACATTTCAAGGGCAGTTTCGGTCGCCTCAACCTCGCCCCTGTAGTGGTGAACCATGTTTCTATAGCGGGCTCCGTCCTCCTCAAAATTCCGCAGAACGGAGCGAATTGCTTTTAATCGCAGTTCTAACAGTTTCGTTACTTCGTTTCGTGTGTTCTTCGGTGCCTTCATCGTTTAACCCTCCGTAATCGTGATTTTAATTTTCAGCGTGTCGCCCGTCTTCGTGTCGTAGATGGTGGCACGGTCGCAGAAACCATCGGCGGCGAACTCGAACGCCTCGCCGATGGTGTCGCAGAATGCGTTGCCGCAGTAAACCCGCCCGCAGGTTTTTTCTACCGTGTAGCGGTGCTCGCCTCGCTCGTATGCACAATCTCCCATTGTCTCACCTCCTTAAAACTCGGGTTCTTCTATCCAAATGTTACGGGTTCCGATTGTGAAATTGATTTCAAATCGTGTGCCGAGGTCGGACACCCACGGGGTCGGAGTTTCGCCCCTATAGATGGGGTAGCCCGCCCGCTTCGTTGCGTCCTCGTCTCGGTGCAGTTCGGGGGAGTGTCCCCGCTTGAGCAGTTCAAGCCCTGCCAAGTCAAAAGCAAGTTCTAACGCCTGCCGCCTGTTGTCAGTTATAATCATGTTGTCGCCCTCCTTGGCTCGTAGTTTGGTTTGATGTTCCCCGCCTCCGTTGTCGGTTCTCGCTTTCACGACCACGGGCGGCAGAAGTCCGAACCCCTGCCGCCGCCGTTACTCGTCAGTTCCCGCCGCAGATTGCATCACAGGCGGGGGCGATTGCCTCGCCCCCTGCTGTCGTGCCTCCTGCTCTCTCGCTACTATCTCGGAAAGTAGCGGTTTCCCTGCTTCGTGATTAGTGCTGTGTACTCGGTGCCGTTCGCCTCGAACTCGAAAGCCACGGAGAAGAACCACCCCGAAGCGGAGCAGATGCGGAGCCCGTGCCCGCCCAACTCGTAGCAGGCACGGCGGCAGTCATCGAACGCCGCCGCCTTGTCAGTGGAATACCTGCCGTAAACCTGCCCGAGCGTCTCGCCCTTGTGCCCTGTCGCTCTCGCTCGCAGGGTGTTTACTGCGGCGGGTGCCGTTACCTTGGTAAAGGTTCCGAGTGCTTTGGTTTGTAATGTCTCTTTCATGTTGTAGCCCTCCTTGGCTTGGTGTGTTCTCACCCTCTCGGGGTGGATACCATCGGGCGGGAGTCGAACCCGCAACGGGGAGCAGTTACCCGCCCCCCGTGCCTTCCTTCCGTGGTGGTTAAACCGCCGCCCGCCTCACGTCCTCGGGCAGTGTCTCGGCAAGTCGGGCGTTTATGTACTCCCGCTGTCTGTCTAGAATCTCGTCGAGGTCGTCGCCCTTGTACTCGTGCATGTTGAGCGGCAACCCGTGGGCGGTGCGGAAATCGAACATCGCCGCCCGTGTCTCCTTCATGATGATTTCTCTTGCCTCTCGCTGTGTCATTGTCTCGCCCTCCTTGGCTTCGTGTCTCTCCCTGTGCGGGAGGATTGCACCCCGAGGGAGTCGAACCCCCAACCCGCCCCCGGGGGAGCGGTGCCCGCCTTCGGGCTTGGTGCGTCATGGTCGGCGGCGGCAGGGCTCACACCTGCGGCGGGCTCCTCGCCTCGCCTGCTGTCCTCACTCGCCTGCGTTGCACGGGGCAGGGCTGTATCACCTGCGGCGGCATTCCTGCCGCCTGCTCTCTTCTCCGTGCGTCTTCCACCCGTGCACCGTCCGCAGGGCTCTCACCTGCGGCGGCATTCCTGCCGCCTGCTGTCTTGGTGCGGTGCGTTGTGTGGGTAGGTCGGCGGGGCTTCGTGCCCCGCACTTACGCCCCGAGGTTCAACGCTTCGGCTCGTGGTCTCTGTTCCCCCTACACCTGCCGCCGATGTTTCCCCGCCCGTCTCGCATCATGGGCGGCAGGCGTTGGGGCTGTCTGCGGCTCCCCCTGTGGGGAGCGATGCGGGAGGGCGGGGGCTGTCGGGCGGCTGTGTATTGGTACTTTCAGCAACAACCTATCCGAGCCCCTGCGGGGCGTCTCTCGATGAAGTTTTCAAGGTACCGAACCACGGTTAAGGGGTCACCGCTTGCCCCTCGTGTGCGAGGCGATGCGGAGCGGGTGGGGCTGTGTCGGGGTCGCTGTCCCCTGTGGGTGATGGGTGCCGCCCCCCTCCCGCCTGCTCGGGCTCTGCGTTGCGGCTCGGGTGGTTCGGGGTGGGTGCGTCCGTAGGGTACGCCCTGCGGCTCGGGCTATCGGGTGCCGCCCGCCTCGGTCACCGTCTCCGAGGCTCGGGGCTGTCGGGAGCCGACCCCCTCGGGCAACCCCCCGAGGGTGGGAGGCGGGGCGGCTAGGCACCTCGCCTACGGCGAGTATAAGGGTTTTTCGTGGTGAAATCAACCCTTATAAACAACTTTAGGAGGTTTGTACGAATTCTGAAGAGGTTTATACGGTTTTTCCCTCCGTTTTGCCGCCTGCGGGCATTCCTGCGGGAGGCGATGACAAAAAACACGTCATTTTTGGCGGTTTTTGGGCGAATTTTTCGATGTGCCCGCCCTCACCCCGTAGGGGTGGCTTTTTGAGGGGCTCCGAGGGGCTCCCCCTGCCACTGCTCCACCCCTGCCCCGCCTGTGCCCTCCTGCGGGCTCTCCGTGCGTCCTGCGGGCATTCCTGCGGGGGAGCCGATGAACCCCCGCCACCCGCCCGCCGTGCGTCCGTGCGTGTCGCTATGGAAGAAACACCCGTATTTTTCGTGGGTTCCCCCTACGGGGGAAAACTTGGCGAAAATCCGAGCCCCGCCGAGCCCGCCCGAGCCCCTGCGGGCAACCCCTCAAAATGGCGTGTTTTGGGGCGATTTGGGGCGGGGTGGCATATTTCCCCAACCGTGCCCCAAAAACGCAAATACGGGCATTCTGTGCGGTCTGAGGGGCATTCCCTGCGTTTTGCCTACGTGCACGGAGAGCCGACCCCCTGCGGGAGCCACGAAGACCCCCCGCCGAGCCTGCCGCCCCGATGATGCCGAGCGGGAGCCACGAAGACCCCGAGCCACCACCCGAGGAGCCGAGGAGCCCCGCCCCGCAGGGCTTCCCCGCAACAATTGAACGGGTATTCATACGTTGCCGTCATTTTGGAGATTTGTACGGTTTTCGTGGAGGTTTGTTCAATTGTCTATACAATTCTGACAATTTGAACCACAACATATTGTGGCATCAGCGGAGGCACCACAACATATTGTGGTCATGTAAACAATATTTACAATGTAAGTAGCAAAAATGCTCAAAACGCAGGCAATTCAACGAGGGTACATTTTACCGTTTCGACCCCCAACCCCCCTATTTGAGGCTCTCCGTGCGTCTGAGAGGCATGTCCAATAAATGGGACACCCGCCACCTTCGTGGGTTAGATTTCTAATTGTATAGACAATTTAACTACGGACAAATGTACGCCGAGGACGGACACGAAGAGCGGGCACCCCTTGACCCCTCCGAGGAGCCCCGACCCCTGCCCTCTTTCACCTACTCACCCCGTAGGCGATAGGGTGTCACACCTGCGATAGGTGAACGGGCATTCAACTATACCTTGTTTTGTACAATTCGGTAAGAGGTTTGTACGATTTCGGCAAATTGTCTGACAATTCAAACAATACCAACCACAACATATTGTGGTCACCTGTCACACACCACAACATGTAGTGTCATGGTAACCAATATTTACAATGTAACCTCGAATTGTAAGCAAATCAACGACAATTTACGGGGTGGGGAATAGTGCCACAACGACCCCAACCCCCCTAAAATCGCCTTAAAATGCGTTTGAGAGGCATGTCCCAAAAATGGGACACCTCGAAAATTGTGTGAATTGTCTGACAATTTACTCACCCACCCCGTAGGCGAATGCCGACCACTCCCGCCGACCCGACCGAGGCACCACCCACCCCACCCCGACCGCACCGCCCACGCCCTGCCGCTCACCAACGCCGAGGGCTCCCGCCGACCCAAGCCGAGCCCCGACCCCTCGCACACACGCACGAAGGGCGGCGGCATATCCTCCGAGCCCCTGCCCCTCCTGTGCGGCTCGTGCCTGCGTCCCTGCTCCTGCCCTGTCACGGGTGCGACCCTGCGACCACTGCGGGCGGCTCCTGCGGGCTCCCTGCCTGCCTCGGGCGGGCTCTCCTGTCGGGGCACCCCCTCGGGGGGTATGGGCAGATGACGACCGCATGGGGCTGACCCCAAAACCACATTTTTCGCAAAAAGACCTCCCTCGTTCTACCGCAGTAGTCCTTACAGCCATAAGGGTTTCCGCAAAATCAGACCTCCCTTCACGCATTGGTTTTATAATATAGCCATATATAAATATATTTATATATGGCGTATAATATTATAAAACTAACGGTGTGCAAAAATCGGCTGTTGTTGAGGCAACACAAAGGTTGTTGCACAACCACGTAAAACTGTGGTAGAATGTATTTACGAAGGAGGTGTGATTTATGGAAGGCAACCGAGACAGGCGAAGGAAGCAAACCCCAACGAGGGACGACCGCAAGGCGATGATAGCGGCGACCATGCGAGCGATGAAGGAAGTATCGGAACTGCCGAAGAGCGTAGGGTGGAAGACGGACGGAGACTACGTAGCGGAGGCAGTGGAGCACGTACTGAGTATCTGTGAGCGTGTAGGATTGCTCCCCACGGTGAATCTGTTAGCGAGTGCTATTGGGGTAGCGAAGGACGTGATAGAGGACGTTCGTCACGGGTTCATAGCGGCGAATCCCGATGTCGTAAGTGCTGTCACGGGGTACTATCAGATATGTGAGAACACGGCTGTACAGAGTGCGTTAGACGGTAGTACGAACAACATCACGGGAATCTTCATCATGAAGAGTCAGTACGGGTACAAAGAGGAGCCCCGAGAGGTTGTGGTTACGCACAACAAACTGTTGGGCGAGCGGAAAGACCCGAAGGCGATAGCGGAGCGGTACGCACAGGCGGTGATAGATGCGAAGCCCGAAGACGTAACGGAGGCAGGAGAGATAGATTGGTGAGAGGTGAGGCATGGGCTATTACGAAGAGTTAGCGGAGACGATATTCAAGCGAATGCGGGAGAGCAGAGAGATACTGCTTGACCCTACGCCGCATGAAGACCTGTATCAGATAGCGTTAAACATCAGCGACCACAAGGCGGCACACGAACTAAACGTGCACAGCCGCAAAGCATTAGCATCGGCGATGCGTCAGACGGAGCACTCGAAGCGGCTGTACGAGGTATATAAGCGTTCCCTGCTGATGGACGCACCGAGGTACCTTGACGAGTACATGCTGTATATCGAGAGTGACCGTCCTGTGGAAGAGCGGTTCTATCAGACACGGCGAGGTACGCTGAAACAGACGGTGGATATACTGCAAAAACTGAATGACGATGAGTTGGATGAGGGGTTCTTCGCACAACCGCCACGAACAGGAAAGACGACGCTGATAGTGTTTACAACAACGTGGCGTATGGGTGCGTTCCCGAACAGCCCGAATCTGTATTCCTCGTACAGCGATACCATCACACGGTCGTTCTACAATGCCGTGTTGGAGATAATGACGGATGCTGATACGTATAAGTACGCTGACGTGTTCCCCAATGCGACGAACTTAAAGACGAACGCCGCCGAGGAAACGATTGACATCGGTGCACGGCATCACTACCCGACACTGACCTGCCGTTCGATTGACGGTACACTGAACGGTGCGTGTGATGTGGACGGCGGGTGGGCTATCGGCGATGACTTCGTGTCGGGCTACGAAGAGGCTCTGTCGAAAGACCGTCTGCAAAAGTTGTGGGGCAAGGTATCGAACAACTATATATCAAGAGGTAAGGAAACCACCAAGTTCATTTGGATGGGAACACGGTGGAGTTTGTTTGACCCCGAGGGGATGCGGTTGGAGTTGTTACAGAACGGCTTGCAGAACGGTCGCCGACGCTTTGCGGTCATCAACATCCCTGCCCTTGATGACCACGACAACTCGAACTTCGACTACCCGTACCGCAAGGGCTTCTCTACGGATGCGTATCTGCAACTGCGGGAGAACTTCGAGCGGAATAACGACATGGCTTCGTGGTCGGCACAATACATGGGCGAACCTATCGAGCGTGACGGTACTCTGTTTAACGCCCCCGAGTTTAACTACTTCATGGGTACACTGCCCGATGTCGAACCCGACCGTGTGTTCATGGCGGTTGACCCTGCGTTCGGCGGCGGTGACTTCGTTGCCGCTCCCGTCTGCGTGCAATACGGCGGCAAGGTCTACGTGGTTGATGTCGTGTATAACGACGGCGAGAAGCGGGTCACTATCCCCGAGATTGCGTTTAAGGCGATGAAGTACCACGTCAATACCATACAAGTGGAAATGAACAAGGCAACCGAGAACTACGCCGAATATCTGCGGAAGGAACTCGAAACGGTCGGTCATCGTGCCGTGATACTCCCCCGCCAATCCGCTACCCAAAAGTCCAAGATGAACCGTATTTGGGACAGAGCCTGTGAGATACGGGAACACTTCGTATTCCTCTCTGCCCCGCAACGGACGAAAGAGTATAATATGTTTATGAAGAATGTGTTCTCCTACTGCCCGTTCCTTGAGAAGAGCGGGATGCGGCATCAACACGACGATGCCCCCGATGCCCTCGCACAAGCCGCCGAGTTCATCGCCAAGGAGAGCGTGTCCTTCCAAATCGTCAAGCGTCCGTGGTAATGTTGCAGGCATAGTTGTTTTTCATAAAGTATTCCTTTCGAGTGAATTGTCTATACAACTTGCGGAATTGTCTATACAATTTAGACAAACCACAAGATATTGTATAGGCAATTTGCTTTATTGCACAAATTTGTTCTTGCAATTGTGTAAATTGTGTGCTATTGTCACGATAGACACAGGGTGTAAAAGGAGGGGTATCTATGAGTTATATTCCCGATTGCCGTACCGATTCTTTCTACAACGCTGACAATCTGTCGGAAAATGACAAGCAGTTTGTCAACGGCTTTGATTATTGCGTGGAGAACGCCGCCGATAATTTCTTTGATAACCTCGACGTGTACTTCGGCGACGATAGCCACATCATGCACGTTCTGAACGAGGAACTTCCCGATTATCTGAAAACCGAATACGAAATGGAGTTTGCGTTCCGTGACGGTGAAGCGGAAACCCGTGAAGTTAAGACCTACGCAGACCTGCTTCGTGCAAAGTTGCTTGACCATATTGAAATGGAGCGTGACGAACTTATCACGTCCATGATTGACGAGGCATCAGAAGGTGCGATGACGGATGACGTTTGAGTGAGGTGCTTATGGATTACCATGATTTCGCAACAGGAGACATCGCCCACGCTTTGTCGTCGGTCAATCTGACCTACGGTCGCACGCCGATTACCACCGACGTGCAGGAGATTACCGACGAGAACCTTATCTATGTTCTGAATAAGGCTTTGTCAACATTCGAGCAGAACGCTAACGAGAGCGATTACCTGTATCAGTATTACAAGGGCAAACAGCCTATCATCTATCGTCAGAAAACGGAGCGTCCCGAGATTACGAACATCGTCGTGGAGAACCGTGCGTATGAGATTGTTACCTTTAAGACGGGACGATTCCTGTATAAGGACATTCAGTACACGAACCGCTCCGAGGTCAACGTCGAGGAAGTCAATGAACTGAACCGCATCATGTATGCGGACGGCAAGGCGGGCAAAGACCGTGTTATCGCCGATTGGTTTCACATCGCAGGACACTCCTATCGTCTTATCACAACCGCTTCGGACGGCTTTCCGTTCCACACATATCCCGTTGACCCCCGCAGGGGCTTCGTGGTGTATGCTGATACCGTGGATATGCCGCCCGTTCTTGGCGTGTATAAGACCGTGCAGGAGGACGCAAAGCAACTCAAGCACACGATATACACCTGCTACACGAACCGCTATGTGTACAAAGTAGAGAATCAGATGATTACAAGCAAGCAGGGACACATCCTCGGTGACGTGCCGCTTGTCGAATACCCCGCAAACTTCGCACGGCTCGGTAGTTTCGAGGTCGTTATCTCCCTGCTGAACGCACTGAATACCGCACAGAGCAACCGTCTCGACGGCGTGGAACAGTTCATACAGGCTCTGTTGGTGTTCAAGGGATTGGCTCTCGGCGACGGCGACATTGCCGACCTGCGGCGTGAAGGTGCTATCTGCCTGCCGAAAGATTCCGACATGGACTACCTCACCAACGAGTTGAACCAAGAGCAGACGCAGACCCTCGTGGATGACCTGTACCAAGCGGTGCTGACTATCTGCGGTATGCCGAACCGTAACGGCAAGTCCTCCACGTCCGACAACAAGGGTGCGGTTGTCCTGCGTGACGGTTGGTCGGCGGCGGCAACGGCGGTTAAAGAGACGAAGCAATACTTCGAGGCAAGCGAGCGGCGTATGCTCCGCATGGCGTTACGTGCGTTTAACCTGTTCCGTGACGCAAAAGTCCCCAACCGTGTTCCGCTTACCCTTGATGATGTGGACATCCACTTCGATGAAGGCGAGTATGAGAACACGCTTGAGAAGGCACAAGTATTGCAGATGCTCCTCAACAATGATTGGGTGCACCCGAGAAAGGCATACGAGTTCTCCAATATCACATCCGACCCCGAAGAGGCATACCTCGCAGGCAAGGAGTACCACGACGCTGTGCAGGAGCAGGAATTGGATATGCTTGAGAACGGCAACGCCCACACCGAGCAGACCTTCGTGTCGGGACATTGGAGAGCCAATAACGGATAACTATGTACGAGTACACGGACAAGGCAATCGAGAAGATAAACCTAACCATTCAGCACGAGTTCGCCGCACTGCGTAGAACCGTGCTTGCGTTCGATGAGATATTTATCCTACAGGACGCTGTAAACGCCTGCTACGGGGCTATCTACCGTGAGGTAAAGAATTTGTACCTTGATGTCGCAAACCACGCTTATTTTGCGTGTACGGGGCGTGAGGACGCATTTACGTACTTTTGGGTGGAACAGTTCCTGCTCGGCTATGACCCCGTGACGAGATACGTGTTCACCCACGAGTTCGACCGCAAGCGTGCCCGCACCTTCGAGGCGGTGGTCTCCACCAAGAAGAAGGGTGACATTTCAAAAGAACTCAAACAGGCGATGTACAACCTGTCCGTGCAGACGAAGCAGTATGCTGATGAAATAACCGATACGGCAACCCTCCAAGGATACAAAGATAGCGGTATTGAACGGGTGCGTTGGATAACCGAACAGGACGGGCGTGTTTGCTTGGATTGTCGGAAACGGCATAACAAGACCTATCCTATCGACAGCGTGCCCGACAAGCCGCACATCCGTTGCCGCTGTTGGCTGATACCCGCTGACAAAGAATAGTTTTCTTTTTTGCACATGATAAACCCCATACGGTGCGGAGGCAGTGAAGGGCGTGGTGAAATCCCCGCCCCCGTATTCCGACAGAGAAGTCGCTAAAACACAAACGGCAGAGAAGCCGACAAACACAAAATTACGGACAGAGAAGTCCAAAAAACGCAAAGGAGAACTACATATGAAGATTGACACTTCCACCATTGAGGGTTATGCAGACATGACCCCCGAACAGAAGTTGGCGGCTCTCGAATCATTCGAGGTTGCCGAACCCGACTATTCGGGTTACGTAGCGAAGGCTGTCTTTGACAAGACCGCATCGGAACTGTCGAAAATAAAAAAGGACAACCTCGCAAAACTGTCCGAGGATGAACGGGCAAAGCAGGAACTCGCAGACACGTTGCAGACCTTGCAGGAAGAAAACGCAAAGTTGAAACGTGATTTTGCGATTTCCAAGTACAAGGCACAGTACCTTGCGATGGGTTACGATGAAGCCCTCGCTACGGAAACCGCACAGGCTTGGGCTGACGGTAATGCCGACAAGGTAATCGCCAACCACGCCGCACATCTTGTCGCACACGACAAGCAGGTGAAGGCGGGGATGCTCGGGGATATGCCGACACCCCCTGCGGGAAGTGGCACAAAAACCATTACGGCAGACGAGATTATGGCAATCAAGGATGACGAGAAACGTCAGCAGATGATTGCCGAACATCTTAACCTGTTTCCAAACTACTAAGTAAAGGAGAAACACAGTTATGGCATCGAACGTAACAACTGCCGCTGAGACCAATCTCATTAAGGCGGCGGCTCTGAAGAGAGCGAGAGAGATTGACTTCGTAAAGAAGTTCAGCGACTTTAACGTTGCAAAACTGATGGAGGCTCTCGGAACAACTCGTAAGATTGTTAAGAACGAGGGCGAGGAAATGTACGTGTATGAAATCACGGGCACGTTGCAGAGTGGCGAAGTACCCGAGGGCGAGGTTATCCCGCTTTCCGAGTTCGCACAGACCAAGACCCCCGTTGGTGCAATCACGCTGAACAAGTGGCGTAAGGCTACCTCTGCCGAGGCTATTATGAAGAGCGGCTATAACACCGCTGTGGCAGAGACCGACGCAAAGGCAATCAAGGAAGTTCAGAAGGGAATCCGTTCCCGTTTCTTCACTTTCCTTGGTAGCATCAACAACACCACGTCCGTGACGGGAACGGGCTTGCAGGCTGTTCTCGCAAAGGCTTGGGCACAGTTGCAGGTTCTCTTCGAGAACGACAGCATCGAGGCTGTGCACTTCATCAACCCGCTCGACATCGGTGACTATCTTGCAACCGCATCCATCACCGTACAGAACGCATTTGGAATGAAGTACATCGAGGACTTCCTCGGTCTCGGTCGTGTCATCCTTACCTCGCAGGTAACGCAGGGCACTATCTACTCCACCGCACAGGACAACCTTATCCTGTACTACCTCAACATGGGTGGAGACGTGGCGAGAGCGTTCGCTCTGACCACGGACGAGACGGGTCTTGTCGGTATCAACTCGGGCGAGGCAAACAACACCCGTGCACAGGTTGAGAGCCTTATCATGTCGGGTCTTGACCTCATGGTTGAGTATGCCGCAGGTGTCGTAGTAGGTACAATAAACCCTTAAATACCGCTACGGTAAGCCCAGCCGATAGCGGGACAGACTTTTGGGGCACAACTGCATCGCAGATGCAGAGCGGAGTTTCCGTAAACGCTACCACGAATAAGATTACAGGTACGCTTACCAAGTTGACGAGCGGTCAGTTGGTTACCGATTGGGGCGAGGGATATTTCCTTGCACTCAAGTGGAGCAACCTTGACACGCATACCCGCAAGTTGTGGGTTGGTCTTACACCGTCCGAGGGTTCGGGTCTTATCGAGTGCTACTCTGACCCCGACCGCAACGGCGTGTTCAAGATTACCAACAAGGACAAGCAGATGTTCAACCTTATCCAAGGTGCAGACGGCTACGGCAACACGAGACAGCAGTTTGACCTTAGCGGCTTAGTCCTGTCCGAGTAACGGAGGTGGATTATGGTTATCGTCAACTCTGTGGTTGTGAACAAACCGAAAGCAAAAGACAAGTCCGAGGACAAGTCCAAGGACAAGAAGGAAAAGAAGTAATTGACGGAGGGAAGTCAACATGACAAGGGAAGAAATGTTAGTGGAGTTGGGAAAACGCACGGGCGAATCTGACGGCGACGTGTTGGCTTCTTACCTCGATGAAGCGGGACAGGCAATCATTGAGAGGGCATATCCGTTCCGTGACGATGTTACGGAAGTCCCCGTTCGCTATCAACGCAAGCAGATAGAGATAGCAACCTATCTCCTCAACAAGCGTGGTGCGGAGGGCGAGACGAAGCACGATGAGAACGGCACGAACCGCACCTATGAAAGTGCAAGCGTGCCGAACTCCATGCTGTACGGAATCATGCCGTTTGCTTCGATTCCGAACCCCGTAAGGGAGGAAGAGAATGAAAACCCTTAACCGCAACAAACAGACGTTTTACTATGCAACGTATAACGGTCAGACGGAGAGGATGGACGGCAATCTTCATACCTTTGAGAATATTCCGTCCTACTCCGCATGGGTGGAGTGCCGAGCGAACATATCCCCCGCAAGGGGCGAGAGTTCCGCTGACGTGTTTGGTGCTGACGTGAACTACGACCGAGTAATCGTAACGGACGATTTGTCCTGCCCTATAGACGAGTACACGGTCTTGGCAATCGACATTGCACCAAACACACGGGACACCGCCGCTGTTCAGCCGATATACGATTACATTGTGACGAAGAAGGCGAAGTCTCTGAACTTCATTCAGTATGCAGTAGCGAAGGTTAAAGTCCAATGATTACGTTTCATCTGAACGGCATCAACAAGGCAATGCAGGATTTGTTGGATTACACCACGGTGATTGAGCAGAAGATGAAAACCCTGCTCGTGCGTCTTATGAACGAAGGGTACGACATTGCATCGGCAGGTTTTACCAATGCGTTGTACTCGGGGCATAATGACGTGTATGTACTCCCCGCTTTTTGGAGCGGCGACAAACTGATGTTGGTGGCAAACGGCAAAGCCGTAGCCTTCATCGAGTTCGGTACGGGTACATACTATCCCGATTATCCTGCGGATGCGAAGCCCGATGGCGTATTGAATCACGGCGAATACGGGAAACACAAGGGTGCAGACCCGCCGTGGATATACCTCGGAGAGGCAGGAAATCATGGTGCTGTTCTAAGGCACAACAAAGACGGGCGTGATACGGTCATCACAAACGGCGACCCGCCCGCCCGTGCGATGTATGAAGCGAGCAAAGTTCTTGACCGAGAGCATATCATTGCTGTAGCAAAAGAGGTGTTCAATGATTGATATTGAAAACGAAATCATCACGCTGATATACAATGCGGTGCAACCGAGTTACCCAACGGCAAAGTTCGAGAGCGTCTTGAACCTGTCGCCGTCCTCGTTCCCGTGTATCTGCGTGGAAGAGTTGGACAATCTCAATCGAACATCCACGTCTGACAGCGGGAGCAATGAGCGACACGCCAACGTCACGTATGAGATTAACATCTTAACGAATGACGTGTCGGGAAAGAAAGCGGCGGCAAAGAATATCCGTGAACTGATTGACAACACGATGCTTGCACACGGGTTTGACCGCATCACGAATATTCCGAGCGGGCTTGACAACGGCACGAAATACCGCATCCTTGTGAGATACGAGGCAACGGTATCACAAAATCACACTATATACAGGAGGTAGTTTTGTATGGCTATCAGCACTTATAAGACCTTTCTGATGAAAGGCACAGGTGGGGCTTGGTCGAAACTTATCGACATCAAAGAGTTCCCCGACCTCGGCGGCGTTCCCGAAATGCTCGACACGACCACCATGTCTGACGGAGCAAGAACGTACATTCTCGGTATTCAAGAGACCGAGGCAATGACCTTTACGGCGAACTACACGCTTGCCGACTACGTTGCTATCAAGGCTCTTGAAAACGTAGAGCAGGACTTCGCTGTATGGCTCGGTGCAACGGTTGAGAACGAGATTGCTACGCCTACGGGTGTGGACGGCAAGTTCGAGTTCAAGGGCTACATCACCGTTACCAAGACGGGCGGCGGCGTGAACGAGGTTCAGAACATGACCATCACGATTGCTCCGACCACGGTTATCCGTCAGACGGCAGGCACGACCGAAACCCCGTCCGTAACGCTTGACGTACACGCTCTGACGCTTGGCGTAAGCGACACGTACACGTTCAACACCGTTACCGTTCCTGCGGGCAAGACCGTAACGTATACCTCGTCTGCAACTGCTAAGGCAAGCGTGAACTCGGCAGGCAAGGTAACAGCGGCACAGGCAGGTTCGACCATCATCACCGCTACCATCACGGACGGTGGTGTTGACTACACCGATACGTGTACCGTTGTAGTTGAGTAATTGAGAATTTAAGGGAGGATTTATACTATGGCTACTATCAAACTTACGGATGCGGAAGGAAAGGATTTCACCCTTTCGTTCAACCTTAGAAGCGTAAAGCAGATGTCGGATAACGGGTTCAACCTTCAAGAGGCGGTAGACAATCCTGTATCGGGAATCCCGAAGTTGTTTGCAGGTGCGTTCCTTCGCTACCACCGCACTTTGCCGCAGGCAAAGATTGACGAGTTGTGGGCACAGGTTGAGGGCAAGGAAGAGTTCATTACGGCTCTTGTTGAAATGTTCAACGACCCGATTGAGAAACTCTTCAGCGAACCCGAGGAGAACGCAAAAAAGGCGAAGTGGGAAGTAGTCAAGTAAGCGATTACTTCCCCGAAAAAAAAGATTGTGAAGAAGTTTCTTATGGCGAGATAGCACGGAGGTTATGCCCCGACTATCTCGCTATGGGAATGACGCTGACAGAGTATTGGGACGGCGACCCCGAGGACTACAAGTATGTGCGTGATGCACATCGTCTCGACTTAAAGCAGAGAAACCACGATGCGTGGCTTCACGGGTTTTATGTCTACAATGCTCTGCAATGCGTTTCTCCGATGTTCCGAGATTTAGTCCGTGACCATCATGCGGAGAAATATTTTGAAGAGCCGCTCGACCTTTACCCCGACAAGAAAAAGCAAGACGAGCAACGCAGGGAAGATGACAGGGAGTTGGCGAATCAAGCAAAGGTTAAGGCTTGGGTTGACAGAGTGAACCGTCTGAAAGCACAGAATCAAAAGAAGGAGGGTACGGCAAATGGGTGACCAAGCAAACATAAGAAGCATTACCATTGAAGCCAAAGCCGATACTTCCCAAGCGACAAGGGCGATTGAAGAACTCGCACATAAACTGAACGCACTAAAGACCGCCGTTCGTGGCGGTATCAGTTTGCCGAACGAGAACAAACTCAACGCATTTTCCGAGGCGTTTAGCAAACTGAAGGACATTGATTGGAAGAATGTTGCGGGCGGCATCAACGAAATGGCGGGTGCTTTGGAACGCTTGGCTGATGTTCGTCTCAACCCCGAAATGTTAAAGCAATTCGTTGCTTTTGCAAAGGTATATAAGAACTACGAGAAGGCACAGAAGTCTGCACAAAAAGCAGGGGCGGGTTTCCAAGCACCTGCTGTTGCCAAGAACTATTGGGCGTATGGCGACCAAAGCCGCACAACGCAGTGGACGTATGGCAATCAAGACTTGGCGAGCAAGCATTATGGGATTGTTCCTTCACAGCGTGGAGCGGTTGCACCCTATACGTGGTGGACATACGGCAATCAGAACTTAGCGTCAAACCCTTATCAGATTGCCCCGAGCAGTGGAGCGATGCTCGCCGCACAAGCGGCAAGAAGCAACATCATCGAAGGACAATGGCGAGAAGCACCGAAGGGTACGGTTTCCGACGCTGACGCTCTTAGCAAGGAAGAGTTGGCAAGCAAGACGAAGAACGTAGAGGATTTCAAAAAATCCCTTGAACGTCTTGGCAACGCCGCAAGGGCTGTAAAGAGCCATCTTAAAACTCTTGGCGGCAATATTTGGAAACACCTCAAACCCGCACTTGAAGCGGCGGCAAAAGCGGCTCTCCACTTTGCTGAATCGGCAGGGCGTATGTTTACATCCGCTGTATCGAACGTCGCAAAGACAATGGGCAATGCGGCAATCAGTGCGGCGAAACTTACGGCAAGCCTTGCTATCGCACCGTGGAAACGGTTGGCATCTTCCGTAGGCTCTGTTGTTCAAAGGCTGAGCGGTTTCCTTGCGGCGGCAAAGCGTATCGCCGTCTACCGTGCAATCCGTTGGGCGTTAAAGGAAATCACGCAGGCGTTCAAGGAAGGTATCTCCAACCTGTATCAGTATTCCAAACTGATTGACGGTCAGTTCGCAAAGAGCATGGATATGCTTGCCACGTCTGCCCTGTACGTGAAGGACAGCCTTGCGGCAATGGTGTCCCCGCTTGTCAATAACCTTGCACCTGCAATCGACATGATTACCGACAAGTTCGTTGACCTGCTTAACACTATCAACGAGGCTCTTGCGGCAATGACGGGGCAGGACACTTGGACGGCGGCATTGAAGTATCCCGTGGAGTACGCAGAGGCGGCAGACGACGCAAGCAAGTCTGCAAAGAAACTCCGCAACACACTGCTTGGCTTTGACGAAATCAACCGTCTTGACGATAAAAATAAGAGCAAGCGTGGCTCGACAAAAGACAACCTCGACTACTCCAAGATGTTTGAAGAGCGGAAGGTTGAATCGAAGATTAAGGGCTTCTTTACAAAACTGAAAGACGCATTCAAAGCGGGAGACATGACCGAGATTGGAACCAACATTGGCAACGCTATCTCGGGAGGTCTTGACAAGATTCCGTGGACTACAATTGAGGCAAAGGTAAAGCGGAACGCATCGTCCGTTGCGACTTTGCTTAACGGTCTTATCAATGTTGACGGGCTTGGAACGAAACTCGGTGAGAGTATTGCCAAGGCATTCAATGTAGCCGTAGCAAAAATGAACAAGTTTTTCATTACGGTTGATTGGAGCGGTATCGGCACATTCCTTGCAAACGGAATCAACGGCATTGTCAATACGTTTGATGTTGAAGGTCTTGGTGCAAATCTTGCAAACATCATTAACTCTGCCGCTAAGTTGATTGACAAGTTCTCTGACACAGTTGAGTGGGAATCCATCGGCACATTCCTTGCAAACGGCATTGACGGGATTATTAAAAACTTTGACATTGAAGGACTTGCAGGGAGCATTGTTAAACTGTTTGGTGGAGCGGTCAAAGGTGTAATCAAGTTTATCAATGATGTGCCGTGGGCTGACCTCGGAGCGTTCCTTGCGACAGGCGTAAACAAAATCATTACCGACTTCGACAGTGAGGCACTTGGCGAGGCAATCGGCGGTCTGTTCAAGAAAGCCATTGACGGCATCGCAAGTTTTGCTGAAAACGTGGAGTGGGAAAAACTCGGCACGTTCCTTGCAAAAGGAATCAACGGCATATTTAAGTCGTTTAAGACAGACCCGCCGCTTGGAGAAAGTATTGCCAAAATCCTTAACAGTGGCGTTAAGGCTCTTGGAAAGTTTGTTGACGATGTTAAGTGGGGAGAGATAGGAACATTCCTCGGCGATAACGTCAATAAGTTCCTTGACACCTTTAGCATCAAAGACCTCGGAAAGACGGTTGCCAAGATTATTAACAGGGGATTTGAAGTAATCGGCAAGTTCATTTCAGAAGTTGATTGGACGAAGGTCGGGACGTTCATCAGCGACGGAATCAACGGGTTCCTCGACGATATTGAAACAAAGAAAATCGGTGAGACAATTAGCAATGCGATTGTCGGTTGCATCATTGCGGCAAGAGAGTTCTTCAAGAGAACAGACTTTGAAAAGATTGGTGAGAAACTTGGAGAAATGTTTAACGGCATAAATTGGAAATCCGTTCTCAGCAATCTCGGCGGTCTTATTATTGATGCTATTGTGGCAAGCCTTGAGGCTCTTTGGGGAATGTGGAAAGAAAATCCTTTGCTTGGCACATTCCTCGCATTGCAACTCGGAAACCTTATTGCGACAGCAATCGGTTTTCCGAAGGTAACCTCGCTAATTCGCGATGCTGTTTCGTCTGCAATATCAAGCGGCGTTGCAGGTGCTACGGCATCGGGAGCGGGCGGTGGTCTTGCATCGCTGTTCGGCGGTGCGGCTATCCCTGTTACGCTCGTTGCGGTAGCGGCGGCGGCGGCGGCTATCATTTGGAAACTGCGTGACAACCAAGAAGAAAAGAACATCGGTAAGTTAGAGCCATACGCAGGAGCACTTCAAGACCAAATGTACGACCCCGAATTGTACAAACAGAGAATGTACAACCTTAGTCTTGGTCGTGACCTTGACGCCAAACTTTCGGAATCCGAAAAGACGTTAGCGGAACTCGGTGCGGGATTACCTAAGACAACAAAGACAGGCTCGTTTGAAATACCCGACCTCAACATCGGCAATAACAATTTTATTGACCCTAACAATATCACTATAAACGCCGCACTTAACACCGATGATATTGCGTATATGATTGAGAACGGCATCTTCAACGACAAGGAGTGGAACAATTACGTAAGGAAAATTTCGTCGATTGACACGAACACGAATACCACGGGAACAAATACAGGCAAACTGAAAGGAATTAGCGACACCCTTTCAACCATCAAAACCAACATTGGTGGAGGACCTCAATCAATGGGGTCGAGCGGTCTCCAAAATCAAAGCACCAAGCCGGTTCTGACAAGAGCGGCGGGCGGTGACGTTCCTACAGGCTCTCTCTTCTTTGCAGGAGAGGCAGGTGCAGAGTTGATTGCATCACAGGGTTCACACACATCCGTCTACAACCGTGACCAAATCGCTGATAGCGTGGCTGTCGGTAACGAGGAAGGCAACGCACTCCTGCGTGAACTTGTCAGCGTTGGCAAGAGCATCTTGGCAAAGGATTACACTCCTGTAACCACGATTACCACGGGTCAGATTACCACGGCAATGGATAGACAGAACAGGCGTGAAGGCAAGACGGTAGTTCCCGTAGCATTAGGAGGTTGATATGCCGAGCAATCCCGATATTTACAATCCGATAGAGAACGTGGATGGTGCGTTTGTGCCATCCCCGTCCGTCTACCAAGTGGAGTACAATGACATTTCCGACCCCGATGCGGGGCGTACCGAGGACGGGCTGATGCACAAGAACCGCATCGGTCAGAAGGTCAAGATACAGTTGGCGTGGAACAATGTCAACGATACCGTGGCAAGCACGGTACTGACGGCGTTCGACCCCGAGTACGTATCGGTGAAGTACAAAGACCCAAAGACCAACTCGTTCCAAACAAAGACATTCTATGTCGGCGACCGTTCCGCACCTGCGTATAACCGCACGGTCGGTCTGTGGAGCAATATCTCGTTTAACATCATCGAGCAATAGGAGGGTTCTGTATGTACCCGATTAGTTCAACGGCACTTGCTAAGTTCCAAAGTGGAGCGATGCAGTATGCAAGAATTACCAATGGCAACACGGTTATCACAAACGCCAACATTGTACAGGGCGGTATGTCTATCAACAGTTATGTGGCAACGGGAGAAAGTGTGTCGATAGGCTCGTGTGTGGCGGCAGAACTGTCTTTAGTCTTGAGCAACCGTGACGGTTCATGGAACTCGTATTCCTTCGATGGCAAAGAGTTTTACGTAGAGGTAGGCGTGTATACGTCTGCCTCTACAATCACTTACATTCCGATGGGGTACTTCACCGTGGACGAGGTTAAGTTTGACCGCAACACGGTAACGCTTGCGGCACTCGACCGTATGGTGAAGTTTGACGATGCTATCGACCTCACGCAGTTCACTTTCCCGTACACGCTGAAAACCCTGTTGGAACGTATCTGTACGGTGTGCGGCGTGACCCTCGGTACGACGGGCAACTTCATCAACTATTCGTATTCCGTCACCGCAATGCCGAGCGAGGCAAAGACGTACCGAGATGTTCTGCGGTGGATTTGCGAATTGGCAGGACGCAACGGCAATATCAGTTATGACGGTAAGTTGTATATGACATGGTATCGTGACACTTCGGGCTTTACGATTACCACGGCGAACCGCACCGCATCCGAGATTGACGAGAACACCTTTGCGATTACGGGCGTGACGGTCATCAAGGATGAAACCACGTACACGGCAGGAACAAACGTCCGTCCGATAACCATACAGGACAACCCCCTTGTGACATCGAACATATCTACGATTGCAGATAACATCGCAACGTACCGCAACGGGTTCACATGGACACCGTTCTCCGCAACGGTTCTCCCTGCCCCGCATCTGTACCCGCTTGACCACTGCACGTTCGTCAAGAAGGACAACACGAGCGTTGATGTGTACATCACGAGCGTGACATACAAACTGAACGGCAATACGACCATTGCGGGAACGGGCGATGCCAAGCACAAGGGTCGTTCCTATGGCTTGCAGGATTCCACGTTCTATGCGAACAACATAGCGGCAGGAGCAATCACCGCCGACAAGATTGCGGCAGGTTCTGTAACGGCTGACAAGATTGCGGCGAACGCCGTGACCGTTGAAAAGATTGACCCGTCTGTTGACATGGCAACAAACGCAGGAGTTGCGGCAACCTACGCTACCAAGACGAACGCCGTCAAGCGTGAGCAAAGGATTTACCGCAAGAACAATTCCACAACCGCCCCGACCGCACCGACTTCGTGGATTACATCTACGTCTGTTACCTCGTCTGCGTGGACAACGAAACGGATGCCCTACGATGCTTCGTACCCTTATCTGTGGACTTGCTTACAGACAGAAACTAACGACGGTACAATCTCCTGTTCCACGGTACTGCTTGACGATACGCTGACGGTCATTGACGGTGGCAAAATCATCACGGGTTCTGTTGCGGCAAACGCAATTAGCGTGACGGATTTGAGTGCGTTTAATGCAACCGTCGGCGGTTGGACGATTGATTCGTCACAAATCCTCAAAGAAGTCACAATAGACGGCTATGTGTACCAAGTGTGTTTGAACGCACCTGCATCACCCGTTGCAGGCAATTGGGCGATAGGCGTTCGCCGCCGAGCGACCAATTCACAATCATGGTCGTATTTGTCTTACTTTAATTACAGTGGGAAACTGTATTCTCAAAATGCAGAAATCACAGGCAAGATTACGACAAGCGAGGGTAGCATTGGAGATTGGACGATTGATTCTGACGGATTGTCTGCTGACGTAACCATCGCTGACCCCGAAAGCCCAAGCACTGACGTTGAATACCACGTAAAACTCTCTCCCGCCGAAAACGTGTTTGAATCAAGCAACGGTGCGGCGGGTGCTACAATAACCGCATCGGGCATTTACGAGGACAGGGGTGCTGAAAGAAGAGATACGGCAAAGGTCGGTGGTGTAAATAAGCCTGCGTGGTTGCAAATGTTCGGCTCGTTGTCGATGAATCTTCTTCGTGTTGAAAAGAAAGCAAAACTCATATCGGGGTCTGACGGGGAATATCACACGCTTAGGGAATCATTGATTAACGAAAGTTCCTTGAGGATATACGGTGACAGAGCCACGTTTGAAAGTGACCCTACAGTGAACCTTGAAGTGTCTGTCGATGACACAACAAACACATCGAAGTTTACAAACTCCGACATTACATTTAACGGCGATTCTCTGAAAAGGCTCACGCCAAAACTGACGCAATCGTTCAGCACAGCAATCCCTGCAAACGCTAACCTTAATACGGTTGCGTATCTTTCCGTCGGTCAGTACAACACAGCGTCATCGTCAACGGCGGCAACGCAGAGCAACTGTCCTACGGCACGAGCGTACAACATGAAGGTTGAAAACACTCACAGCAACACGTATGACAACGAATCCACCGCAACCTACGTATATCGGCTTAGAACGATTACCGATATTGACGGAAAGATATTCGTGCAATCTGTGTATTCGGGTTCGACCGCAGGTACGTTTACGTTCGGAACGTGGAAACAGATAGCCGTCACGTCCGACATCACCGATACCAACGTAACGCAAACTGCAACAACAACGAGTGCGGCATATCCACTTTTGTTCGGGGCAAGTTCCTTTACGCAGAACACGCAGGTAACAACTAAGACCGAAGGTGCAAGAATCAGCGGCGGCATCTTTGTCAATCCGAACACGGCAACAATCAACGCTCGGCGTATTCACAGCGGTACTACATCGCAGTACGGTCGTTTCGTTCTTGGCAATGCCATTGCCAACGGCACGGCAGGATGCTCACACGGCGAAATGTATGTCTACGGCAAGGGCGATAAGTACGTCCGTATCTACGACAAGGACAATGTGCTGACAGCGAACCGTGAGTATTACTTTCCGAACCAATCGGGCTATCTCATGGTTGACGCTGTAACGACAGGAACGCCAACTGCATCGAACAAGGTAACATCGGATGCTGTTACATGGACTAAGGTTGGAAAGACGGTTCGTATCAGCGGTACGTTCTATTTCAACACAACGTCTAACAACGGAACGCTGTTCACAGGATTACCCGCACCTGCGAGTGCAATGACAATCATTGTTGCGGGGCAGGACAACTACGGTTCATCCATTGAAACCCTGTCAATCAACACAAGCGGCGAGATTGAGTTTGATAGTGTCGGAACACATACTGTTGATAACAGTTCTCGGTTTGCATTTGACACAACCTATATCAGTGCGTCCTAACGGGCTGAAAATGCTACTTGCATTAAATAATCAATAATGCTATCCTTTGGGAAGGGGGTGTGTCCAATGCACCTACTAAATACTCGGAGTGTACCAATGAAGGAGAAATGGAACATGGGGAGAGCAATATTCGCCTTAATCGGCGGTTGGGTTGGTTGGTTCTTTGGCGGTCTTGACGGGCTGATGTACGCCATGCTTGTGTTCATTCTGATGGACTACATCACAGGCGTTATTGCGGCGGCGGTCAAGCGTGAACTGTCAAGCGAGGTCGGTGCAAAAGGCATCGCCAAGAAGGTCGGTGAGTTGATACTCGTCGGCGTGGGCAACGTCCTCGACAGACAGATACTACAACACGGTGCGGCGATGCGTACCCTTGTGATTTTCTTCTACGTGGCGAACGAGGGGCTGTCCATTTTGGAGAACCTCGGTCGTATCGGCGTTCCCTATCCGAAACAGTTGAAGGACTTTTTGAAGAAACTCAAAGAGGACAACAACAAGAAGAAGGATGATAAGAAAACGGAAAAGAAGGAGGACACTGATGGCAAAGAAAAAAAGTAAGTGGATTGTACGGTACTGCGAAGCCCAACTCGGCAGACCGTATTGGCGTGGGACTTGGGGTCAGCACGCAACACCTGCTCTGCTTGTGCGGATGCGGAAGAAGTTTCCCGAATCCTACAAGGCGGCTGACTTTGAGGAACAGGCGAACGCAGGACAGAAGGTTCACGATTGCTGTGGATTGCTGAAGGGAGCAATGATGTGCAATACGGTGAACGGCGACCCCGAAGGCGAACTGAAGCCGTATGACAAGAACCCGCAGATGTTGTACGATGCGGCAAGCGTGAAGTCGGATGACATGGGGAAGTTCCCCAAGATTCCTGCGTACCTCGTGTACAACAGCAACAAGTCACACGTCGGCGTATATGTCGGCAACGACGAAGTTGTAGAGGCACGGGGACATTCCTACGGTGTTGTGAAATCAAAGATAACGGACAAGCGGTGGAAGTTTTGGTCGGATTACTGCCATGCCGATTACTCGGATTATCAGCCCGAACCGACCCCCGCTCCCGTGAAGGAGGACGAGGTGAAATATTCAGAGTTGCAGGTCTGCCGCAAGGGTAGCACAGGCGATGCGGTCAAGACCATACAGGCGAACGTCAAGGTAACCGTGGACGGTGTGTTCGGTTCTTCCACGGAAGTAGCGGTCAAGACCTTTCAGAAGAACCACAAGGATGCTGACGGCAAGGCTCTCGCCGTAGACGGTGTGGTCGGAGCAAAGACGTGGTGGGCAATCATCGAGCGGTGGCACAAATGAAAGACGAAAAGGACATAGCCGTCATCCCGTATGTGGTGTATGACGCACTCATGGAACGGTTTGAGCGGTCACAAAAGAACCTGCGGTATGCCGCCGTTGGCACAATCCTCATGGCGGTCAGCATCATTATTTCCCTGTTGGTCGGGGTGATTGGAAACACCAATGGCGACGGCAACCATACATAACCTTGTTGATATGTCACGGAGCGAGATAGCGTGGCTGATTGAAGAATACTGCTTCGTTGCCCGTGACCGTGAGATTCTGAAATCCCGTTGGTTGGACGGTTTGACCTTTGAGGAAATTGCCACGAAGCACGATATCTCGGAGCGGCAGGCAAAGAACATCATCCGCAAAAACCGAGAGCGGGTACTCACCCACGTTGACCGCCTAAAATTGCACTAATCGTGCACCAAACTTGCGTTTCCGTTTCCTTGTGCAATCCTGTGATTTGGTTACAATAAAACCAAAAAAACAGGAGACAAACACAATGGATTGGAATACACTTTCAAGAACCGAGATAGAGGGACTTATTACAAATTGGATTTTTTCGGAGAGGGATAGGAACATCCTTCACAGGAGAATGATTGACGGGGTGCGAATAGAGACGCTTGCCTTCGAGTTCGACCTGTCGGTATCGCAAATCAAACGCATACTAAACAAAGGCAAGGAACGTCTCGCATTACATTGTTGGTAGTAGCCTAATGTATAGACCTCCTTCTCGACAGAGGACACCCTTCGGGGTGTTCTCTTTTTGTGCTGAAATTGAACTGAAACTGAACTGAAAGCGGTACGCCTGCGGTCTTGTTGGGCGTGCCGCTTTTTTGTACGATTGAAGCACAAAGGAGGACACGCTCATGTGGAAAGAATATAATCCAAACCCCGTCGGAAAGAGGACGGGGGATTGTGCGGTCAGAGCATTGGCGAAAGCCATTGACACGGATTGGGAGACGGCATACGTTCGGCTCGCCATGAACGGGTATGCAATGGGCGACCTGCCCGATGCAACGTCAACCCTTGCGGCTACGCTTCGGAAGAACGGGTTTTACCGAAAGGCAATCCCGAATACCTGCCCCGATTGTTACACGGCAGAGGACTTCTGCGAGGACAACCCCGAGGGAACATTCGTGCTTGGGTTCGGAACACACGTAGCAACGGTCGTTGACGGCGACCTGTATGACCTGTGGGACAGTAGCAAACTGATACCTGTCATGGTGTGGTACGAAAAGGACAACCCGCCAAAGGAGGACGAAGAGGATGAACTATAACTATTTCCCCGCCAACTATCCGTACCTTATGCCGCAGACACAGCCGCAGGCACAGGGCAACTCACTGACGTGGGTGCAGGGCATCGAGGCGGCGAAGGCATGGTACGTAGCACCGAACACAACGGTCGCACTGTGGGACAGTGAGACGCAGGCAATCTATCTGAAATCGGCTGACGCAAGCGGTATGCCTTCGATGAAAATCCTTGATTATACCCTCAGAGCCACGGAGAGCCACGTAGAACGCATTTCAGAGGCTAAGACGGACTATTTAACCCGTGAGGATTTAGAAGCCGTTTTAGGGCAAATTAGCGACCTTCGGGACGAACTCGACAATCTGTCGATACGTCGTGCCCCGAGGAAGAAGGAGGTTGAAGAATGAACCCACTCTACCAAGCGATGATGCAGAACCTGCCGACCAACAATGTAATGTCCCTGTTACAGCGGTTCAATCAGTTCCGCAACTCGTTCCGTGGCAACCCGCAGGAACAGGTGCAGGCATTGATAAACAGCGGTCGGGTATCACAGGCAGACTATAACCGTGCCGTACAGATGGCACAGCAGATGCAGGGAATGTTGAAGTAAAGGCTCGGTGCACAGAGCGTTTATGAATAATCGAATGAAAGGAACAAACCAAATGGCACTTACAGAAACCGAGGGCAACGGCTTCATCATGCCCGTTGCACCCTCTAACAGTGGCTTCGGCGGTTTCGGTGGCGGGGACGGACTTTGGATTCTTATCCTGTTTATCCTTCTCGCAGGGAACGGCGGCTTTGGCGGCAACGGTGGGTTTGGTGGTGGAAATCTCTACCCGTGGCTGAACAACACCGACAACATCAACGGCGGTTTCCGTGACCAACTGCTGAACAGTAACATTAACACAATCAACGCAGGCATCGCAGGTCTTAACACGCAGTTGTGCAACGGCTTTGCAGGAACTGCGGCGGCTATCAACAACGGCTTCGCACAGAGCGAGATTGCGGCGAACTCCCGTCAGATGGCTGACATGAATCAGAACTTCGCACTTCAGAGTGCACTTCAGAACTGTTGCTGTGAGAACCGTGCGTCCATCGCCGACCTCAAATTCACGGTGGCTACCGAGAACTGTGCCGACCGTGCGGCGGTCGCATCGGCATTGCAGGAAGTGATTGCGGCGAACACCGCATCGACACAGCGGATTCTCGACCAAATGTGTGCAGACCGCATTGAGGCGAAGAACGAGAAGATTGCCGACCTTGAGCGTCAGTTGACGCTTGCCAACCTTGCGGCATCGCAGACGGCACAGACGGCGGCTCTTGTTGCCGACAACACGGCACAGACGCAGTACATCGTGAACCGTGTCGCACCGTATCCGATTCCTGCGT
>Ga0265298_10000906_pt1 | contig 44087 bp, 38 predicted proteins | sample AusTroGonzalo_MG_3_FD_193486 | JGI IMG/M metagenome (GOLD analysis project Ga0265298, IMG submission 193486) | Bovine rumen microbial communities from tropical cattle in Woodstock, Queensland, Australia - Gonzalo_01 | ecosystem: Host-associated > Mammals > Digestive system > Stomach > Rumen ... | reverse complement strand
ACGGTTCTACAACCGACATTACTTGCTGGCATGCCACAGGTTGTGCAAGCGGTGCGGCTACAAGTACGCAAAATACGAGCATCTTTACGGTTGGCAGTAATGAATTGTATAAAGATGGTACAAGTACAAAGGTTAAGTGCTATCGCGCAACGGGTTGTGCTATTACCGGTACTAAACCGGGATCTTGTAAGACATATTCTACAAGCACACAAAGCGGTGTAACCTGTTACTATGGTATCAGCACAACGGGTGCAAGTGACTGTACAACAGATAAACCGGGTGCTTGCAGAACATACAGTTCCGGTAAGGATACCAACGGTAATACGGTTTACTACAGCATCAGCGTAACCGGTGCAAGTGATTGTACGACAACCAAGCCTGGTGCTTGCAGAACATACAGTTCTGGTAAGGATACCAACGGTAATGCGGTTTATTACAGCATAAGCGTAACCGGTGCGAGTGACTGTACAACTTCTAAGCCTGAATGTAAGACTTGGACCAACGGTACGGATACCAACGGAAATGCAGTTTACTACAATATTTCCGGTGTATTCGGCAGCAGTTGTACAACCTCACCGACAAGCTGTTACAACTACAGCAGTAAGAAGGATACGGCAAACGTAACATGGTACTACAATCCGTCAATTATAGCGAGCGGTGCTACCACTACCAAACCGACAGGTTGTAAGACTTGGAGTTCTGGTAGCGGTACAAACGGTACAACTTGCTACTGGGGAGCTTCCGGTAATTTCGGTAGCGATTGTACAACCAGTAAGCCGGGCGCTTGTAAGACATACAGCACCAAGGCAAATACCGATGGTACAACATACTACTATGGTATCAGCACAACAGGTGCAAGTGACTGTACAACCTCTAAACCTGGTGCCTGCAGAACCTACAGTTCGGGTAAAGATACCAACGGTAATACGGTTTACTACAGTATCAGCGTAACCGGTGCAAGTGACTGTACGACAACCAAGCCGCAATGTAAGACTTGGACCAACGGCACGGATACCAACGGAAATGCGGTTTACTACAATATTTCCGGCGTATTCGGCAGCAGTTGTACAACCTCTCCGACAAGCTGTTACAACTACAGCAGTAAGAAGGATACGGCGAACGTAACCTGGTACTATAATCCGTCAATTATCGGAACCGGTGCTACGACTACGAAACCGACATACACAGGATGTAAGACTTGGTCTCAAGGTAGCGGTACCAACGGTACGACCTGTTACTGGAATGTATCCGGAGAAATAACCAAACCTGCTGAAATTGAATATGACTACAGCACTGACACCGGCTCTTGCTCAGAAAGCCAAGCTTGTACGGTATCCGGCACCTGTTCGGACAGCCAAAGCTGTACAGTAGGCGACAGCAAGACTGAAAGCCAAGGTTGTACTGTTGGTGACAGTAAGAGCGAAAGCCAAGCTTGCTCAAGCACCGGCAGCAAGACCGAAAGCCAAGGTTGTACTGTAGGCGACAGCAAGACCGAAAGCCAAGCTTGCTCAAGCTCCGACAGCAAGACCGAAAGCACGAATTGTGATTGTACTCAAGGTTGCTCGAGTAGTGCATCTTGTTCAACAAGCTGTTCGGCAAGTTGTTCTGAGAGTGAAAGCTGCGGTTGCGGCGGTACCAGAAGTCGTACCGGTACCAAGTATGGTACAAAATATGGTACGAAGTATCTCTCCGGTACGCAATCTCGTAGCGGTAGCAAGAGTAGAAGCTGTAGCAGAACCTATACAGGTACGCAAAGCAGAAGCTGTAGCAGAACCTACACCGGTACTCAATACAGAAGCTGTAGCAGAACCTACACCGGTACTCAAAGCAGAAGCTGCAGCAGAACCTACAGCGGTACGCAAAGCAGAAGCTGTACCAGAACTTACACCGGTACGCAAAGCAGAACAGGTAGCAAGACCTATACCGGTAAGCAGTATCGTAGCGGTACCAAGACCAGAAGCATGAGCAGATACAGAACACGTACCTGCACCTGTAAGACGGATGGTTCCGGCTGGAGCTGTACGGCATGGAGCTCTTGGAGTTCTTGGAGCTACGGTTCATGGGGTTCTTGCTCATGGGGTAGTTGGGGCTCTTGTACCGACGGTTCATGGGGTTCTTGCTCATGGGGTAGTTGGGGCTCTTGTACCAACGGCTCATGGGGCTCTTGGAGCTGCGGTAGCTATGGTTCATGCGGTAGCGGCTCATGGAGCGGCTGGAGCTGCGGTAGCTGGGGCACCTGCTCAGGCTCATGGGGCGGCTGGAGCTGCGGTAGCTACGGTTCATGCACCGATGGTTCATGGAGCGGTTGGAGCTGCGGAGGCTGGGGTTCTTGCTCCGGCTCATGGGGCTCTTGGAGCTGCGGCGGCTACGGTTCATGCTCTTGCAGCGGCTCATGGAACAGTTGTAGCGGCTCATGGGGATCATGCGGCAACTACGGCTCATGCGGCAGCTACGGTTCATGCTCATGGAACAGTTGGGGCTCTTGCTCTAAAGCAAGTTGCTCAAGCGGATACACATGTACTAACGGTACTTGTGTGAGCAATTGTACACCGACGTGTACCAGTGAGAGTGTGTCGGCTCATAGTTCTACTTGCAGTAGCGGAACATGCTGGTATCTTGGAACAATCCCTAACGGATGTGGAAATACGTGCTTAAAGTGGAAGTCTCTGAGTGGCTGTTCTGGCAATGCTGGTGTATATTCATCTAACCAGAGTGGTATGAAGTGTACAGCAGGAGAAATAAACGGATCTGGAACAGTAACGAAGTGGTTCTGTTGTTCGGCAGCATGTAATCGTCCTTCTTCGTGCTCGATTTCATGCGGCCAAGGTACAGCGTTTGGTTTGAATAGTCCAAATCTTGGCAAGGGAGGTTCAAGCGACCCGTATGTACAGATTAGCGCCAAAGTTTCTGAATGCGCGAATAGTTGCGGTTATCCTAATACTACTACGTGCAATAATGTAACTTGGGTGAAATGCTGTAAATAACCGAGTGTGAATAGCTCAAAAACGGCGGGGTGGATTTATCCCCGCCTTTTTTGTTTTTGTACCGTCATACTGACACTAAACGTTAGTGAAGTGGAAGTATCCAGTCGTTCCAATGGAACGAGCAACACTTTCGGTGTTGCTGGATTCTTCGCCCTTCATCATTTTCAGGGCTCAGAATGACAGTCATGGACTTGTCCTCCTCTTTATAGTCATCCTTGGGCTTGCCGTAGGCAAGAACCGAGGATCTCATATTATTTGCGACTTTGCAGAGATTCTCGGTTCAAGCTATCGCCTGCCCGAGAATGACAATAGATTCTCAAAAATCAACAAAATTGCTAAATTAAGCCGATGACTGAAATATGACGTTGATTTTTTAATTAAAACACACTATATTCTATTGAGAAACAAAACTGAGGAGATATTTCTATGGATATGAACGAATTACAACGCAAACCTTCAGTGGAAATAGTCGGACGTTCCGCCGCCAATATTGATATGGGTTTGCGCAATTATATGATTAAAGTTTTTAACTATATGGGAGCCGGATTGATTCTGACGGCGGCAGTTGCATGGTTGGTTGCCAACACAAGTCTTATTAATCTGTTTTATGTTGTAAATGCACAAGAAAATACGGTTTCCATGTCGGCTTTAGGTTGGCTTGTGGCCCTTTCACCGCTGATTATGATTTTTGCATTTAATTATGTGGTAAAGAATAAAAGCCTGAGCGCCGTTCAGCTGATGTTTTGGTTGTTTTCGGCATTAATGGGAGCATCTCTTGCATCTGTTTTCTTGCTTTATACGGCCGCCAGTATGACCAGAGTGTTTTTGATTACGGCCGCCACCTTTGGGGCAATGAGCTTGTACGGATATACCACCAAGCGTGATTTAACCAAATTAGGCAGTTTCCTGTTTATGGGACTTATCGGTTTGATTATTGCTTCCATTGTTAATATCTTTATGCAAAGCTCTGCGGTATATTGGGCCTTATCCTACCTCGGAGTGGCGATTTTTGTGGGCTTGACCGCTTATGATACACAAAGAATGAAAGACCTTTATTATTCAACGCGCGGATCAGATGAAGCTGCCGGCAAGATGGCTGTTTCCGGTGCGCTCAGCCTGTATTTGGACTTTATCAATCTGTTCATGTATTTGATGCGCATTATGGGCGACAGAAGATAGAATTTTTTAATAACAATATTGGGAGAATAAAATGACACAACCTTTAACAGACAGTCAATTTGATGAAAAAGTGACTAATTCTAAGGGCTTGGTATTGGTGGATTTTTGGGCCGAATGGTGTGGCCCGTGCCGTCAACTCGGTCCGATTTTGGAAGCAATAGACGGTGAAATGGGAGATACGGTAAAAATATATAAGATGAACGTTGATGATTCACCGGTAACTCCTTCTCAATTCGGGATTCGCAGTATCCCGAGTATGTATTTATTCAAAGACGGCAAACAAGTTGATACGAAAATCGGCTTCAATTCGCAAGAAGTTGTTAAATCTTGGATTGAATCCTATAAATAATATCGCAAACGCGAAATTTTAACAAGATACTCCGAAAAGCAATTTTCGGAGTTTTTTGTAATAAAACGCTTGATTTTGTAAAATATTTATGTTAAGAGTCACTCCGAAATTGAGCGGCTTTTATGTATGAGCTTGCGAAAGCTACCGTAGTAAGAGCCTTGTTTTAATACGCTTTGTCATGCAAAGCACAGAGAAAAAAGAAAGGAAAACATCATGAGACATGGTGACGCACACAGAAAATTTAATATGCCGAAAAGCCAAAGAAGAGCTTTGTTCTCTAACCTGACTTCCGCATTGTTAACGCATGAACAAATTACAATCACATTAACTCGCGCCAAAGAATTGAGAACTTTTGCCGACAATATGATTACTTATGCCAAAAAAGGTGATTTGAACAGTCGCCGTCTGGCTGCAGGTTTCTTGCGCAATGATGAAGTTGTTTCTAAGCTTTTCTCTACTTTGGCAGAACGCTATAAAGATCGCAAAGGCGGTTATACACGCGTTTTGAAAGCCGGTTTCCGTTATGGTGACTGCGCTCCGATGGCTGTTATCGAATTGGTAGACAGAGATGTTACTGCCAAAGGTGCTAAAGATTTGGCCAGAGTTGCTGCCGAAAAAGCTGCTATTGAAGCTGCCGAAAAGGCTGAAGCTGCTGCAGAAACGAGCGAAAACGCTTAAATCTTTGCAAAGCATGAAGAATATTTCCCCGTTGCTTATTGGTGGCGGGGATTTTTTTATGTTTAAAATTTATAAAAATGTGCTATACCGAAGGCAGAGGAAAAGACAATGTACAGCGACAGATTTAAACAGTTTATAGAAATGTGGCAGAAAGATTTTGCCATTGAACGCAGTATGAACGAAAAAGTGTGTGTTGACCGCGACGGTAACCCGATTCCGTGGTATACCTATCCGGCCATAGAATATCTGTCGCAATTTGATTATTCGGATAAAAAAATCTTTGAATTCGGCACCGGATATTCTTCTATGTATTGGGCAAAAAGAGCCTTAAAAGTTATCAGTATAGAAGATAAACCGGAGTGGTTTGAAAAGTTTAAACAGGAATTTTCGGCTCCTAATTGGGAAATGCGTTATTGCGATGAAAAGCAAGGCTATGAAGATATGATTTTTGCCGACAACGAAAAATATGATGTGATTATTGTTGACGGTAAACGTCGCGCCGAGTGTGCCGCAACGGCCGTTAAATGTCTGGCAAAAGGCGGGATGATTATTCTTGATGACAGTGACCGTATTAATACCAGTTTGGAATATGCCAATGCCGTTAAAAATTTGCGCGAGGCTAACCTGTTGCAAGTGGATTTTTACGGTTTTTGCCCGATGAATAATTACACCAAAACAACTTCCGTGTTCTTCTCGCGCGATTTTGATTTTCAATCTTTATACACCGTTCAGCCGATTAACGGCTTGGGCAATATTTGGTCAATGAGCCGCAAACAGCGCAAAGAGTTTTTCCGCAAACAGGAATGGCCGTTGCCGGAAGAAAAAACGGAAGAATAAAAGTATCAACGTTTTTCCAAAATATCTATCATCGAAAAGATACTGTGCAGTTGACCGACTACCTCGCGAACTTTGTGATAGTTTAGCGCCTCTGAAAACAGAGAAGTCGTTTCAAATAAGTTCTTTCGGGTATGCACGGCTATGAGCAGTTTGTTGTCAAAGAAAGAAAAATCAACTCCGCTTCCGTGAAAAAGCTGTTTTATTTCTTCCATTTGCTCCATGAATACAGGGCTCAAAATATAACGCGCTTCTACCTGATTGTCGGTTAAAACGGTCCAACCTTTGGCAAAATCTATCTTTTCCAAGGCAACATTCTGTGTGGCCGTTTTTTTGCGATATTTCTTGAATAACATATAAATTAAAAAGGCTATGAAGCAATAGAACAGGAAAGGTATTATCAAAAGGAGTAATCCTTCCTCGTCTTCCATAAACTTCCATGCTAACAAAAACCACGGTCCGAATACAACCAGCGGAACAATCATGAATATCGGATTATTCAGGAAAAAGTTTTTCTTGCGGGCTTTATTGATTACCACGGTTTTTCCGGAGAATTTTTTGGAAAAATCCAATAAAACAAGTACACCTTTGAAAATATGTGTTTCGCCTTTAGAACCTTGTATTCTTAAATTATGCTCGGAAACCGTAAGTTTGGTCTTGCTGTATTTACCGGTAAAAGCATCATCAACAACGGTATGATTGTAATAAGTGAAAAGCTCGGATTTTTTTACCGTTTCGTTGCCGATAATATCATGCTCCATATAATAATGAAAATCGCCCCAAAATGAGAGAATTTTTTTCATTGTCATATCTTTGGTTTGTTCGCGGTAAGTATAGAAAGGTACGTAAATCACTCCAAACATTATTATTATAAACAGGGCGGCAATATTAATCACTAAATCGGAAGAGTAAATTTCCGGCCCTATAATGCCTTTTACGCATAAAAAAACAAAAACAACGAGAGGAGCGAAAAAGGCAATCAACCTGTTTCTGAGCGAATTCAGGCAATTTTTTCGCGTTGTTTCCAGTTGTTTATATATTTGTTGCAAATTTGTTTTGTAAAAACTATGGAATCTTTGCTGTACTTCTGCAAGTTTATAGTTCTTTTTCATAGATTATTATCCTATTTTTGTAATGATTTTCTCGGCAATGTTTTCATAGGATTTGGTGTGCGGACTGTCAGGCAGAGCGGCAACAATCGGCGTACCGTTATCGGAAGTTTCGCGAATTGCCATTTCCAGCGGAATTGCTCCCAAGAAAGTTTCGCCCATGTTTTCGGCGGTTTTTTGCGCACCGTGCGAACCGAAAATATCGCTCTGTTTGCCGCAATGCGGACAAATAAAGTAACTCATGTTTTCCACGATTCCCAAAATCGGAGTGCCGGTTTTTTTGAACATATTTACACCTTTTATGGCATCTATCAATGCAATATCTTGCGGAGTGGAAACAATCACTATGCCGGCAAAATCTATACGTTGCGAAAGCGTAATCAAAATATCTCCGGTTCCCGGCGGCATATCTATTACCATAACATCAACATTATCCCAAGCGGTTTGTGTCATTAGTTGTTCAATGGCACCTCCGGCTTTAGCACCGCGCCAAATAAGCGGAGTGTTGCGGTCAATCAGCGAGCCGATTGACACCGACTGAATACCGTATTCCTTAAAAGGTGTAAAACTTTCGCCGTCTTCCGAAATCAGCGGAGAACCCTCATAGCCTAACATAGTAGGTATTGAAGGGCCGTAAATGTCGGCATCAAACAAAGCAACGTTTTTGCCTTTATTGGCCAAAGCCAGTGCTATATTAACCGCGGTGGTAGATTTGCCCACGCCGCCTTTGCCGGAAGCCACACCGATAATTTTTTTCACGCCTTTAATTTGCCACTTTTCAATTGCCTGTACCCCGATATTGACGCTTTTTTCTTCCGTGAAAATCACCGAAGATTTATATTGAGAAAATGTTTTTTGCAATTCGGCTTTCAGCTTTTCGCTCAACTCCTGATTTTCGGCGATTCCGGTAAGTTCGGCAATAATGCGATTTTTGATAATTTTAACGGAGGCAATGTTTGCCTGCGGATAATATGAAGCGATAATTTCGCGAATTTGTTTTTCCATAACAGTGTTCTCCGTATGTGGATATAAATTGATAGTAGATTGTATTTAATCTGATTATGGATTATCTTATAACGGTAAATTTATAATTAAAAGGAAATAATATGGCAGATAACAATAATCCTTGGGATAATGACGATTTTGCATGGGATGGAACGTCGTCTAAGTCTAAAAACTCGCTGTCAAAGCGGTTTAAGATAATCAACAATAATCCGAAAGACCACATCGGCTCGTATATCAAATACGGTTTGGCATTGGTGCTTGCTTTGTGGGCTTTGAGCGGTTTTTATCAGGTGCAACCGAGTGAAGAAGGCGTGGTATTGCGCTTTGGTAAATATGTATATACAACAGATGCCGGTTTGCACTATCATTTGCCGGTTCCGATAGAGGAAGTTATTAAGGTAAATGTTACGCAAGAACGCAGTATCAACTTGGGTACGGCCGATGTGCGTAATTACCGCAATAATGCCTTTACCGAAAGTCATATGTTGACTGGTGATGAGAATATTGTGGATATTAACCTGACCGTGGTGTGGAAAATTAAGGATGCAAAAGATTATCTGTTCAGTATCCGCAGTCCGGACGAAACCGTCAGCGTGGCGGCACAATCCGTGTTGCGCGAAATCGTCGGGCAGTCGGAAATGCAACCGATTATAACCGGTGATCGCGGCAAGGTGGAGGACGAAACCAAGGAAGAATTACAACGCGTGTTGGATGAGTTCAATGCCGGTGTGATAATCGTACGTGTGAAATTGCAAAAAGCCGATCCGCCGAGAGAGGTTGTTGATGCCTTTAATGAAGTACAACGTGCCAAAGCGGACATGGAACGTTTCAAAAACGAAGCCGAGGCTTATCGTAATGAAGTTTTGCCGAAAGCTAAAGGTCAGGCCGCACAAATTGCTCAGGATGCCGAAGCATATAAGGCGGCAACCATTAATAAGGCCGAAGGTGAGGCCAAGCGTTTTGCTTCGGTTTATGCGGCCTATAAAAACGGCAAGGAAGTTACAATCAAAAAAATGTATTTGGATGCCATGGAAGATGTGCTGAAAAAAGCAAATAAGGTGATTATTGACCCGTCACAAAAAGGCAATCTCTTGCCGGTGCTGTCGTTAAATTCCAAAAATCCGGCTAAGGAGTAAGAAGATGAATAAGATAGGAATATTTCATATAATCGGTGTGATAATTGCTGCCGTTATTATCGTGTTATTGAGCTCGGCGTATATAGTTTATCAGCCGGAACAGGCAATTGTGTTGCAATTCGGTGAGCCGGTGCGCGTTGTAAAAGAAGCCGGATTAAAATTCAAAGTTCCGTTTGTGCAAAATGTAGTGTTTTATGATACGCGTTTACTGAATTTGGATCCGCCGGCACAAGAAGTCGTTTTGAACGATAAAAAACGTTTGGACGTGGACAGTTTTACACGTTACAAAATAATAGATCCGCTTAAGTTTTATAAAACCGTACGTACCGAAAATCAAGCGCGCGGAAAGTTGGCGGAAATCGTTAATTCGTCACTGCGTAAAGTTTTGGGACGAGTAACTTTGACCGAATTGTTATCGCAAAAAAGAACGAAAATCATGGCGGATATCAGCGCTACCGTGAAAAAAGATGCCGAAGCCATCGGCGTAAGCGTTGCCGACGTGCGGATTCGTCGTGCCGATTTGCCGATAGAAGTTATGCAGGCTATTAATGACCGGATGAAGACTGAACGTCAGAGAGATGCCAAAGAGTTCCGTGCCAAAGGTCAACAGCAGGCACAAAATATTCGCGCTACTGCCGATAAGGAAGCCACCATTATAGTTGCAGAAGCTGAGAAAAATGCTCAAATCACACGAGGTGAGGGTGACAGACAGGCCGTGCAATTATGGAACAAGACCGTAGGTCAGGACGTCGAATTTTATGATTTCTATCGTTCTTTGGATGCGTATCGCAAATCGCTTTCCGATGATGAAACTTCGCTTGTGTTGTCACCGGATTCCGAATTTTTCAAATTCTTTAATCGTTCAATGGAGAAACATTAATACCGATGTTTAAGTTATTTGCCTATATAATTGCTTTGTGCGGACTGACATATTCGGCAACCGCCGAAGAAATGAGTTTGGAAGACACTATCGCTGAAGTTAATGATTCGGTGGTCAGTGTCGTAGCCGATAACGGCGACAGTCAGGCATTGGGTGCCGGAATTATCGTCAGCGCCGACGGTTATGTGGTAACTAATGCTCATGTTGCGGAAAATGCCGATAAAATGTCGGTCATTACCACACAAGACGATACTTATGCGGCAAAATTGGTGGGAATTGATACCAAAACGGATATAGCCTTGCTGAAAGTTGAAAATCCGCAAGATTTTAAGCCGGCGCAATTTGCAGATTCGGATTTGGTCAGAACCGGAAACAGTGTCTTTGCCATAGGTAACCCGTTCGGCTTGGGAAACAGCGTGTCTTTGGGAATCATTTCGGCTAAGGAACGAGATATTGAAAAAGGCCCTTATGATAACTTTTTACAAACCGATACGGCTATAAATCAGGGTAATTCAGGCGGTCCGCTATTTAATACCGACGGCGAAGTGGTGGGTATGAATACAGCCATTTTTTCTACTGACGGTAATAACATGGGAGTGGGTTTTTCCACACCGTCAAACATTGTGCAATGGGTTATGGAAGAACTCAAAGCAAACGGAGAAGTTAAGCGCGGTTGGCTCGGTATCGGACTTAAAAAAGTAAAAATGGAAAATGACGAGCAAAAAAGCAGATTGGCGGTAGTATCCATGTCGGAAAATTCTCCGGCAGGGGCGGCCGGACTGAAAGTCGGCGATATATTGCTGAAGGTTGGCGATTTGGAACTCGGCAATCCGCGTGCGTTTTCGTTGCAGGTTTCTAAAACAAAACCGAATACCGAACTGCCGATTGTTGTTTTGCGTGACGGTGAAGAACAAAAATTATCGGCAAAAGTTGCCGAGTTGCCGCAAAGCAAAAAAGAAAGCAAAAAAGAAGATGCGACGGATGCTTATGAGTCTTCATACAATCATAAATTCAGTACGGAATTCATACAGCTCGGTATGAGTTTGAGCTATGATGAAGAAAATCAGGAAGTGCAGATAGATGAAATTGATGAACAATCCGACGCCGCAACCAAAGGATTGCACGTTGGTGACAAATTTCAGGGTATGGACGGACACAAAATATTCAGCATGGAAGATTTGAAGGTAAAACTTAAGGAAGCTCAGCCAAAGGGACAGGTTGTACTTCAATTTGTCGGTGATGACGGTGTTGATACCGTAACCTTGAAATTAAAGGACGTACAATGAGCAGAATAGATTTTTATCACTTACAAAAGCAAACACTTGATGAAGTGTTGCCTAAATTGTTGATGAAATCCTATTCCTCGGGGAAAAAGGCGGTGGTGAAAATCGGCACCGAAGAAAGACTTGAACAGATAAATTCCTATTTATGGACCTTTCAAGATGAAAGTTTTTTGCCGCACGGCAGTAAGAAAGACGGATTTGCCGAACAGCAACCGATATGGTTGACCACACAGGACGATAACCCTAATGCGGCGGAATTTTTATTCTTAACGGAAGGAGCAACGGCTACACCGGATAAAACGACGGAGTATGAGCGTATTTTTAATATATTTGACGGCAACGCGGAAAGTAAGGCTCGCGAACTTTGGAAAGAATATAAAAATGCCGGTTTTGAAGTTTTTTATTGGCAACAGGATGATAACGGAAAATGGCAACAAAAGGCTTAGTATAAAGCACAAATAATACTTGCGTATTTTACAAAAAATCCTATGATTTATTGTATTGATGAGGGGATAAAAAATGAGTAGTTCAGACTTAGAAGTCGCAAAGCAAACGATAAACAGAGAAATAGAAGCTTTGCGAGTTATGGAAAATAACTTGGATGATACATTGAGTAAGGCTTTGGATTTGTTGCAAAATGCCAAAGGGCGTGTAATTGTTACAGGTATGGGAAAATCAGGCCATGTCGGCAGTAAAATTGCCGCTACCATGGCTTCAACCGGAACGCCGGCATTTTTCTTGCACCCGAGCGAGGCAAGCCACGGTGATTTGGGTATGATAACCCCAAATGATGTTGTGATCGCTATTTCAAACAGCGGTGAATCTAAAGAACTCTCGGATATTTTAGTATATTGCAAGCGTTTTTCCATACCTTTGATAGGTATTACCAAAAATCCGGACAGCTCACTCGGTAAAAACTGCGATTTGGTTTTGTTGTTGCCGGATAACAAAGAAGCTTGCCCTTTGGGATTGGCTCCGATGTCTTCTACTACCGCCACAATGGTTATGGGCGATATTTTGGCCGCCGATTTGATGGTGCGCAAAGGTTTTACAGAAGAAGATTTCAAATTACGCCATCCGGGTGGTAAATTAGGCTCTATTTTGCGCCATGTTTCAGATATTATGCACACCGGAGATGAACTGCCGCTTATCGGTAAAGATGCCATTATGCAGGATGCCTTAATGACCATGTCGGCCAAAATGCTCGGCTGTGTGGGAATAGTCAATGAAAAAGGCGAACTTGAAGGGATGATTACCGATGGTGATTTACGTCGTTGGATGGCGCCGGATTTAATCAGTGAAAACGTCTGCAAAGTTATGACAAAAAACCCTCGTACCATAAAGGCCGATGCGTTAATTGCCGAAGCCGTTAATGTTATGAATACCACCGGTCGCGGTATTACCAATATGTTTGTTACCGAAAATAAAAAACCGATAGGTATTATCCATATTCATGATTGCTTGAAAGCCGGAGTTAGTTAGTATATGTTTGATTCACAAAAAATAGATTCATACTTTGACGGTAAGAAAAAATTTGATCTTCCGGAGAGTGCATCTTCTTCCAAGGGAATTTCGTGGAGAAGAGTAATTAAACTCGGTTTACCGTGTGTTGCGGCTGCCCTTTTGGGAGTAATGGTAATTATGCCGAATATCCGCAAGAGTGCCGATTTGCAAGATAATATTACCCTGCCTCGCAAAAATGAAATGGAAAAGTTGCATATTGAGCAAACGGTTTTTTCTTCCACCGATAATAAGAACAGAGTGAACAAAATTATTGCCGATAGTGTTGATGAAACCGAAGCCGGATCCAAAATCGTGAAAATAGAAAATCCGCGCGGCAGTATTCCGACCGAAAGCGGAATTGCCGAAATAACCGCCAAAGAAGGTGTATTTAATCAAAATAACAATATATTGCAGTTACAAGAAAATGTGCGGGCCGTGGTAGATGATAATACCGTCATTACTTCGTCATCGGCAAATTATGACTTCAACAAAGAATACGGTTGGGGAGATGAAGCCATAAGCGCCGAAGGCGATTGGGGTAATCTTTCGGCCGAAGCCTTTTCTTATGATAAAAATGAAGAAATATTGTCATTAAAAGGAAAAAATCAAATTACCGGTAAAGGCGGCGTGCTCAAGTCGGCCGAAGAAACAAAAGTTTATCAAAGAGAAAATAAAACGGTTTCTACCGGTAAGGCAGAAGTGTTGCAAGGTGATAATGTTTTGCGAGCGGATAAAATTATCGGTTACTTTACCGAAAGCGGCAAAAAAGAGCTTGTCAACGCCGAAGCATTTGGCAATGTTGTTATTAAAACACCGAGCGAAACCGTAACCGGTAAAGAGGGATATTACTGTCCGCAGAGCGGAGAAATGGTTTTGTACGGATATTCATCGGATGATAAAAGCAAGTCGGGACGTGTGAGTATTCATCAGGGTGAAAATGTTTTGTATGCCGAGCAAATTACCGCGTATTTGGCAACCACCGGTAAAAAAGATTTACAAGAGGCAATTGCGGTGGGTAATGTTCGCGTTGTTACTCCGAGTGAGACGGCTACCGGTAAGGAAGGACATTATAATCCGCGTACCGGTGAAATAGTTTTGTACGGAGATTATTTGACCGAAGCCGATAAAAAAGGATTGGTTACCATAAAACAGGGTGAAAATGTGTTGCGTGCCGAAAGAATTACCGCTTATTTGGCTACGACCGGCAAAAAAGATTTACAAAAAGCTGTTGCCGTTGGCAGAGTGGTTGTTAAAACACCGAGCGGTAAAGCAAGCGGAGATAGGGGAGTGTATGACCCGATACTCAACAAAGTTGAATTGTTTGATAATGTTAAAATTGAACAAAACGGCAATTACATTGTCGGAGCGCACGCCGAAACCGATTTATCGACATCGATAAGTAAAATCAGCGGAGATGAAAACACCGGCGGTCGTATTTATGGCACATTTTATAAGACAAGGAAATAAGTCATGGCAACTAAGCAGAAAAATGATACGGATGTCTTGGAAATTTTCAATATCGGCAAAAAATATAAAAAACGCTCGGTGTTGAAAAACGTGTCTTTGCATGTGAAAAAAGGTGAAGCGGTAGGTCTTTTGGGACCTAACGGAGCCGGTAAAACAACGTGCTTCTATTGTGTTACGGGGTTAATAACGCCGGATTACGGAGATGTTTATATTAACGGTCAAGATATTACTGCCATGCCGATGTATAAACGTGCTAAAATGGGAATCGGATATTTGCCGCAAGAATCGTCTATTTTCAGAACATTAAGTGTAGAAGACAACATTAAGGCTATTTTGGAAATCGTGGAAGAAGATGAAACAAGACGGGAAAATCGTTTGGAAGAATTGTTAAACGAATTTTCCATTGCCCACCTGCGCAAATCTGCGGCTTTGTCACTGTCCGGCGGTGAGCGTCGTCGTTTGGAAATAGCGCGTGCTTTGGCCGGAAATCCGAGTTTTATATTACTGGATGAACCGTTGGCCGGTATTGACCCGATAGCCGTTAACGAAATCAGAAATTTGGTAGCCCAACTTAAAAATCGCGGTTTGGGCGTGTTAATTACCGACCATAATGTTCGGGAAACACTGGATATTATTGACCGAGCATATATATTACACTCAGGAACTGTTTTAATGGAGGGAACTCCTGAAGAAATTGTCGCCAATGAAGACGTTAGAAAAGTATATTTGGGTGATAATTTCTCGCTATAAAAAGTATAAGATTGTTTACTTTTACTTAAAATCTGTTATACTATAAAACAGAAAATTTATAAAAATGGCGATTGTGCCGCAATAACTAACAAATGAGGTAAATTATGAATATTACATTATCGGGAAAACAAGTTGATATTAGCGACAGACTGCGTAAACGCGTTGAAGAAAGTTTGGAAGCGTCTGTAAGTAAATATTTCAACGCCCCAATCGGTAGCAGTGTGTATTTTTCTTTGGATGGTGAAGATTTCCGTGCCGAAGTTACCGTACATCCGGCTAAAAATATTGTTTTGAAAGGTACCGGAGTCGGTTCGGATCCTTACACTGCTTTTGAAAATGCAAATGAACATATTGCGACTCGTTTGCGCCGTCAAAAAAATAAATTAAATGATCATAAAGGTAAGACCGGTATAGTTGAAATGGCTCATGAGTCCGTTTTCCCGCTGACCGAAACCGAAGATGAAATGGGTATTGATGAAAATGCCCCGTTGACGATTGCCGAAACCGATGCCAACATTAAGGTATGCACGGTAAGCGAAGCTGTTATGCACATGGATTTGATTGACGAATGTGCTTTGATGTTCCGTAACAGTGCCAATAATCGTATCAGTATGGTATATCGCCGCAAAGATGGCAATATCGGCTGGGTAGAGCCGGCTGAATAAGGCTACAACAGTATAAAGGTTCAGATTATGGAAGTTTCTGACATTTTATCAGAAGAAATGATTTTGGCTGATGTGAACGCCGACAGCAAAAGACAGTTGTTGGAACAGTTGTCAACCGTAATTGCCGACAAATGTGACTTGGATAAAAATGCCGTTTTTGAAGCGATTTTGGAAAGAGAAAATTTAGGCTCTACCGGATACGGTAACGGTGTGGGATATCCGCACGCTCGCATTGAAGGATTGCAAAAGGTTTTTGCCATGGTGGCTCGTTTACACAGTCCGTTGGATTATGAATCGGTGGATTCGCAAGGCGTTGATATTGTTGCCTTGATGATTTCACCGGAAAACAGCGGTAATGATCATTTGCAAACTTTGGCTGTGTTGTCACGAGCACTTAAAAACGAAAAGACGCGTCAAACGATTCGTCAGGCCAAAAATGCTCATGAAATATATATAGCTTTGCAAAAGTAAGCCAAGACAATCATTAAAAAAAGGTCGGATAAAAAATCCGACCTTTTAATTTTTTGCTTCAGGCAATTTATTAAATCATTGCCATACCGCCGTTAACGTGAATTGTTTGACCGGTAATATATTGAGCTTCATCAGAGGCCAAGAAAGCAACCACATTGGCAATATCTTGAGCTTCACCTAATTTAGCTTCCGGAATTTTAGCTAATAATGCGGCTTTCACATCATCCGGCAAAACATCGGTCATCGGGGTACGAATAAAGCCCGGAGCGATGGAGTTAACCGTAATACCTTTTTTACCGACTTCTTGAGCCAAGCATTTATTCATGGCAATCATACCGGCTTTGGAGGCGGAATAGTTGGCTTGTCCGGCATTACCCATAACACCAACTACCGAAGCAATACCGATAATACGTCCGAAACCACGTTTAATCATACCGCGAACTGCGGCACGAGCCAACTTAAATCCGGCAGAGAGGTTAACGTCTAATACCAACTGCCAATCTTCGTCGCTCATACGAATAAACAAGCCGTCACGAGTTAAACCGGCGTTATTTACCAAAATATCAATCCGGCCCATTTTTTCTTCAACATCACCGACCAATTTTTTAACTGCTTCGGCATCGGTAAGATTGGCAACAAAGCATTCAACGTCGCTACCGATTTCATTTTTCAAAGCTTCCAATCTTTCGGCATTCATATCGGTCAAAGCCAAAATTGCACCCTGGTCATGCAAAGTGTGGGCAATTTTGTGTCCCAAACCGCCGGCAGCACCGGTGATTAAAGCAACTTTTCCATCTAATCTGAACATTTTTTGTTCTCCTTTCGTTATAAGTTTTGTGCCAACTCTTCTATTTCTGCGATAGAGCCGACAGAGATTGAGTTAATATCTTTATAACTGCGCTTGGCAATACCGGAAAGTACTTTTCCGGCACCGAGTTCCACTAAATCAGTAATCCCTTGTTGTTGCATAAACATCATGGATTCGCGCCATCTGACCGTGCCGGTAATTTGTTCAATTAAGTGCTTAATAATATCTTTGTGTTCGGTTATCGGTTGCGCCAAAACATTGGCAATCAACGGAATTTGCGCATCATGAGCTTCAACTTCCATAAATGCACGCATCATGGTTTCGGCTGCCGGAGCCATAAACGGACTATGAAAAGGAGCGCTGACGGCCAATTTTACACATCTCTTGGCTCCGAATTCGCCGGCAATATCAACGGCTCTGTCAATGGCCGCCATGGTACCGGACAGCACTACTTGTCCGTCCGAATTATCATTTGCGGCAACACAAATATCTTTATTGCTTGAGCAGGCTTCCACCAAAGCACCGATATCTTTGTATGAAAGACCTATAACAGCCGCCATACCGCCCACACCAAGAGGGACAGCGTGTTGCATGGCATCACCGCGCAAACGCAACAACTTTGCCGTATCGCTAAGCGAGAAAACTCCGGCCGCACAGGCAGCGGAATATTCGCCCAAAGAGTGGCCGGCAACGTATGCGGCTTTTTTCTTCAAATCAATACCGAAATCTTTTTCCAAAACTCTGACCACCGCCATTGAAAAAGCCATTAAAGCCGGCTGAGTGTTGGCAGTCATCATTAATTCCGAATCCGGACCTTCGGTCATAATTTTATACAAATCTTGAGAGAGAGCCTCGTTTACTTCTCTAAAAACATCGCGAGCCGAGGCAAAATTTTCGGACAATTCCTTCCCCATTCCCACGAATTGAGAGCCCTGTCCCGGAAATACAAAAGCGTACTTCATTAAATCCTTCCTTAAAATTAATTCAGCCTATGTATAATACGGCTTTGCAAAAAGTCAACAATTACCCTGTTTTTTGTTCACAAAAGGGTACGTTTTTTTATCTCTTTTTTAACATTTTATTGAGTATTTACGTCTTACAATGCTTAAGACGGAATTCTTTATAAACAGAGGATGATATGGCAAAAAAAACAAGCAAAAAGGAAGAAAAGAAATCAATACTTTCTGTTTTATGGTGTAAATTGGCGGGTGTGGCGCTTATGTTGTTCCCGCTTTTGGTGTTTGCATCTTTGGCAGACTATGATGCGGCGGATCCGTCGTTTAATAAAGTTACCACTTCATCACGCGAAATTCATAATTTTTTGGGTTTGTTCGGAGCAAGTGTTGCCGATGCCGTTTTAAGTTCTTTCGGTATAGCCTTGGTTATTTTTTTGCTTGTGCCTATTTTTTGGGGTTACGGGTTATATCGCCATAATGCGTTTCCGGAATATAAAACCCGCATTTTTGCCTGGATTGTAGGCTTGTTGAGTTTTTCTTGCTTTACCGATTTGGTATTAAGCAAATATTTGGTAGATTTGAATTTACCTAAAAATATTATCGGCAGTTGGAGCAAGGTTATCAGTCGCCCGCTCAATGACCATGTTAATTTATGGGCAAGCTCGTATGATACGATAATTTTGGCATGCACCATATTCTTTGTCAGTTTGATATCTTTTAATTTTTCGGCCGGCATATCTTTCAAACGCTGGTTCGGATTCTTCGGAATATTGTGGTACGGTCTGTGTGCTTTGGTACAAATGTTTGTGAGGTTGTGCAAAAAAATTATCAACATCGGCAAGTTCCGCGAGTTCAAAGAAATCAATCCGCGCTATTTGCAAGATAAAACACGTAAGGTACTCAATATAAGCTTGCGCCGCGAGCCTTCGTTGTCGCGTGTAGAACCAACCATGCATCAGAGCTTGAGTAATTCCACCACGCTAAGCAATACAAATTCATATTCGGCATATAATGAAATGGTAGAGATGCCTACGGCCGCCGTCGGTTCGGGGTTAACCATAGAAATACCGTCAAGCATGTCATCCGACACAATGTCTGTCGCAAATATGGATTCGCAAACAATGAGGGCGAATAGTTTTAACCCTACTTTTGATTTTATGGATGAACAGGAAGCAGCCAATCAAAACGTTAAAAAACAATCACGCCGCGCTTCCGCCAAACAGACGCTGTCGGCAAGACAAGAGGAATTATTGGAAGTTCCGAGTAAGGCTCCTAAAAAAGAATTATCGGGTAAACCGATGGAACAAAAATCGGTATCCGAGAGCAGAACGGCAATGCCATCGGTTGACGGATATATGTTGCCGGATATTGATTTGCTTTCGGCTCCGGAAGAAAAAACCGCACTGGTCGTTGATGAAAACGCCCTTAAACAGCGGGCTTTACAGCTTGAGCATGTGTTAAATGACTTTAATATTCAGGGTAAAATCGTAAAAGTCAGCCCGGGACCGGTGGTAACTTTATACGAATTGGAGCCTAAATCCGGTACCCGTACGGCTCGCGTTATCGGTCTTTCCGATGATATTGCCCGTTCTATGGCCGTCGGTTCGGTGCGTATGGCGGTGGTAAGCGGTAAAAGTACCATCGGTATAGAATTACCTAATGAAAAACGCCAAACCGTCGGTTTAAGAGAACTTTTGGAAGACGGTAAATTCACGGAAAGCAAAAATATTTTAACCGTTGCATTGGGTAAGGATATCGGCGGACAACATGTGTATGCCGATTTGGCCGGAATGCCGCATTTGTTGGTTGCCGGTACGACCGGTTCCGGAAAATCAGTCGGTGTAAACTCAATGATTCTGTCACTTTTATATCGTCTGCGACCGGAACAATGCAAATTTATTATGATTGATCCGAAATGTGTGGAATTTTCTATGTATAACGGTATCCCGCATTTGCTTACTCCTGTAATTACCGATCCGGCGAAAGCGGTGGTCGGCTTAAAGTGGGCGGTTCAGGAAATGGAAAACCGCAATCGTTCGTTGGCGCTGTTAAATGTTCGTAATATTGTGGGATATAACCGCAAAATGGAAGATATGAGCAAATCCGGTAAGGAAATCAAACGGACTATTCAAACCGGCTTTGATAAAGAAACCGGATTACCTGTTTATGAAGAGCAGGTTGTAGATACGACACCGATGCCATACATTGTGATTGTGGTTGATGAAATGGCTGACTTGATGTTGGTGGCCGGCAAAGAAGTGGAAGCGGCAATTCAACGTTTGGCACAAATGGGACGTGCGGTGGGTATTCATTTGATTATGGCCACCCAAAGACCGTCGGTAGATGTTATAACCGGTGTTATTAAAGCCAACTTCCCGAGTCGTATCAGTTTCCACGTAACCAACAAATTTGACAGTACGACCATTATAGGCGAAAAGGGTGCCGAACAGCTTTTAGGCCGAGGCGATATGTTGTTTGTGGAATCCGGAAGCAAACCGCGTCGGGTACACGGTTGTTTTGTACCGGATGACGAAGTTGAGAAGGTGGTTGATTTCATTAAAGAGCAGGGCGAACCGCAATATGTTGCCGAAGTTACGGCCGGCGAACTTGATACCAAAAACGGCGTGCCGGTATTTGACGGAGGCGAAATGGCCGAAGGCGGTTCCGATGAAGATTTATATCGTCAGGCGGTTGAAGTTGTTCGTAATGATAAAAAAGCCTCTATCAGCTATGTTCAACGTAAATTGCGTATCGGATATAATCGCGCCGCCAATTTGATTGAACGCATGGAGCGCGAAGGCGTTGTTACCAAGCAAGATCACGTTGGCCGTAGGGAAGTTATCGGCGTAGATTAGAACCCGATTTAAAACTATAACCAAAGTAATATAACGACAATCTTATTGACGAGCAGGGTAAATATAAGGTACAATGGCTCTATAATGAGATTAGTCATTATGAATTAACTACAAGGAGAAAAACAATGAAAATTAATGAATCAGGTCGTTCCATGATTGAAATGCTCGGCGTTTTGGCTATTATCGGTGTGTTATCCGTTGGTGGTATTGCCGGTTATTCTAAAGCTATGAGCAAATATCGTGTAAACAAAACAGTTGATCAAATTTCTCACATTGCGGCTAATACCCGTATTTTGTTCAGCTCTCAAACCAGCTATGCCAGCTTAGGTTCCAGCGCTTCTGATGCTAAAGCTATTATTGATAAAGCTAAATTGTTCCCGCAAGAAATGGGGGTTAACGGTAACTATACCAACCCGTTCCAAGGAAAAGTAGAAATTTCTAAGGCTAAACGCTTTACTGCAGATACAGCTGAAAAAGCTTTCGTATTGACCTATGAAGGTATTCCGGAAGAAGCTTGCGTTGATTTGGCTACTTTGGACTGGGGTACAGGTTCCGGCGGCGGTTTGGTTGTTATGGGTGTTAACGAAGACGTTTCTTCCTTCACAACCGATGGTGAAACAAGCTGCGCTACCAAGAAGAGTGCTGTAACCAATGGTAAGATTGCCTGCGGTGGTGATGCCGTAATGAGCGTTACCGATGCCGTTGCTGCTTGCAAATTGGTTGATAACAACAAATTATACTTCAAGTTCTATTAATATATAAGCTTGGTCAAGAGAAACGGTTCGCCGTTTCTCTTGACATTTTTACATATTTTTTTTATCGTTAAACCATATAAAGACGAAAAACAAAGGCAGCAGTCATGAAAGATAACCAATCAGGTCGCTCTATGATGGAGATGTTAGGCGTGATAGCCATTATAGGTGTTCTTACCGTTGGTGGTATTGCCGGTTACTCCAAAGCAATGGAAAAGTGGCATGTTAATAAAACAGCCAGTCAGATTTCGTATATTGTTGCTCATATTCGTGGTTTATACCGCGGTCAAATGGATTATCGCGGTCTTGACAGTACCAGTGCTCCCGCTATTATCGACAGAACAAAAGCCTTTCCTTCGGAAATGGGTTCTAACGGTAATTACAGCAATCCGTTTGCCGGAAAGGTTACGGCAAAGGTTTCCGGTAAGGATTATGCCGATAATAAAAATGATAACGGAGAATATATTTCTCACAGTGATGATATGGCCTTTACTCTGACATATACGGGAATTCCGCGTTCGGCTTGTGTCGGTTTGGCGACTATTGATTGGGGAACCGGCTCAAACGGCGGTATGGTTGCCTTGGGAATTAATATAAAATTGGATAAAGTTACTTTACACACTTGCCTTAAGAGCTCTAATCCTGCTACGTCACAAACACTCGGAAATATGATAATTTGTGAAGGCGACGGTGTTATGAGCCCGACCGATGCTGCTATCGGTTGTTCAAGTGAAGGTAACAACACCATGTACTTCAAATTTTATTGATATTTGAATATCGCTTCAATTTTTGATAATACCAAACCGACCAAAGAATTACACTTTGGTTTTTTTTGTTTGCGTAAACACGCATACTTTACAGCATCATCATATTGTATTTTAAGTGTGACGGAACTTCACTCGGGCCGTTGTGAGCATCGCCTAAGTAAGACAGCGTGTAGCTGTATACCAAGAAGCCGTACGGGTTCAAAATGCGGTCTTCCGGCTTGCGGAAACGAAGTCCGTTGGCATAACCGATACGCATGGTAGCGCGCCAAATATCTACTTTAGGGCGCGGATTATCACGGGTAATGTCGTATGTTTTGAATTGTACCATCCACATAGAACGGGAAACGTGCTTGGTCCAGATTATTTCAACATAACGTTGCAAACCGATGGTTTTAAATTGTTCATAAACGGTTGCTGCATCTTTCTTTTCAAATTCGGTATATACTTCTTCGGTTGAATACCAATAAAAAATAGAGTTTTTGCGCCATCTGTCCTTGAGCTCGGCATAATCTTCGGTAACCGTGTAGCGAAGCATGATATAATCTCTGATATATTGTTCGGCAATCAAATCACTGGCGTAATAATAACGCTCGTCTTGTTCCACAACTTCTACCTGATTGGTGTTGTTGTTAATTCTGAACAGTTTAGGGGTTACATGGAAACAGGGCAACATAACATAAAGTATGCTCCCCAAAAACATATTAAAGCAAATACTTAAGCAAGTGGCAATTACAAAAAAACGCGAAGTCCACAAATAGCGGCGCTCCGGAAAAGCATCAACGTGTACTCTTTCCGGAAACAAACCTAATTCGTCCGGCGATTCTTTTTCTTTGTATTTGAATAATGTACCTAATATTGAAACCATGAAATTTTAACCTCAATTTTACACTTATTATATATGATAAAGAAAAAAGTGTAATAAAATGTTAATTTTTAACGATTATTATATCCTCAGATTATTGACAAGTAAAGGACATTAATATGAAAAAATTGCTTTGTTTAATGGTTGGAGTATTAAGTGCGGCTTCCTGCATGAAGGAAAAGCCGGCGAATCACTATGTTCAGCCGATGTCACAACCTGATGCCGCTTATTATTCGGATTGGGACAGTGCTATCAGATATGATGCCGATATGCAAAATATGTACGCCGAAAATCCGACTAAATTGGAACGTCCGCTTGACTTATATATGACAACGGCGTTGGCTCTCAAATATAACTATACCGGTCGCATGGTGCGCTACCAGGAAAGTTTGGCTAAGGCAGGTCGTACCGCTTATTCCGCATTGCCGGAAATAGTATCCAATGCCGGATATGTTAACACGAACTATTCCGACACCAGCCCTGATTTGAAGGTTGCTTGGAATATTTTGGATATATCCACTTTGTACTTTATGAATTCCGATCCGCTGTTGAGCCAAAATGTGGCCAGCGAGGAAAGTCGTAAAGTTATTCAAAATATAGCTCAAGAAGCTCGTGTACTCTATTGGAAGGCTTTGACCGCTCAACGTTTGTTGCCGGTAATTGACGACACCATTGAACATATTACTTTGGATGTGGATGAAATGAACGTTAAAGCCAAAGAATTGGCTAAAGAGGGTAAAACGCCTACCACCGAAGAATTGGTTAAAAAACGTAAGTACATGGATGCGGTTAAAAAATTGTCGGCGCTTAAACGTGATATGGAAACGGCGCATGAGCGTTTAGCTTCTTTAATGGGTATGCATCCGCAAACTCAGTTTAAGTTAGTCGGTAAAGAATACGGTAACTTTGCTTTGCCGGAAATAAAATCCAATCTGTCACGTTTGGAATGGCTTGCCCTGACCAATCGTCCGGAATTGAAAGTTCATGATTTGATAACGCAGGCCGATGATATTGATTTGATTATCAATAATTTCAGCAGTGATAACGGCAGCAACTATAAATCAAATCCGGGCAAATATAATAAGAAATGGTGCAATTCCGCCAAGGAAGCTTCCATGTCTGCTTATGAAACCAAGCGCGGTTTGAGCGAAAAAGTGATGAATGATTTGCGCAGACAGCGTATGACCTCACTTATACTTAACCAGGTATATATTGCATGGGCAAGATATACATCGGCTGTTGAAGATTACCAGATTGCCATGGAAATTGCCGGTACTTCGGAAAATATTGCCGAAGACGTTACGGCCGCCAAAGGCAGTCACGCCGAAAAGAGTGTGTTGGAAGCAGCCCGCGCCATCGCCGATGAAACAAAAGCTTCACTTGCTTATGTAGATTTGCAAGATGCTTTGGGTGCTTTGTATGCCACCATCGGTTTGGATACGGTTCAAGTTTATATGTTGAACGAAGCTCCGTCGCAAATTGCATTATCTATTCGTGACAATTTGGAACAATGGCGTGACGGCGAATTTACGCCTGAGAATCGTCCGTATTTGATGGATATTCCGAGCCATCGTCCGCCGGTTGATTTGAGCAACGAAGGTACTTTGCCGGATGTAACGTTCGGTACAGGTGAAAAGATTTTGATTGATGTTCCAAAGTCTGCCTTTGAAAAAATGGGCTGGAACGATGAAGACATCAAGACCAAAGCCGGTATGAAAGACGATTCGTCATTACCTAAATGGTTGAAGTATAACGATTTGGCTCGTAACTTTACCGGTATGGCGATGCCTGGCGACGGCGGTGTATATCCGATTAAGGTATATGCTATGGACAGCAAGAACAATATTGCTTACCTGACGTTCAAACTGACTATTGTGGAAACCTATGTTCCTTCTATGAACGTACGCGGTTTGAACAGAACCAGAAGAGCAACGGTAATGAAACAATGCAGCGGAGACCAGTGTACAGATAATACTCTGGACGATGTGAAGGTTTACGTTCCGAAGAACAAATTTTAGGAACGGTTTTACCGAAAGTCTGATAAAGGGAGTCGTTTTTTACGACTCCCCTTTTTTATAAAAAGAATCGCAAATTTAAGAAAAAGCTGACATTAAAAAATTTTTTTATAAGAAAACGGGGCAAAACAGGACGTTTTTTATGTATGAAAAAATATTTTTTTCAATATGTTATCAATAATGCTATGTTTTTTCGTGTAAGAAATCTCAAAAATACATTCCGTTAAGTATTAATAACTTTATCCACCTGTGCATAAAAATTTTACAAAAAAAATATATCGTAAATATAAGAAGTTATACCCCGAACTCAAGGATAGGTCGTATTTATAGCAAAAAAAAATCTTGTTACGAAAAATTATTTTCTGCACAATCAAGGTCAACGAGTTAAGCATTATTGCATTGATAAAAATTTTCCACAGACACACAATATCTTGTTGTTTAATTTTTTATTAAACTATATATAGTAGTCTGCATTAAGTTAAACACCAAAATTTAGGAGAAAGAAAAAATGGCCGATGAGCAAAACAAAATAAACAATATCCAATCCGCCGTCAAACATGTTACCAAACGTGACGGCACCTTAGCCGATTTTGACGGCAGCAAAATTTATAACGCAATCTTAAAAGCCGGAACGACTACCGGTGAGTTCGGAGAAGCCGATGCCTGGCTTTTGACCGCTCAAGTGATGAAAGTGATTAATTATAAGTTTTCAGAGGTTATTCCGAGTATTGAACAAATTCAGGATATTGTTGAACAGGCCTTGATTTCTTCCAACTATACGGCCACCAGTAAGGCTTATATCTTGTATCGTGACCAACGCAATCGTGCCAGAAACGATCACAAAGTTATGGTTGATGTGGAAAGCTCTATTAACGAATATTTGGAAAAATTGGACTGGCGTGTTAATGCCAATGCCAACCAGGGATATTCCAACGGCGGTTTGATTTTGAACGTTTCCGGTAAGGTTACTGCCAATTATTGGTTGAGCCATGTTTATCCGGCAGAAGTAGGTGAAGCACACCGCAACGGCGATATTCATATTCATGATTTGGATATGTTGGCTGCTTATTGTGCCGGTTGGTCTTTGAAAAACTTGTTGAAGGAAGGCTTTAACGGTGTACGCGGTAAAGCAGAAGCGAATCCGCCTAAGCACTTGTCTTCGGCCGTCGGTCAAATGGTTAACTTTATGGGAACTTTGCAAAACGAATGGGCCGGTGCTCAAGCTTTCTCTTCGGTGGATACATATTTGGCTCCGTATATTCGTAAAGACAATATGTCATATTCGCAGGTTAAACAGTGCATTCAAGAGTTGATTTACAACTTGAATGTTCCTTCTCGTTGGGGTTCACAAACTCCGTTTACCAACTTTACGTTTGACTGGGTATGTCCGGAAGATTTGCGTGATCAGCATCCGTACATCGGCGGTCATATTGCCGGCCATGACGAGAACTTTATGCCGATTATCGAAGGTCAGGAAGAAATGCCGTTTACCTATGGCGACCTGCAAAAAGAAATGGATATGATTAACCGTGCCTATATTGAAACAATGATGGACGGCGACGTTATGGACAGACCGTTTACCTTCCCGATTCCGACATATAATATGACACCGGATTTCCCGTGGGAAGATGAAAAATCTCAACTCTTGTTTGAGATGACAGCCAAATACGGTATGCCTTATTTCCAAAACTTTATTAACTCCTCTTTGAAGCCGGGCCAGATTCGTTCTATGTGCTGCCGCTTACAACTTGACTTGCGTGAACTTTTGGCTCGCGGTAACGGATTGTTCGGTTCTGCGGAACAAACCGGTTCTATCGGTGTGGTAACCTTTAACTGCGCTCGCTTGGGTTATGTTTACAAAGGTGATGAGCAAGGTTTGTTTGCCCGTGTTGACGAACTTTTGAATATTGCCCGTACCTCACTCGAAATTAAACGTAAGACAATTCAACGCTTGATTGACAACGGTTTATATCCGTATACAAAGCGTTATTTGGGTACACTCCGCAATCACTTCTCCACCATTGGTGTTAACGGTATTAACGAGATGATCAGAAACTTCACCAATGATGAGCATGAAGTTGCCGATCCGTGGGGTAAGGCATTTGCAGAGAAGTTCTTGGATTATATCCGTGCCGCTCTTATCAAAATTCAAGAAGAAACCGGACATATGTATAACTTGGAAGCTACTCCGGCCGAAAGTGCTACTTATCGTTTTGCCAGAGAAGACAAGAAACGTTATGTCGGTATTATTCAAGCCGGTACGGTTGAAAATCCGTATTACACCAACTCTTCGCAACTTCCGGTGGGCTACACGGATGATCCGTTTGAAGCTCTGGAATTGCAAGCTACTTTACAATCTAAATATACCGGCGGTACGGTTTTGCACCTCTATATGAATCAGCGCATTTCTTCAGCTAAAGTTTGCGGTGAATTGATTAAGAAGGTTCTGACTAACTATCGCTTGCCGTATATTACCATTACGCCTACTTTCTCCATTTGTCCGAAACACGGATATTTATCCGGCGAGCATAAATATTGCCCGATTTGCGACGAAGAGAAGAAGGCGGCAAAAATTAAAGCCTTAAAAGCAAGCAACGTTGCTTAAAATTCAACAACAAAACATAAATACTTTTTTAGGAGATAACAAAATGACCAACATGATTAACATTGAAGATGTAAAATTGAACGATGAAGAAAGACAGCCTTGTGAAATCTGGACCCGTGTTATGGGCTATCACAGACCGGTAAGCGAATTCAACAAGGGTAAAAAATCGGAATATTACTCTCGTAAATGTTTTGTTGAAGAAAAAGCCGTTGCTCACTTGAGCTTGGAAGGCTCTTGCACTTGCTTGGCTGCTGCCGAATAATTAAAACATGGCGGAAAGTATGATTCGAATCGGCGATATTGAGAAATTCAGTATCGTCGATTTTCCTAATAAGATAGCCGTTGTTGTTTTTATGCAGGGTTGTCCGTGGCGTTGTCCGTTTTGCTATAATCAATCGTTGCAAAATCCTAATGCACAAACCGAGGCCACGTGGGATAATTTGATACATCTGTTGGAACACCGCAAGGCGGTTGTTGACGCGGTTGTTTTCAGCGGCGGAGAACCGCTTATGCAAGACAATCTGCCGCAAGCAATGGATGCGGTTAAGGCGATGGGCTTTGAAGTCGGGATGCACTCGGGAGGATATCGTCCTCAAGCACTACAAAAAGTAATTGATAAATTGGTTTGGGTCGGTTTTGATATTAAGGCTCCTTTGGAAGAAAATCGTTATAAGGAAGCTACCGGCGGTGCCGGACAAGTGGAAAAGGTCAAAGAAAGTTTGGGTATTTTATTAAACAGCGGTGTGCATTTTGAATGTCGTACCACTTGCGATCCGCGAATTTTGAGTGTGGAAGATATATATAAAATCGCCGATGAACTTTCGGCTTTGGGTGTTAAAGAATACTACATTCAAAAATATCGCCCGATTGAGAGTGATAAAACCACGCAAGACAGTGATTGTGAAAAATTCTTCAAGGATGAAAAATTGCTGACTTACCTGAAAGAGAAATTTGCGGTGTTTGATGTCAGAAAATAAAAAAAAGGTTCTCTTTTGAGAACCTTTTTTTATTTGAAGTCCTTGATCTTGTCGCGCAGTTCGCAGAAGTAGAACGCGAACGTGTAGAGCGACATACAATAAACTACAGTCCAGTAAAGTGCGGCAATAATGGTCAGCACCAGCGAAGTAAGCGGATCAAGATTGAAGTAATCAATGGTGACCGGCAGAAAGTTCACAAAGTGACTGCCGAAAACCACAAACATCGTCAGGGCTATACCGCCTAATGCACACCACATGACTTCCTTTGGTTTGTACAGGCTCAGTTTCATGTAGATGACACCCGAGCAAAGCAAAAAACCACAGATAGACATGACGGCGTAATTTACTTCAGGCAAGCCTATTGTTAAACACTCAACTGCGGCCAAAATAACTGTTGCAGCTACGATGGCCCAAAAAATAATCTTTTTGTTCATAATACCCATAATGCTTAAAATTTCTACTTTTAAGATAATGCAAATTTTATGATTTTGCAACAAAAAACTGGACAAAATTGAAAAAATATGATATAAATATGGTGTTGTGAAATTAAAAATTATGGACTTATGAAAAAATTTTTATTGGGAGTGTCTTCACTCATCATGCCGATGGCATTAGTAGTTTATGGTTGCAATGTGATTAACACCCTTGCAACGGTGATTCTGGCGTGTGCATCTGTCGTGTTCATGATCGGTTATACGATGAACAAGTTTAAATTGGTCGGAAAGCGCGGATACAAAGATATTTATGATTCATTCGGTTATGCCTCAGTAGGCAATGCCGTTACCGCATTCGTGTTTTTGTTCCTGACTTTTGTTGGCGCAAGGATGACGGTTGCCGGTTTCAGTGGTGATATCATGAGATTCTCTGCACTTATGGCTGGTGTCGCATACATTGCCCTGATAGGAATTGTTGCGAGTGCTCTCTATCTTGTCCGTAACAAATGGATAGACGGTTGGCAAACAACGCAAATGTATTCTATCATCGGTTTTACGGCTTGTATCGGATTTGCCTGCGCCTATGAAGCTCTTAAGCCTTATGGATTGGTTGTTCCGGAGCAAATCGGTAACATTATCACCGGATTGCTTATGGTTTCAGGTCTTTGCCTGGTGGTCTGCGGTTACAAGCTGACAGTGTATGATGTGGAGCACGCTTAACAACATTTATCCCCGATTCGCTTTCAAGCGAATCGGGGGTATTTTTTTATTGTTTTTTCCGTTCATAACTTTGATTTTGTGCTTTGTGTTTTTACGCATTTAAGCTATATTCTTCGGTAATTGAAACATATTTTAAAATGAGGAAATAATGACTGATTTAACTGAAGAAGATTTTGTTAAAGGTGAACAGGAATATAATGCCGATTCCATCAAGGTTTTGCGCGGACTTGACGCAGTGCGCAAACGTCCGGGTATGTACATCGGTGACACCGATGACGGTTCGGGTTTGCACCACATGATTTATGAGGTTTTGGATAATGCTATTGATGAAGCATTGGCCGGATATTGCGATAAGACGGTGGTAATCTTAAATCCGGACGGTTCGGCGACTATTCGTGATAACGGACGCGGAATGCCGGTAGATACGCATAAAGAAGAAGGCGTTTCGGCCGCCGAAGTCATTATGACCGAATTACACTCGGGCGGTAAGTTTGATAATAACTCATACAAAGTTTCCGGCGGTTTGCACGGTGTGGGCGTTTCGGTGGTTAATGCCTTGTCCACTTGGCTCAAGTTAAAAATTTGGCGTAACGATAAAGAATATGTTGCCGAGTTTGCCGACGGTAATGTGGTTGACCATGTACATATTGTTGCCGATGCCCCGAATCGTCACGGTACCGAAGTGACGTTTTTGCCGTCGCCTAAAACATTTACTCAGGTTGAGTTCAACTTTGAAACTTTGGAGCGTGCCATCAGAGAAAAAGCTTTCTTAAACTCCGGTGTTTATCTTAAATTGATAGACAATCGCGGTGCCGAACCGAAGGAAGTTGATTTCCACTATGAGGGCGGTTTACAAGCTTTTGTTAATCACTTGAACAAATCTAAAGCACCGTTGCATGAAAGCCCGATCAGCATTACCGGCGAAAACAACGATATCACGGTTGAAGTGGCTATGCAGTGGACCAATTCTTACAATGAATCCATGTTGTGCTTTACCAACAATATTCCGCAAAAAGACGGCGGAACTCACTTGGCCGGTTTCCGTGGTGCTTTAACCCGTACCATTAACAACTATATTCAAGAAAACGGCCTGCTTAAAAAGGATAAAGATATTATCACCGGTGAAGATATGCGTGAAGGTTTGACCTGCGTATTGTCGGTTAAAGCGCCGGATCCGAAGTTTTCTTCGCAAACCAAAGATAAGCTGGTATCTTCCGAAGTTCGTCCGGTAGTAGAAAATGTGGTCGGTGAAAAATTAAAAGAGTGGTTGGAAGAACATCCGACCGAAGCCAAAGCCATTGTCGGTAAAATCGTAGAAGCCGCTTCGGCTCGTGAAGCTGCCCGCAAAGCGCGTGAATTAACCCGTCGTAAAGGCGTTTTGGATATTGCCTCGTTACCGGGTAAGTTGGCCGATTGTTCCGAAAAAGATCCGGCACTTTCCGAAGTGTTCATCGTTGAGGGAGACTCAGCCGGCGGTTCGGCTAAACAGGGACGTGACCGTAAATATCAAGCCATTATGCCGTTGCGCGGTAAGATTTTGAACGTGGAACGTGCGCGTTTTGACCGTATGTTAAGCTCTGCGGAAATCGGTATGATGATTACCGCTTTCGGTACGGGAATCGGCCGCGATGATTTTGATGCCGATAAATGCCGTTATCATAAAATCATTATCATGACCGATGCCGATGTTGACGGTGCGCACATCAGAACATTGTTGTTGACCTTCTTCTATCGTCAAATGCCGGAATTAATCCGCCGCGGTTATGTGTATATTGCTCAACCGCCTTTGTATAAAGCAAAACGCGGTAATTCGGTAATTTATATTAAAGATGACCGCGAAATGGAAGATTATTTGATTCACGGCGGTTGTGAAGAAGGATATTTGCAAACGGCCAACGGTGAAAAACTTATCGGACAGGATTTGATATCCTTTGTTGAGAGTACCAAAAAAGCCAATGCCATGATTAAGGCTCTGACTTTGAAAGCGCCGGAAAAAATCGTGGAACAAATGGCTATTTGCGGCTTGTTTGATCCGCAACTTTTGGCAGATAAGGCTCGCTTGAGTGAAGAAATCAATAAAATGGCCTCTCGTTTGGATACCTTGGAAGCCGAATATGACCGCGGTTGGAAGGCTGAATTTAACAGCGAAGGAAGTATCGTATTCTATCGCGTGTTGCGCGGAGTTCGTGAAGAACACGTTATCGGCGCCAATATTTTGGAAAGTCCGGAAGGCAAAGTATTGAACGATATGCACGACTTTTTGACGGCAAACTTTGCAACTTCTCTGAAATTGATGACCAAATCCATGGGCGAAAAGCGTGTTGACGGTCCGGTAACCTTGATGAACGCCGTTACCGCCGCCGGCAAGAAAGGTATTTCAATTCAACGCTATAAAGGTTTGGGTGAAATGAACCCTGAACAATTATGGGAAACCACACTTGATCCTGAAGCTCGCTCTCTGTTGCAGGTGAAAATTGACAGCGTTGAAGAGGCGGACGAAGCATTTTCTACTTTGATGGGAGATGTTGTTGAACCGCGTAAAGAGTTTATTCAAGAAAACGCCTTAAAGGTACAGAATTTGGATATTTAGAAAATACCCGATACGGTTAATTTGGATATATACGGAGTTTTTGAATATGGGATTTAATTGCGGTATTGTCGGATTGCCTAATGTAGGTAAATCCACGCTTTTTAACGCTTTGACACAGACAATCGCGGCGCAGGCGGCCAATTTTCCGTTTTGCACCATTGAGCCGAATACCGGCAGAGTTGCCGTGCCGGATAAGCGTTTGGATAAGTTGGTGGAAATGGTAAACCCGAAAAATATTGTACCGACACAATTAGAATTTGTGGATATTGCCGGTTTGGTGAAAGGTGCTTCCAAAGGTGAGGGACTGGGAAATCAGTTCTTGGCAAATATCCGTGAAACAGATGCGGTTATTCATGTTTTGCGTTGCTTTGAAAACGATAATATTACTCACGTGGAGGGCAGTGTTGATCCGGTGCGTGATGCCGAAATCGTTAAAATGGAGTTGATGATTGCCGATTTGGAATCATTGCAAAAACGTATTGAACAGCTGCGCAAAAAAGCAACTGCCGGTGATAAAGATGCCGCGGTTAATGTGCGAGTTATGGAACCGATTATAGCTGCTTTGCAAAAAGGAAAGCCGGCAAGCACCGCCGCTCCGGATAAAGCGGATAAAGAGGCGTATAAGTGCTATAAGATGTTGCAATTATTGACATCAAAACCGGTGTTATACGTTTGTAATGTTGATGAAGATTCGGCGGCAACCGGCAATAAATTTTCCGAAGCAGTGGCCGAAATGGCAAAACAGGAAGGTGCGCAAAGCGTGATAATATCCGCCGAGATAGAATCCGAAGTGGCACAACTGGAATCCGAAGCCGAAAAGAAAGATTTTTTGGAAGCATTGGGTTTGGAAGAAACCGGACTTTCCAAAATTATTCATGCCGGTTATGATTTATTGGGTTTGCAGACGTATTTTACCGCCGGTCCGAAAGAAGTAAGAGCTTGGACTTTTGTTAAAGGTATGAAAGCTCCGCAATGCGCCGGAATTATTCACTCCGATTTTGAGCGCGGATTCATTAGAGCCGAAACCATATCTTATGATGATTATGTGAAATTCGGCGGTGAGCAGGGATGCCGCGATGCCGGCAAGATTCGTTCGGAAGGTAAAGAATATCAGGTGCAAGACGGCGACTTGATGAACTTTTTGTTCAACGTGTAAAATTAAGGCGGTTAATAACCGCCTTTTTTTTTGACTTTTCGTGCATATTTTATATTATTTTCTCAAGGAGAAAATATGAAAAAAGTTGAAGAATTAAGCCGTGAAGAAGCCGCTAAAGAATTGGCGGAATTGGCTGCCAAAATTGCTAAAGCCGATAACGAATATTATCAAAACGATGCCCCGGAATTGTTGGATGCCGATTACGATGCCTTAAAGCATCGTAATGCCGAAATAGAGGCACGCTTTCCGGATTTGGTACGTCCGGACAGTCCGTCCAAACGTGTGGGTTCTGCGGTTTTAAGCAGATTTGGTAAAATAGAACATCGTTTCCCGATGCTCTCACTCGGAGATGTTTTTTCTATTTCCGAAGTAGAAGACTTTGTTTTGAGCGTGAAAAGATTTTTAAACACTTCCGAAGAAATCGCCTTTATGGCTGAGCCTAAAATTGACGGACTTTCTTTTTCGGCGCGTTACGAAAACGGAATTTTTGTTTCGGGTGCAACTCGCGGCGACGGAGTGGTCGGCGAAGACATTAGTGAAAATTTGAAGACCATTAAACAGTTACCGCTAAAATTGCCGGATGGTGTGCCGAATATTTTGGAAGTGCGCGGTGAAGTTTATATGGCAAAGGCGGATTTTTTTGCACTTAACGAAAAATCGGTAGCCGAAAATAAAAAAGTGTTTGCCAATCCGCGCAATGCGGCGGCCGGCTCTTTAAGACAGCTCAATCCGCAAATAACGGCCGAGCGCAAATTAAGCATTTGGGCTTATACCTGGGGTGAAGTTTCCGAGCGCCAATGGCAAACCCAAGAAGAGTTTTTTGCCAAACTTAAAGAGTGGGGATTTCCGGTAAATCCGCTCAATAAAGTTTGTGTAGGTATTACCCGAATAGAAGATAATTTTAAGCACATTATGGAAATAAGAGCCGATTTACCGTATGATATTGACGGGGTCGTTTATAAGGTTAATTCCATAGATTTACAAAATCGCCTCGGCTTTTTAACCCGCACACCGCGGTGGGCAATTGCTCATAAGTTTCCGGCCGAACAGGCTTTAACTCGTATCAATAATATCAGAGTGCAGGTCGGACGTACCGGAGCTTTAACACCGGTGGCCGATTTGGAGCCGATAAACGTGGGCGGAGTGATTGTTTCGCACGCTACGTTGCATAATGAAGATGAAATTGCCCGCAAAGACATACGCATCGGAGATATGGTGGTGGTACAGCGTGCCGGCGATGTGATTCCGCAAATAGTTGAAGTGAAACTTGATAAACGTCCGGCAGATTCTCAGCCGTTTGTTTTCCCTACTGTTTGTCCGGAATGCGGAGCTCATGCCATCAGAGAAGAAGATGAAGCTATCAGACGTTGCACCGGCGGTCTGACTTGTCCGGCGCAAGCCAAAGAGCGGCTCAAGCATTTTGTCAGTAAAGATGCTTTTGATATTGTCGGTCTGGGTGATAAGGTGGTGGAAGAATTTTACGGTGAAGGGATTTTGCATAATCCTGCCGATATATTTACTTTGGAAGAACGTAACCAATCAAAAGCCGACGATTTATTTGCCGTTGCCGGTGAAAAAGGCTTGGAGTTGGAAAAGCGCGAAGGTTGGGGTAAACTTTCGGTGAGTAACCTATTTGCGGCGATTCGCCAACGACGCAACATATCTTTGCCGCGTTTTATATATGCTTTGGGTATTCCGCAAGTGGGTAGTGCAACTGCTCTGCTACTGGCTAAAAACTATGGCACTTTTGATAATTTGCAAGCGGATATGCAGGCCAAAGAAACTGCCAAATTGGTGGCTATTGACGGTATCGGCGGAGAAATGGCCAAGGATATTGTGGAGTTTTTCGGAGAAAATCATAATTTGCAAGTTATAAAAGAACTGCGCAAATATGTGGCGGTGGAAGAATATGTTAGTGATGAAATAACCGATTCTCCTTTGAGCGGAAAGACCGTAGTATTTACCGGTACTTTAGAAAAATTTACCAGAGCCGAAGCCAAAGCGGTGGCGCAGAAATTCGGAGCTAAAGTTGCCGGTTCGGTATCGGCGCATACCGATTATGTGATAGTGGGAGCCGATGCCGGCAGTAAGGCTAAAAAAGCCGCCGAATTGGGTGTGAAAACCTTGAGCGAAGAAGAATTTGCCGCAATGTTGCAACAAGCTCAAAATTAAGGAATAAAAATGACACTGAAAGAATATATTGAGTATGTCAAGCAAGATATTGGACGCACATACAAAGCTATGAATTTATTCAAAAAAGAAACGGAATATACATACGTTTTCAGAATATATGCGATTTTTATTTTGAATATTTTAGGCGTAATCGGTTTTGTTATATTGAAAGAGGATTTTCCTATATCGGTTTTTTGCGCTTTGTGGGCGGTCTCGGCAATTTTTATTATTGATATTTTATGGCATATATTTCATAAAAATATTGAAGATAATTTACCGTTTTTATTTGAAAATGAGCATAAAAAATATGGTGAGCCGAAACAAAAATTTAAGTGTTATATTAATTTTGTGGGCAATACACATTTTCGCGGGTTTCGGATTCATATTTTCATTTATGAAAAAAAACTTATACTCAAATTCGGTAAAAATTGCCTGATAATTGATAACGGCAAACAAGTAGAAATAAATAAAGTGATTTTAAGATATCGTTGCGAATTTAATAAAGACGGCAAATATATACAATGCACTTTGAATAAAAGACAGGCCGAGACGCTGCAAAATTGGCAAGATGAAAACACATAGAATTATTGATAAGGAGAAGGACTTGAAGCATACTAAAGCCGATGATATTGACGGTTGGTTGATAATTGATAAACCGCAAGGCATGACCTCCACGCAAGTTGTGGGTAAAACCCGCTATTTGATGCACGCCAATAAAAACGGTCATACCGGTACGTTAGACCCTTTTGCTACCGGAGTTTTGCCGATTGCTTTCGGTGAAGCCACCAAACTGGTGCCGTATGTTACCGAAGGCAAAAAAGAATATGAGTTTGTAGTAAAATGGGGCGAGCAAACTTCTACCGACGATATAGAGGGAGAAGTGGTGGCAACTTGCGATAAAATTCCGGATAGGGCTGAAATTATGGCCGCAATTCCACATTTTATCGGCAAAATAAAACAAATTCCGCCGATTTATTCCGCCATTAAAATTAACGGACAACAGGCCTATAAATTGGCGCGCAAAGGGCAAAGTGTAGATATGCCCGAGCGAGAAATAGAAATATATAATTTGGAATTGTTGGAAGAACGTCCGGATTCGGCAAAATTCAGAGTAGGATGCTCCAAAGGAACTTATGTGCGTACTTTGGGGCATGATTTGGCTGTTTTCTTAGGTACAGTCGGGCATTTAAGCGAATTAAGACGTACAAAATGCGGAAATTTTACGTCAGATAATAAAATTTTGCTGGATTCTTTAGAAAAAATGGAGTATGTAGAAGAGCGACGCAAGTCACTTTTGCCGATGGAAACATCTCTGCGCGACATCGCGGAGATTGCTGTTTCGGCTCAAGATGCAATCAAATTAAGCCACGGACAAGGCTTATCGCCAAAGGCTTATGCGGATTTTCCGCAAGGGTCGATGCTGAAGGCAATGTTTGCTGATTGTTTGATTGCTTTGTTGCGAGTTGATGAACATAAAATTTCACCGATTCGCGTGTTTCAAAATAATATAAAAAAGGAAATAAAAGATGTCGATTAACAGTGAAATTAAAAAAGAAATCGTAGCTAAATACGGTGCCAATGAAAATGATACCGGTTGCCCGGAAGTTCAAATTGCTATTTGGACATACAGAATCAACTCTTTGATTGAACACTTCAATGTTCATAAAAAAGATTTGCACTCTCGTTTGGGCTTGATGAAGATGGTTAGCCGTCGTCGTCACTTGCTTGACCACTTGAAGGGCGTTAGCGAAGAAAGATATCAGGCTATCATTAAAAAGTTAGATTTACGTAAGTAATTTAACGGAAAAATACGGGGTTGCGTTTTACGCAGCCCCTAAAAAATCCCGAAGCCTTGATTCGGGTGAGGTTTAAAAAGATGTATTGAAAGGAAAGAAAAATATGATAGATTTTAAAGTATGCCGCAAAGAAATAGAATGGGGCGGTCGTAAATTAGCATTAGAAACAGGTAAGATTGCCAGACAGGCAACCGGCGCGGTTGTGGCAACGTATGGGGAAACAATGGTTGTTGCAACGGTGGTTGCCGCAAAAGAGGTAAAGGCAGATCAGGATTTCTTTCCTTTAACCGTAAACTATCAGGAAAAATATTATGCAACCGGTAAAATTCCGGGAGGCTTTAACAAACGCGAAAGCAAGCCGTCTGAGCGTGAAGTTTTGATTTCTCGCTTGATTGACAGACCGATTCGTCCGTTGTTTCCGGATGCTTTCAAAAATGAAGTACAAATCGTTTGTACCGTGCTTTCACATGATAAACAAAACGATTCGGATGTGGTGTCCATGATTGCGGCTTCAGCTGCTTTGGCAATTTCCGGTATTCCGTTTATGGGCCCTGTGGGAGCTGCAAAAGTAGGTTATAAAAACGGCGAATATATATTGAACCCGAGTGTTGAACAACAAGCAACTTCAGATTTGGAATTGACGGTTGCCGGTACGGAAGAAGGCGTTTTGATGGTGGAATCCGAAGCCAACGAACTTTCCGAAGAAGTTATGCTCGGTTCGGTGATGTTCGGTTTTGAAAAATTCCAACCGGTTATTAAAATGATTAAAGAATTGGCTGCCGAAGCCGGTAAAGAAAAATGGGAAGCTCCGAGTTTTCCGGAAGAATACACCAATTTGAGCAATCGCATTATGAAGGAATTTGGTGACAGATACAATGCCGCTTTCAGCATTATCAATAAGCAGGAACGTGCTACCGTTTTGGGACAGTTGGCTGAAGAGGTAAAGGCTACCGTACCGGAAGAAAACGAAGTTGAAACGGCTTTCGTCGGTGATGCTATTGAAAATGTTATGTATCACACCATGCGTGAAAAGGTACTTTCTACCGGACATCGTATTGACGGTCGTGACACCAAAACCGTTCGTCCGATTCAATGCGAAGTAAGTTTGTTGCCGGAAGCTCACGGTTCTGCTCTGTTTACCCGTGGTGAAACTCAAGCTTTGGTTGTTACCACTTTGGGTACTCCGGATGACGCACAATTGGTTGACGGCTTAATGAACGAATATAAGCAAGATTTTATGCTTTACTATAACTTCCCGCCGTTCTCGGTTGGCGAATGTGGCAGACTCGGTACGCCGGGCCGTCGTGAAATCGGTCACGGTAAATTGGCATGGCGTGCTATTCACCCGATGTTGCCGAAAGATAAGGAACAATTCCCTTATACCCTGCGCGTAGTTTCCGATATTATGGAATCAAACGGCTCTTCTTCTATGGCAACCGTTTGCGGTACTTGCTTGTCTTTGATGGATGCCGGTGTTCCGATGAAAAAGCCGGTTGCCGGTATTGCTATGGGCTTGATTAAAGAAGATGATGGTAGAGTGGCCATTTTGACCGATATTTTGGGCGATGAAGATCACCTTGGCGATATGGATTTTAAGGTTGCCGGTACTAAAGACGGCGTAACCGCTTTGCAAATGGATATTAAAATTACTTCCATTACCAAAGAAATTATGCAAAATGCTTTGGCTCAGGCACATGAAGGTCGTATTCATATTTTGGGCGAAATGGCAAAGGCTTTGGCTGCTCCGCGTCCGGAAATTTCTCCGAAAGCTCCGCGTATTTACAGTATGCAGATTCCGGTTGATAAAATCCGTGAAGTTATCGGTTCCGGCGGTAAGGTAATTCGTGAAATTATCGAACAAACCAATACCAAAATCGAAATCAGTGATGACGGTGTGGTATTGATTGCTTCCGCTAATGCCGAAAATTGTCAGAAAGCAATTGATATTATCACCGGTATTGTTGCCGAGCCGGAAGTTGGCAAAATCTATAAAGGTACGATTACCAAAATTATGGACTTTGGCGCATTTGTTCGCTTCCTCGGTCAAACCGAAGGTTTGGTTCATATTTCCGAAGTGAAAAATGAACGTATTGCTTCGGTTTCCGATTTCTATAAAGAAGGCGATACAATGTGGGTTAAATGTATGGGCACCGATAACCGCGGCAAGATTAAGTTGTCGGCTAAACGTGTGAACCAGGAAACCGGTGAAGATTTAGAAAATAAATAATCTTTACTATAAAGTGATAACAAAAACCGCGAGCGTAAAGCTCGCGGTTTTTAGTTTGACATTAGTTAAGCCATATGCTATGTTCAGGCGAAAATTATATAATTAATCTAAATTAAAAATGTATGAGTATGAATTATTTAAGTGACTGTATTTCTATTGAGGGAATAGTCAATCTGGTGTTAGATGACAATGCCAGTTTTACTTTTTTGCCCAAAAAAGCTGTTCTTAAAGACGGCAAGTCAGTTGAGTTATCACAACAGCAGGAATTGTTGTATAATGCTGTTCCGATTGTTGATAACGAACCGGTTTATGTCGGGGACAATATTTGCCTCAAGAAAAATGAGAGCGGTGTAATGTTTCCCGAAAATTTGACACGTAAGGCATATAAGCCCGTATATGACATTCTTTCGGAATTGAATAGAGATGATTTAATGTCTTGCGGGAAAGTGTCTGTAAAGGCAACTGTCGATAAAGTGTATGTCGGCTTTTCGGATAATGTTTGGATGAGGTTGGACGTGGTATGTATTTCAACGGATAATATGTACCGAAATATGCCATCGTTACCGGCGTGCTTGTGTATGAACGAGCCAAACGGGCTGTTCGGCAATATGTCTGAAAAAAGCGTGGATACTGCAAAGTTAACGCTGATGAACATTAAGAGTGGAGATGAAATAAGCGTAGACATGGAATCTTTCACTCTTTCTGAAGGTAAATTGCAATGCAATTGTATCGGTTTCAGAAAAAAAGTCGGCACGGTATGGTGTCAACTGCCGACTTCTGTAAAGTCGTTTACATACATTTCCGAATTGTGGTCAAAATGATAAAAAAATCTCTTGCCTTGCATAGCAAGAGATTTTTTTATTACTATCCTATTGTTAAAGCATTTTCGGTAATAACACGAATATCCAAAATGTTTTTATCGGTGGTATTTTCCTTGCGGACATTAGCAATTTCCGGAGCTTCCGGCAATTTAAGCTCAGTGGTAATAACGCCTTGTTTGTTAGCCTTTGAATACTTGGCAAAAGCATCTTTATAGCGTTTTTGTGCTTCCGGATTCAATCCGGACATTTTCGCAATATTTTCTTGAATATCTTTATATGAGTAGCTGACGGCAAGAATTGAATTATCTTTTTCTTTGCCCAAAACAAATTCTCCGTTAGCCTCCAATTTATTATTTACTTTTTTGCTGATAACTTGACGATGGTTGCCGATATTATCCACTAACGGTGCCGCTTTTTCGGCCAGTTCCAAAAGTTGCGGCTCGGATAATTTGTTAGGATCAAGTAATCCGCCTAATTCAGGATGCAATTTTATATAAGTAGTGATTGCCGAAGCAACCGGAATCTTATGGTCAACGTTTACGTGTTGATCTTGGCTGAGTTGTTGTTTTACACTGCCTCTTCCGTCATCTTTTTCAGGCATAAGCATTGACAGGGTGTGAATATCCTGCGATCCTTTTTGCATACCCTCAATATATTTTTTCAGCGAATTTATAATATTGATATTCGGAGTTTCCTTTAAGGTATCCGTACGCAATTGCATAAATCCGCCGAGCATTTGCGTATAAACCGATGCACCTTTATCGGCAAAAGCCGCAAATTGCGCTTCTTTGCTCGCATTTTTGGCGATTCCCAGAGATTTATTAATAACCTCATCGGTGTTTGATGGATAATTTTTCTTCATAACATCTGTAAAATCTTTAAAATTAGTTTCGGTCGGTTTGATACCGAAATGAATCTGATTGTATCCGGCAATGGCTAAACTGCCGAGTAATTTTAAGAAATCCTCTTTAGAGCCTTCTTTTATCGGGCGTGCCGTATAATCTTTCGGAAATTCCTTGCGATACGTAGCGGCATCGGCCTTGCTGAAATAGCTTCTGACCTTGCGGTTTGCCTGCTTTACGGCGGCGCTGTTACGTTCGGTTTGATAGCTTACATCCAAACCTTGTACAAGGCTGTTGATTTCTTCTTTGAAAAGCGGTTTGCCGGCTGTGTTGCTTTTGCGCTCTTTCAATTTTTTCAAAACATTTTCTTTGGCTGAAACAACCATTTGTGCGGTATTTTCATCTATATCACCGCTCATAACCGATTTAACAAATTGTGCGCGATCAATAGGGTTATTCTTTTTGCGAGATTTATTATGTTTCTCAATGATAGGCTTGAAAACGGCATCATAAACTTTTTCGGCATTATACATAACCGTTTCGCAATCATTTTCGGAAATCTTTTTATATTCCGGTACGGAGCTGAGCAAGGCTTTGCGCCACTTTTTCATCAACTCTTTGGTCAAATCATTGGCTTTTTGCTCATCTTTTTCTTCGGCTATTTCCAAAACTTCCGGAAATTTATCAAAAACCGAATTGGCTTTATCTTCTTCAACCGTACCGTTAAAGGCTTTTTGTACAAAAGAACCGATGTATCTTCTGATTTTAGCGATATCGGCTTCATTGTTGCGCTTTTCATCCAAAAGTTCTATGCGGCGAATGGTCTTCATCAGCGTGATTAAGGCATAATCCTGCATATCTTGAACAATAAGCCCTTTATTTTTAACATCAGCCATTTCCAATATCTCCCTATCTTTGTAAAGATTATAGCACAGTATTTTATTTTGTCAACAATGTCTAAAAATAAAATTTGACAAAAAATGTTGACATTAAATTAAAGCGGTGCTATAAACAGAAGCACGTACCAATATTAAGATATTATGGTTGTTAGTAAAAGTTTTTTGCGCGATTTTTTCGAGATTCCGCGCAAGTACAAGCTTTCATGGGCCGTCATTGTGGAAAAAAGCAAAGACGGTGCCAAGTCATGTCGCTTAGGGCTTCTGCTCGACGGGACCCCTAAAGTGCTTGATGTAATGAAAAGAAGGTTTATCCAGAATGAGCTTTTGTTGCCGGTTGAGCGTAAAACTTACCCCGCAAAGAAAAGCTCGGACGGAAAACGTGTGCAGTTTGACACGCTCGGCGACGTACATGAAACAGTTTGCCTGAGCAAAAATGAACTTGATGTGGAGTATTTTACTGCCCGCTATTCTCCCGAATTGATGGAAACTTTCGTATTTTGAAACAAAAGAGCGCCAACTTTATGTTGACGCTCTTCTGTTTTTTTATTTTCGATTCGTTTATTTCAGCGGAGATAAAATCATCATCATCTGACGGCCTTCAAGCTTCATTTCCGAATCAACTTTGGCACATGTATCCAAATCTTCCACGATTTGTGACATAATTTGTTTACCCATATCATTGGCACTCAATTCACGTCCCTTAAAACGCATGGTAAATTTGACCTTATTTCCTTGTTCCAAGAATTTTTTGGCCTGTTTCATCTTAACTTCATAGTCATGAGTTTCAATTACCGGACGTAATTTTAATTCTTTAATTTCGACAACCTTTTGGTTTTTCTTGGCTTCGTTTTTCTTTTTCTGCTGTTCGTAACGAAATTTACCGTAGTCCAAAATTTTGCATACCGGCGGAGTTGCCTGCGGAGAAATTTCAATCAAATCCAAACCTTCTTCTTCCGCCAATGCCAAGGCTTCTTTAATAGATACGATACCGCGATTTTCATTGTCGGCATCAATCAGACGAACTTGCTTGGCTTTAATATTTTCATTAATCATAATTTCGTCTGTTGTATTTTGAGTGTCACTCATATATTGTTCATATCCTCCTGAAAAGTTACACAATATATATATAATACTTAACAAATCCAAATTATCAAGTAAAAAACACACAAGACTCCATTTTGATATAAGTTGTTATATAGAATCGGTATCATAAATACGAATCGCGCGCCTATGGAAAGTGTTTTCAGCAGATTCAAAGGGTTAGTGAATTTTGCCGCAAAAAACGAGCCGAAACAAAGCCGGATTGTCGGCGGGATTAAATACTTTTGCACCGTTGTGAATAAATAAAGATTTGTCGTAAAAACAATAGCTTGCGGATTATGATAAAAAAAGTTTAAAAAATTTTCAAAAATGTGTTGACAACGGAAAAGGTATGCAATATAAAACGCGTTACCGGCCGCGAGGTTGGTCTGCAAGACCGGAAGGTTTTGTGCGGGGCAAAAGCCCGGTTGTAAGACAAGTGAATAAGACTAAAGAGGAT
>Ga0265298_10000905_pt1 | contig 44094 bp, 72 predicted proteins | sample AusTroGonzalo_MG_3_FD_193486 | JGI IMG/M metagenome (GOLD analysis project Ga0265298, IMG submission 193486) | Bovine rumen microbial communities from tropical cattle in Woodstock, Queensland, Australia - Gonzalo_01 | ecosystem: Host-associated > Mammals > Digestive system > Stomach > Rumen ... | reverse complement strand
GAGATTAAATGGCAGAGGAAAAGACTGAAAAAACTGAGGAAGAAAAGCCTGGTAAACTTGCGAGCCGTAAGTTTGTGGTGTGGCTGGTATGGTGTGTGATTACTGTATTGGCTGCGGTAGTAGTTTTGATTTGCTGCATTAAGAATGTAAGCGGAGCTGACAGCGCGATTGAGGTGTTTAAGGCAACGCTGCAGGACTTCTTTTATGTTTCACTTTTATATCTTGGTGCTAACGTAGGCCAGAAAGCGGCTTTTGCGATTAGCGATGCTATAAGCTCTAAAAATGAGGAGGGCTTACAATGATTAAAGTGGTTTTAATTTTGGCCGGTGTGATTGTTCTTTTGCTGGTGGCGGGCGTTCTGCTTTTTAAGGCATGGAGAAAACAGGCGAATAAATATAAGGCTGAGCATGAGAGAGCTGAGAGATTGAGTGAGCTTGTGAAAAAAGAGCAGAAACAAAATGAGATTATGACGGAGGAATTGAATAATGCAGAAAAGCAAAATCATAAAACTGATAATCTTAGTGGCCGCGATAAGTTTGATGCCATTACTGACGAGCTGCGTAACGACTAAGACAAAGGTTGTATATGTAGTGCCTGATATGTACTGGCCGGAGTTTCCGAAGCCTGGTACTGATGATGTTGATTATGATGAGGAGAGCAATAAAGTTTTAATGTCTCTGGATTATTACGAGAAGATTAAAAACTTTAAAAATCTTTATAAGGCTACTAAGAGCACTTATGAGCGTACAGCTGAGCTGTATGAGGGAGAGAATAGATAATGACTTTAGATGAATTTTTGACTAAATGGGCCGGTAAGAAGTGTGATTTTGACAAGGTTTATGGGGCTCAGTGTGTGGATCTGTTTCGCCAGCTTTGTCAGGATGTGCTGGGGATTCCTCATACGGGCGGCGTTGAGGGTGCTAAGGATTTATTCTTGAATTACGATAAGATGCCGCTTGAGAAAAAATATTTTATCAGGATTACTGCGAATCCGGTTTGTGGTGATGTGGCTATATGGGGAGCTACGAGCTCTAATAAATATGGTCATGTTGCGATTGTGATTGGTGTTATGGCTGACGGCTCTTTGCTGGTGGCGGAGCAGGACGGCTTAAAGCAGGACGGTGTGAAATTCCGCATTCGTGGCTCTGAGTATCTTTTGGGCTTTTTAAGGGCGAAAAAGTAAAATGAGTGATATAATTAGTAAAAGCCTGAAAGATGATATTCATTCAGGTAACGGGGTTAAGGCTGATGCCGGCAAGCCTGACTGGTCGCTGCTTGATTTGAGACAGATTGAGGGCTGTGTTAAAGTTCTGACTTTTGGTGCTCAAAAATATGCTCGTGATAACTGGAAGAAAGTTCCCGATGGGAAAAACAGATATTATGCTGCATTGCTTCGTCATTTGACAGCGTGGCAGGCCGGAGAAAAGACTGACCCTGAATCTGGAATGAATCATCTGGATCATGCGATGTGTAATTTGTACTTTTTGCGGAGCTTTGACGATAAGTAATTTATTTGAGGAGTTTTATAAAATGGCAGATAATACAAAGGCTGTGCAGGTGGGTGCAGAAAAGGAAAAGATGAGTGTGGATGCTCAGGAATTGCTTAATGATGTTATTTATCATCTGGAATTATATTCTGAGGTGATGGAAAATAACAGAGGTGGATTAAGCGAAAAGTGTGTTACTCATATTGGTAATGCGCTTGGTAATTTATTTGAGAAACTTAGGACGTTATAAGGCGTTTGGGTTTAACATACTTTGTCTCCTTGGTTAAGGTGTTGGAGCTCTGTAATTGCAGTTACAGAGCTCCTTTTTAATTTTAAAACATTTACAATTTTACAATTTTAATTTTACATTTTTTTAATTTTGTTGATAGTTTTTCTTTGAAAACAGACACAAAATAGCATTATGAAGTCTATTTTAGTGAATAAACGGATTGGCGATTCCTGGTGGGAAGAGGGTATTACTGCGAAATATATGCGTAATGAGCTTGAGCAGTATGACCAGGGCGACAATAAGGTTCAGATTGTTATTGATTCGCCTGGCGGTTCTGTCTGGGAATGTATTTCCATTTTTAACGTTATCAGAAACTTTATGAGAGCTCATAAAGAGGTAACTGTTGAAACTTATATTCAGGGAATGGCGGCTTCCAGCGCGTCTATTATTGCGCTTGCTGCAAAAATTGAAAATCCTGATTCTAAAATCATTGTTGAAGATAATTCTGTTTACATGATTCATAACGCGTGGTCTAGCGTTATGGGTAATCACTTAGAGCTTGAAAAAGAGGCTGGTCTTCTTGTTTCGATTGATAACCTGATGGCGAAATATTATACACAGGTTTCGGGCAAGGAAGATAAAGAGGTTCATTCTTTGATGGACGCTGAGACTTTCTTTTTTGGCTCTGAGATTGTTGATGCGGGTTTTGCTGATGAAGTAATTAAGAGCGGCTCTGCTGTTGATAACACTGATAAGGCAGCTCTCTTTAATAACGCTAAGATGTGTGTTGAGAAAACTCGCAAAGAGACAAAGATTGTGGATGAGGCTGACTATAAAGAGATTGCAGCTTCGCTGGAAGGTGCTAAAAACATTCTGGCAGCCTCTCTTGATAAAACTGTGAAAATGGAGCATGGCGCAAGTCATAACGCTCCTGAAAATAATGCCGGGGTTCCGGTAAATAATAACATGGAGGAAGTCGTTATGACACTCGACGAATTGAAAGCCAAAGAGCCTGCTCTTTACGCTCAGGTGTTCGCACTTGGTAAAGATGAAGGTTCTAAGGAAGAACGCGCTCGCTGTGATGCTCATTTGAAGATGGGTGAAATTGCGGGCTGTCTTGATGTTGCTGCCGGCTTTATCCGCGACGGTTCGGCTGTTGCTGATAATAACGTTCAGACAACTTACTTTGAGAAGCGCATTGCTAACGCTGAGAATACAGCTCGCAAGGAAGATAATCCTGCTGATGTTGCTACTCCAGCCGCTTCTACTTCTGAAAAAGAAGATGCTATGATAGCAGCTTTTAATAAGGCTGTTTTGGGAGGCAGATAATGGCTAACATGAACATTCAGAACTATGGTTCTGACAAAGAAATCGTACTCGGTGACGGTTTCTACGAATCTGGAAAGGTAACTATCGCTGCTAACGGCGAAGTTGTTCAGGGTGACCTTTTGGCTCGTGACCGTGGTGGAAGCGGTAAATTTATCCCTTATACAGGTATTGCAGTTTCTGGTCTTATTGACCCTATCTGCGCTATTTACACTGGTAAGGATAAGCTCGAAGGTGGTGCTGGTGGAGCAGATGTTCCTCTTACAGCTTATATCGCTGGTCCTGTTGATGGATCTAAGATTAAGGTTGCTGGTACTGCTGCTACAGCTTTGCAGAAAGATTTGGCTAAGACTGCCGGAATTATTCCTGTAAAGATTACAGAACAGAATTCTACTGATAATCAGTAGTTAAAAGGAGTTTGGATATGCAGAGCGCATTCAAGGAAAAAGTTCTTAAACTTTTTGAATCATTCCCAAAAATGGATAAAATGGGATTCCTCGCTTCTTTCTTTAAGACTAACGAGGAAGATTATACTGATGCTGAATATATCGATATTGATATTGTTCGCTCAGGTGAACAGGTTGCTCCAGTTTTGAGAGACATCTCTAACGGTGCTATCGCTATTGCTGACGATGTATTTACCGGAAAGCAGGTAAAGCCGCCGGTTTATAAACTTGCTCGTCCGGTTAATGTTTTTGACCTGCTCAAGAGACAGCCAGGCGAAAATGAATATGAAGCTATTGGCTCATGGTTCGGTCGTCTTGTTGTAATTCTTAAACGTGCTTTCCAGCTTATGTATGGAATGCTCAGCCGCTCTATTGAGCTGCAGGCTTCTCAGGTTTTGCAGACTGGTACTCTCACTCTTACTGATGATGCCGGTAATACTGCTTACACTCTGGACTTTAAGGCTAAGGCTACTCATATTGCTACTGTTAGCACTAAATGGGATCAGGCTGGTGCTGACCCTATTAAGGATTTGAATACTTTGGCTGATGCTATTCGCGCTGATGGTCTTGTTGATCCAAAAACTATCATTTTTGGTGCTAAGGCTTGGGATGCATTTATCCAGGATACAAAGGTTCAGAATGCTGTTAAGAAAGACGGTCTCGGACTTGGTAATCTCTCTCCTCGCCTGGTAAACAAGGGCGGAAAGTACATGGGTTATCTTGAATCTGGTGCTTATCGCTATGACCTCTGGGTATACAATGGCCGCTATCAGGCATTTAATAGCAGCACTTCTAATCCTTTTGTAAACGAAAAGAAAGTTATTATGCTTGCTGATGTTGAGGATCTTGACTTCCGTCTTGTTTACGGTGGAGTTCCTTCTCTTGGTATGGTTGAGCCATTTGCCAGCGTTGTTCCTGATACTGTTATTTACCAGGGCGGTATGAAGGTTCATAACAAGGTTTATAACAATGATGACAAGGATACTACTGTTGCTCAGGCAACTACTCGTCCTGTTTGTATCCCTGTATCTATTGACCGTTTCGGCTGTCTTACAGTTCTCTCGTAGGCTGAAAGCTGGCGGTGTGTATGAAATACGTTGTTGCTGACGGCGTATGTTTTTATATCAATGGCATTGCTTATGACGAGGGCAAGGAAGTAAAGAAAGAATTCTTTAAGCCTGAATCTGACTTTGACAAGTATGTAGAAGAGAAAAAGATTCTTGCTGTTGGTAAGGAAGAAAAGAAAGCTGCTGACGATAAGGCTGATAAAGCTGATGCGTCTGCAGATAAGGCCGGTGAAGCTGATAAGGCTGATAAAAAAGCCGGCAAGGATAAGAAGTAAATGGGATTGAGACAGCTTGCTGAGGCAGATTTGAAAGTTACACTGACCGACAAAAATGTTGGCGGAGCTGTCGATTTTACTTTGCTTCGGCCTAGTGGCACTGGTTTTACATTGAGCGGATTTGTGGGTGATATTGGCTATCTAGTCGATACGGAAGGAAATCCGATTGCAGGCAGAACGATTACAGCTTGTTATAGAATGAGCGATTTTGTTTCTGAGGGCGAATATGTAAAGCCGGGCCGCGGTTGGCGCATTATTTACACGGATATGAGCGGCCATGAATGGATTTTGTTTGTGGTTCGATTTGAGCCTGACAGAACGCTTGGAGTAGGTCGTTTGATTTGTGCTTTGAATCTTGCTGAATCTAAAGACGATGAAGAGGAGGCGGATGATGAGTGATTATGTTGTGGATGAGCTTTTAAGCTCTCCTGATAACGTGGAAATTGTGCGGGATCAGATTTGCGGAATTCTTGCTTTAGAGACAGCTCATCAATATGAGCTCGCTGATGAAGCTGGAGACACTCGCAAAGAAGATTATAAAATCAAGGTTTATCTTGAGAATGACCAGCCGTGGGAATTACAGACGGAAGACGATAAAGAAGTTTTTCCGCTTGTAAATGTTTCGCTTGTAAGTGTGGACCGTGGTAACGGTTCTACTACTACGAATAAAAATAATGTGACAGCCAGTTTTAACATCGACTGTTACGCGACCGGTACTTTTGATGGTGACGGTCAGACGGGGCGCATGGCGGTAGTAAAGGCCTGGAAGACGGCCAGAATTATCCGGAATATTTTATGCGCTGCGAATTATGCTTACTTGGGTTTGAGGGGCGTGGTTACAGCTCGCCAGGTGAAGAGCCTGACAGCTGGTATGCTGAATCAGCAGAATGCGGCTGGGCGCGTGTGTATTGTTCGCATAGCGATGGACGTGGATTTGATTGAGTTTTCTCCTCAGGTAAGTGGCGTAGAGATTGCGCCAATTTCTTTGGAAATTCTTGACGATACCGGTTTGGTTATCGTAGATATGGATCAGGAGGAATAAAATGGGTGTAAGTGCTTCTGCTATCTCGCGCGTAACCGGCGTAGAAGTTAGCTATAAGAACTTTAACGCTGGCAATGCCGCTCTCTTGCCTCAGAGACTTGCGATTGTGGGTCCTGGTAACAGTGGCGTTGCTTATTCAACTAAAAAATATGAGTGTGAATCTAGCGCGGCTTTGGTGGCAGAGCGTTACGGCTATGGTTCTCCTCTTCACTTGGCTTGTCTGCAGCTTTTCCCTCAGAGTGGAAATGGTGCAAGCTTTCCGGTAACTATTTATCCGGTTGCTGAGGGCGCAAGTGCTGTAGCTGCAGCTGGTTCGCTTGGAGCTACTGGTACTGCTACTGCTAACGGTAGTGGTAAAATTTATATCGGCGGTATTGTAGCTGAGTTTGCTGTTACTAAAGATGACACTAACGATACTATTCTTGGTGCCATTAAGACAGCTATTGACGGCGTTTTGAATATGCCTGTTACTGCCGGCGAAGTTACTGACCATGCGATTGCTCTTACTTCTAAATGTAAGGGTACTATTGGTAATCTTATTAAGATTGAACTTGATGCAGCTATCGCTGGTATTACATTTACTGTAACTCAGCTGAGCGGCGGTTCTATTGACGGTGACGTTGATAGTGCTTTGGCTGCTATTGGTAATGTTTGGGAAACTGTTATTCTGGACCTTTATCCATATAACAATTCTACTAACCTGGATAAATACCAGAATTTTGGTGAAGGTCGCTGGGGCGTTCTTAATAAGAAGGGCTGTCTGGTTGCTCACGGTTGTACTGACAACTATGCTACTCGTACAGCTGTTACTGATGCTCGTCCGAATGATTATATCAATTTCTTGATTGAATCTTGCGGATCTCGCGAGCTTCCTTATGTTGTGGCTGCTAAAGGTCTTGTAAATGACATTATGACACAGGCTGACAAAGATCCAGCTTGCGGCTATAAGGGCCTTTTGACTGGTCTTCATACTGGAGACGACTTGAATCAGGAAGATTATAACGTTCGTAATCAGGCTGTTTCTAAGGGTGCTTCAACTAATATCAAAGAGGGCTCTGCAGCTCGCTTGAATGATATTATCACTTTCTATCATCCGGTTGCTGAGGGTAAATATCCATCTCGCCGCTATGTAGTTGATATGATGAAGCTGATGAATATTGTTTACAATGTTCGTCTCATCATGGAAGCTGACAGCATGATTGGTGTGCCTCTTGTTCCTGATGAGGATGTTGTTACTAATCCGAATGCGGTTCAGCCTAAGATGGTTGTTACTGCTTTTGTAAATCTTGCTAAATCTTTAGCAAAGAAAGCTCTTATTAGTGACGCTGAATTCACTAAGAAGAATCTTAAAGTTGCAATTGATAGCGAAAATCCAAAGAGATTGAATGTTCAGTTCCCTGTTAAGCTCAGTGGTAACATTGAGGTTAGCTCTACTGATGTTTACTTTGGATTCTATCTTGGAGGTGAATAATGGCTTCGGGATGTATTGAATCTATCGTAATCAACGGCCGCCGTTTTACTTGTGATGCAGAGGATACCTGCGAAATCACTTACGACGGTTTTAATAACGAAGTAAAGCCTAATGGTGACGGTACTAACAGAATTGTTAAGAGCCGTCATGCTGGTGCGATTGAAGGATTGAACATCACTCTTAACAGTGAGAATGATGATATGGAATTCCTGAAAGAATGCCAGGACAGCATGGACTTCTTTGATGTATCTGCGACTTTGGTTGATGGTACTGTTATTGGCGGCTCTATGCAGCTTACTGACGCTGTAAAGGCTGACATGAAAGAAGGTACTGCAGGAATTACTTTGAACGGTTCTTGCGAAAAACTTGGTTAATCCAGGACTTTAAGCAGAGGGTTCTTAGTTTTACTGGGGGTTCTCTGCTTTAATTTTTATATAAGGAGATTTGAATTATGGCAGATGAAGTAATTGCTAAAGAACAGGCTGAGAAAGAATTTGAAGATTGGTGCGAGGCCTGCGGTATTGATTGTGATGTGGCTAACATGGACGATGAGAGCGCATCTGATTTTACTGAAAAGAAAAAAAGAATCATTAAGGCCTGCATGAGCGGTCTTTTGGTTTTTGACAATGGTAACATTGTTTATACAATAAGCAATAAAAGTCCGGAAAATTTTGCCGGTGTGCAGCTTAAAATCGGCCAGCCTAGCGGTAAGCTCTTTACTGCTATGGACGGCTTGAAAGATACTCAGCTATTTAAAAAGCAGTGCTGTGTTATGAGCGCGATGACTGGTAAGGATAACGGATTTTTTGAAAAACTTCATGCGATAGATTTTAAGCTCTTGCAGACTATCGCGGTTTTTTTCTTGACTATCTAAAGTTTGAGATTGCGGTAGACGGTAAGAGAAAAAAGGTGGATCTGCTGAGCGGGATTGGTACTGCTTTGAGACAGATTTACAGTGATTATCATTTACCGGTTATGCCGCAAGATTTAACTTTAGGCCAGATTCATTTTTGGTATGATGCTCTGATTCCGGGCTTAATCGAAATTCAAAAATCTACTAAGGAGGCTAAAAAAAATCATGGCAAGTAAATACGCGGTTGAGACTGTTTTTAAGGCTGTTGATGCTATGACGGCTCCGATTAAAAAGATTGAGAACGAAATGAACGGGCTGAAAGGTGTTAGTAAAGCTGTAAGCTCTAAAATAAAAGGTGACATGAAGACTGCTGAAAGGCAGCTTAATGATTTTGGTAAGAGCTGTAAGAATGCGGCTAAGAATCTTTTAGCGATTGGAGCGGCTGCGGTTGGTGCCGGGCTTGTTCTGGCCACTAAGCAATATATTGAATTTGATTCAGCTCTTCATTCTGCAGGAGCGGCGTTTAGTGATATTGACGCTGGTGCTGCAGATTTTGAGGAGCAGCTTACTAAAGTTGGTAAGGCGGCGCGTGATGTTGCGGCTGTTACTGAGTTTAATGCTAAAGATACGGCTGACGCTATGGCTACTCTGGCGCGAGCTGGTGTAGACAGCGTGAATGCTGTTGCGCTTTTGCCAGGCGTTGCTGATTTGGCTACTGCTGCAGGTGTTGGACTTTCTGAGGCTGTTGGTATGGCTGTTGGAAGTCTTAACGTTCTTGGTAAGATGAGTGATGATCCGGTGGTACTTGCTGAAAATATGAAGGTGCTCTCGGATGTGATGGCTTACACTGCTGACAGTGCTAACATGAGCCTGACTGACGTTGCGAATGCGACGGCTCAGGCAGGTAACTTTTTTAATACTGCTAATAATGATATGTATGCTATGAGCGCAGCTTTGACTTCTCTGGCTCAGAGTGGTATTGCCGGTGCTGAGGCTGGTGTGCATTTACGAAATATTATGACCAATCTTTCTACTCCTAAAGCTCAGAAAGAATTAAAAGCTCTGGGAATTAGTGCGGTAGATAGCGAGGGCAATTTACTTAACCTGACTGATATTGTGGGCCAGTTTGATAAAGCTCTGGATGGTATGGGTGACGCTGAAAAGAACGCTATTCTTTATAACGTTTTTGGTAAACAGAATCTCGCTGCTTTTAATGCGCTTTTGAATACTGGTGCTGATGCTCTTGGCGAATATTCTAAGAGAGCTGAGGAGAGCTTTGGAGCGGCTGCTACTAAGGCCGGCGCAATGAGAATGAGCCTAGCTAATCAGATTGAGGTTTTAAAATCCGGATTGACTGAGCTTGGATTTAAGTTTGTTGAAGCCTTTAAGACTAAGGGTAGTGGTGCTCTGCAAAATCTTATTAACTGGGTTCAGCAGTTTGATCCGACTACTTTGATTGCAGCTGTTGTCAGTATTACTGATGGAATTTCTCGACTTGTTTCGATTGTGTGGGCTTTGAGAGCTCCTATTATTGCGGTTGTTGGTGCTATGACACTTTATAAGACTGTGATTATGGGTACTGTTATTGCGATGAAAGCATGGCAGGCGATTCAGGTTATTATTAAGGCGGCTCAGATTGGCTGGATCGCTCTTACTCACGGATTGACAGCTGGTAAGGCTGCTTTGACGGCTGCGATTGCGGCTGAGACTGCAGCTCTGGGTGGTGAGACGGCTGCTACTACAGCGGCAACTGCAGCTCAGACAGGCTTTAATATCGCAATGCTGGCAAATCCGGTTACCTGGATTGTATTGGGTATTATTGCTCTTATTGCAGCTATTGTGGCTTTAGCTATGAACTGGGATAAGGTAACGGCTGCAATGCAGAAAGCCTGGCAATGGATTAAAAATGTGGCTGAGGTTATCTGGAATGTGCTTTTGGGTGCTTTGCAGAAACTCTGGGAGCCGATTGCGAATATTATTAACGCTTTCCGTGAGGGTGGCTTTGTTGCTGGTATTAAGCAGATTGGAGCTACTATTTTGAAGTGGCTTTTGACGCCGGTTCAAAAATTACTCGGTATGCTTAGTCATATTCCTGGTATTGGCGGAAAGATTGCTGAGTTTAATTCTGGTATTGATGACTTTATAAACTCGATGACTTATGAAGCTCAGAAAGAGGATGAGAAAGAGGACCAGGGAGCGGGCGTTACTGGTTATGCGCCTGTTACTCCGGCTGAGCGTTACTCTTATGAGCAGAGTACGACGGTTAATGAGAGCCGCATGACTATCGGGCTTGAAAAAGGCGTTCAGGCTAAGGTTAGCGGCCCGGCTCCTGGAATTACTATTGCGAGTGCTTCCAGCGGCAGTTTTTAGTGGATATTGGTAGTTATTGCTACTGAATATAGGAGGATGAGATGAAAAACGCTCTTAAATGGATTTTTCTTGGCCTGCTGGTTGCAGGTGCGGTAGTTGCAGCTTTAACTGATATTCCTATTGCAGAATACTCAGCTCTTGCTGTTGCTTTTGTTTCGGCCGCTGCTCTTTGTGTGACTACTTACAAAAAGTCAGAAAAAAAGGGCTGGAAGGTCATTGCTGCCATTGTTCTTATCGCTGTGGGCGCGTTCGGGCTCGGCTTTATGGGCGTTGCTCCGGATGCAATATCTAAGATTATTGCAGCGGTTGGCGGCGTTGTTCTTTTGCTGTTCGGCATAATTGTCGGAGTTATCCAGGAAAAGAAAAAATAATTTTGATGTAATCGGTCATCTGCCGTTTACATAAACTCTCTCCGTGGGAGCGTGTCAGGTTACCTGGTGCGCTCCCTTTTTTATTGTGTTTTCGTGATATTTTCTTGATGTGGCGAATTGTGGATAACTTGTGGGAAGTGTGGATAAAACGCCACTATTAAAAAATTGTGTGTTGTTGATAGTTTTTCTTTGAATCCTGAATAAAAATGGAATCATGGAATTGAATGACATTAAATACACTTCGCCTAGCGGTAAAGAGTTTTCTTTTGTTTTTGATAATGTTTCTAAAGAAACTGACCTGAAAACTGCGACTTTTACTTTTCCGGAAAAGGACGGAGCTTATATCCAGAGCTTAGGCCGTGGCGGACGCCGCTTTCCTCTTACCTGTATTTTTACAGGTGAGAATTGTATGCAGAAAGCTGATGAATTTGAGGCGGCTCTGGAAGAGAGAGGAATCGGTTCTTTAAGGCATCCTGTATACGGTACTCGCGCTGTTGTGCCGACTGGTACTATTAAGCGCGAGGATGGTCTTGTTACTGAGGTTAATACTTCTACTGTCACTGTTACTTTTTCTGAGACTAATACTGATAAAGAGGTTCTCCAGAGCGTTACTGAAAGCAGCTCTGATATTACTAAGGCTGCGGATGTTTTTGTTGATAACTGTATTGATGAGGTTGTCGCTAATATTTCGCTTGACAGTGCGCCTGAGGTTTTGCAGGTTCAGACTATTTGCGCTGATTCTGCAAAAATCATCTGTGATAACATTGATAATTATGCGGATGACGTTGCTACAAAAAGCAGCCGTTTTAATTTGAATGATTTTACGAATGGAGCTTACAGGGCTATTAGAAAAGTAGTGAATAATGCTACTGCAGCCACTAACGATATTCGTGGTTATTCTGCTACGGTTTTGAAGCTGATGAGGTTGCCGGCGACTGTTGTTTGTGCGCCTATGGAGATTATCACTTCTTACAGTAACATGATTAAGGATATTGTTAAGAAGTTTAAGAATGATCCATTCGGTGATAAGAAAATTAAAAATCAATATACCATGATGAAAATGTCGCTGCAGGGTGCGGTTTGCGCTATCTGCGAGGGCGTGACTTTTGCGTGTGGCCAGAGCTCATCTTCTGACGGCGGTAATGGCGGTCAGGAAGGTTTTAAGAGCCGTGAGGAAGCTATTGCTGCAGCTGAGGATCTGCAGGATATTTTTGAGAGCGTGAAAGATAAGCTCGATAAAGAGCTTGATAAGGATGTTTTGATTGAGACTTCGGAAAGCTATTCTGCATTGCTGGAAGTTTATCAGAAAACTGTTGCTCTGGTATTAAATACAGCTTTCAGTCTGAGAAAAAGACGTGTGATTGTTCTGGATCGTGATAGACAGGTTATTGAGCTTTTGGCTGAACTTTACGGTGATATTGATAATCATATTGACGAATTCATTATTGATAATGATTTGAATATTGATGAGATTGGCGTGCTGCCTATGGGAAAAGAGGTGGCATATTATGTCTAAGAGTTACACTGTAAAGGGCGGCGATACTCTTAGCGCAATTAGTACGCGTCAGTATGGCCTTGCCGGAAAATGGGTTTTAATTAAAAATGCGAATCCTCAGCTTGTGGGCCGTAAGATTGCTGTTGATGGTTCTCCTTTAATATATCCTGGTGACATTTTAATTATTCCTGATGATGAAAAGCCGACTGCTTCTGTGAGCGCAAGTATGCCGGAGGGCACTGTTCCATCGGTGCTGGATGATGGGGCTGAGCAAGATATTACTATTTTGATTGACGGCAAGGCTTTTACTGGATTTTCAGGTTATACAATTTCGATGAGCGTTGATAGTTTTGATGCTTTCAGTTTTTCGGCTCCTTTTGATGATACTGTGAAAAATTACAGGGCAGCTTTCCGTCCTTTTACCTATAAGCAGTGCTCGGTTTATTACGATAAGAAATTGCTTTTTAATGGCACTTTGCTTACTCCGAATCCGGAAGTCGATGCTGATAAAAAAACTATCACTCTGCAGGGGTATCCGGCTTGCGGTTGTGTGAATGAGGTTTGTTTACCAGAGACAAAATATCCGCCGGAATATAACGGAATGAAGCTCGGAGAAATTGCGAAAGATTGCTGCGGACCTTTTGGTTTTGGTGTTTCGATTGATGGTGAAGAGGGTGCGGCTTTTGAGAAAGTTGAATACTCTCCAGGCGATACTCTTTTTAATTTTATTAAGAAGCTCTGTGAGCAGCGCGGCTTAATTATTACTAATAAGCCTAACGGCGATTTGCTTTTGTGGCAGCCTAAAAAAGAAAAAGTATGCGCAACTATTAAAGAGGGTGAGGAGCCGTTTTTGAGCTGCAAGCCGTCTTTTGATAGTCAGAAATTCTTTAGTCATATTACCGGATTTTCTAAGGTTGAAAATGAAGAGGATGCGGACCATTACACTTATGAGAATAAGCTGCTGACTAAGGCCGGCGTTTTGCGTCCTTTTACTTTTGTTGCTGATGACGCTACGAGTACGGATCTGCAGAATGCGGTTGAAGCTAAGGCAGGCCGTATGTTTGCCAGTGCTGCGAGTTATGAGCTTAAAGTAATTGGTCATAAAACTCCTAAAGGTGATTTGTGGCAGAAAAATATGGCTATATCATTGCTCGCGCCTGGAGCGATGATTTATAGAGAAACAGTCTTTTTGGTTGATAACGTGACTATTCAGAGAAGTGATTCTGATGGAAACGTTACGACTTTGAAACTGGTTTTACCTGGTGCGCGTGACGGCTCTTTGCCGGAGGAGTTTCCGTGGGAAGAATAGGAAAACTGATTAAGACTGAGATTGAAAAGTTTATAGTGGCGACGATTGAGACGCGCTATAAGTTTAATCAGTCTTGTGATATGTACGCTGCCAGCGGTGAAGATGCGCCGCCGCTTCCTGATGACCGAATCGCTTTAATTTCGATTGACGGTACTGGAAAAATGGCGGCCGTGGGTGTGCTTATGGTTAGCCAGGGGGCGGAGCCAGGAGAGCGCATCTTATATTCGCGTGACAGTGACGGTGCGGTTCAGGCTGTCTTAAAACTCCTGGGCGACGGTAAGATTGAAGCCGTTTCTCCTGGAGGCGTTTCGCTTTCTACTGATGATAAGCTGGAAGTAAACGTGAAAAAAGATGCTGATGTGAAAGTGGACGGAAATACTAAATTTTCCGGAAAGCTGGAAATTACCGGCGGCAATATGAAGTGTAAGGGAACGGCTACGCCTAGCGGCACTGGCTGTTTTTGTGCTCTTCCGACTTGTCCTGTGACCGGGGCTCCTCATAGCGGGGAGATGGTGCTTAATACATAGGTGGTGCAATATGGCGATGAATGGAGATACGTTGGGGCTTGCGATTGCTGATGCCGTACTGGATAGCAGCGCAAGTGAAGAGGGAAAAACTCAATGCCAGGAGTTTTGGAAAAAGGTTGCGAATGAAATAGTTTCGCATATTCAGCAGAATGCGGAGGTTCCGGCCGGAATTACGGTTACTACTACTGACACTGTTCCTGGTGTTCATAGTGCTCATACTGGTTCGACGGTGGCTCCAGGGCAGGTTGTATGACAGATTTTGAGGGCGATGTTTTATTTACTGATACGAATGACGGCGGCGTTATAACTGTTGAGGATGGGCTTATTCTCTGCGATAAGACTTTTAAGACGGCGGTTTACCTGTCTTTATTCGGCGGTAATTTTGAGGATGACGGAGTTACGGATAAAGGAAAAGCGTTCTGGGGTAATTTGATTGGTGCTGAAAATACAAAGATGGTGAGTAAGTTCCAGAATATTATCTGCAGCTTTCCGATGACTACTAAAAACTTAAAGCTCGCTGAGGATGCGGCCTGCAGCGATTTACAGTGGCTTATTGATGACGGCATTGCTGATGAGGTTACTGTAAAGGGAAAAATTAAAGATGTGAAAAATGCGGATTTTGAGATTAACGCTCTGAAATCCGGAGAAAATATTTTAAGTACGACGTATGGCGTTGAATGGGAGGCTATGAGCAATGGACTTTAATTTTGAAAATAAAACAATTCAGGAAGTTTATGACCTGACTTTGAATGGATTTGAGACTGAGTTTAATACTCGGTTTAGATTGCTTCCTAAGGCTTTTGTTCATGTTACCTGTAAGGTAATTGCCGGACTTTACATTACACTTTACAAAATGGCTGCGTGGATCTTCCTGCAGATATTTCCATCTACGGCTCAGTTTGGTGTTGTGAAAATCCTGGGAAAAGAGATAAATCCGCTGGTTGAGCATGGGAATCAGATTGGATGCGGTAAGCCTTATGAAGCTACTACTTTTCAGGCTAAGGCTGAAATCTTGGTTCTGGCCGATGGAGTTCTCAATTCGGGTACTCAGCTTAAAAGTTCCCTCACTGGGAAACTTTATTTAGTTACTACAACTACAATCATCCATCTTTCTGATGGAGCCAGCCAATTGATAGATATTGAATGTACTGAATCTGGTACTGCAGGAAATTTGAGCGAAGATGACGAGCTCAAGTTTGTGAATCCGATTGGATTCCTGGGAGACACTGCGACTATTGATGAAGTTACTACTGAGGCTGTTGATGGTGAAAGTGCTGATTCTTACAGGCATAGAGTTGTAACAAGATGGAAAACTCAGCCTCAGGGTGGTGCTTTGAGTGATTATCGAATCTGGGGTAATGAAGTGCCGGGCGTTTATCAGGTTTATGTTTATTCTGATGATGATTCTGCAGCCGGTGTTATTTTGTATGTTTGCGCTGATAAGGAATTGACCGGCTCTCGTGTTGCTGATGCAGCTTTGCTTAAAGCCGTCGGTGAGAGCTGCTCTTATAATCCGGATACTGGTGCTGCAGACAGAAAGCCTCTTACTGCGGTTTTGGACCCGGATTTTGATGAATCTTATAAAAACGTAAAGACTATCACCGAAGAGATTTTTGATGTTTATATCACTGGATATACCGGCGATGTGGATATTATGAAAGATACTGCTAAGAGCAATATTGAGAATTATCTTTTGGAGCGTGAGCCTTATATTCGCGGGCTTTCTGTTGATAATAACAGATTTGATTCTATTTCGGTTAATAACCTGGTTGGTATTGTGAATGAGATTGCGATTGCTAATACTGCGAGCTTTACTGGCGTGAGCCTGCAGCATAGTAATGAAACTATTTCAAGTTACCAGCTGGGCCGTGGTGAACTTGCTAAGCTGGGTAATCTTTATATTAACGGGGTGGCTGTATGATTTGGCTGAAAGCTATTCAGCTTTTATATCCTCGCTCTAAGGCTTTCCGTAGTATTTGCGATAACTATTTTCGCCGGTTCTGTAAGGTTTTAGGCTATGTGCCGACTGACTTTAGAACTTATCTGGAAAATATTTACGGTGACAGATTCGCTGATACTACCAGGGAAATTGGAGCCTGGGAAAAGCAGTTTGGTGTAATTTTTGCGGCTGAATATGATGATTCTATCCGGAGAAAACTTTTAAGCTCGTTCTGGCAGATTAACGAGGGCGGCCAGGGTAAGGATTATCTTTTGAAAATCCTGCAGCTTATTTCTAAGGATTTTCAGATTGTCGAAAATGTGCCGGTAAGAGATCCGCGAGACAGTAACGCTGTTTATGCAGCTGTAAACGGAAATAAAAGAATGGTGAACGGTAATAAGTACGCTGTGAATGGTTATAAGCTGGGAGATTCGTCTTTTATTCCTTCGGTCTTAAAAAATGATTCTGAATCTTTCTATGCGCTGCCGTCGGTTCCTGATTACTGGAGAAACTGTTTCTTTATTTGTAAGGGCGTTGTGCGTAATCGTTATGGCGCGATTATGTATGTTGAGAAATTGCAGATTGAGCAAAAATGGCAGAATTTTCTGGAGTATATCGTTTTGAAAATTAAGCCGGCTCATACTACGGCGATTTTGTTTGTGGAATATATCTAAGGCAGGAGGTAAAAGATGATTAAGATAGATTCGACTTATTCTAACTATTTTGATAATACTGACCCGGATTATCCAGGCGGTAAAGCGATTGATGCGGCTACTGATGAGGGTATTGACGGTACTCCTTATAAAGCCGTGTGGATGAATGATATTATCGGAGCTCGCCAGGCGTTATGGGTTGCGGCTTTTGGTGATATTACTGGCGTCAGCGGTAATCCTGATAAGGTTGGCGCATCTGATGTGCTTACTGCAATTTTACAGCTTATTGAGAATAAACTTATGGGTTGTTTCCTGCAGGTGGAGACTGATGAAGCTGAGCCGCTTATTCCGTGGGCCAGTCTGAATAGAACTTATAACTCTAACATAAATTATCTGGTTTATGCGGTTATGGCTGAGGATGACGGTGACGTTTTACCTATCAGGACTAAAGTTGATTCTACCGGTTTACATCTTGTAATCCGTGAGATTGCTGAAAATGGAAAAGTGCAAAATATAAATCGCTCGGTAAAATGGGGCGGTTTTAAGTTTGGTGAGAAAAAATGGGGCGAGGGCGTTCCATTCAAAATAAACATCATAATTAAGGAGGCCTGAAAATGGTTGGAGTGCCTAAATCGTATAATACGAAAAAGGACTATGAAAATGCCGTTGATTATGTTTGCTCAACTAATAGCGGTAAGGGTGAGCTCGTAAGAGCTTTGAAGGATTTGAAAGAAAATACAACTATGTTGGTTCTTAAAAAATCCAGCGAAGGTAAAGCTGCTGAGGATCAGACTGCAGCTGATTACGAGGAAGTTGAAAATCCGGCTTGTAAGAAAATTAAGCTCGGATTTACTGATGCTGAAATCGACGCTCTTCTTGCGCGTCTGGGAGAATAAAGATGGCTTTGAAACTTTGGCAGGATGGCGTTGATAACGCTTCGGTTGCTACAATTCCTGAAAATGGGAATTTCAAGTGTGTTGGATCTTCTTTCCTGGTAAAGAAAGATCCGTTCGCTTATACAGAAAATAAGCTGATTTTAAAAGATGGCTTTGCGGTTGATTTGTATGATGGCGTTGCATGGCGTCAGATTACTAACAGAGCTGCAATTGAATTTGATCCAGCTGAGAATCTTGATACTGGTGATACTCTGTCTCATGGTAAGGACTATTATGTTTATATTACTTTGACAGGTACTACTGTTGCGATTGTGGTTTCTTTGAATTCTACTTATCCGGATGGATTCAATGCGAATAACTCTCGTAAGATTGGTGGATTCCATGTTGGCCATATCAGAAAAGTTTCTGATGACGGCTTGTGGGTTCCTATTGATTCTGCTGGTAACAAGTTTGGATCATCTGGTACAAAATGGCAGGATAACGTTGCGACTGGTATTGTTCCTAACTCGGTATGGGATTTGAGAAATCGTCCTCGCGTTATAACTCCTGGTATGGTTAAAATCAATGAGAATCTCTGGGAAGGTATTTATATTCCTTCGGTTGATGAAGCCATTACATTTATGGCCGGCACTAACGGTCTTTCTGTTGCTGAGGGCAAGCTGAAAATTGCTTATGGTGAACTTCCGGCTACTGGTACTGAGGGCTTGAATCAGTTTAACTTTAATGAGCTTGCAGCTCGCCAGGGCTTGCGTCTGCTTTCTTATGATGAATGGATGCAGGGTGCTTTTGGTTCTCCTCAGGGCGAAGATGGTTCTAATAACTACGGCTGGACTAAGACAACTAATACGGCAAGATGCCGCACTGGTTGTCAGGTTGATCCTTCTACCGGCGATTTTGATAATGTCAGTGGCGTGAAGCCTTATGCTATTTCGGCTAAAAATGTCGTTGATTGTGCGGGCAATGTTTCAGAATGGACTAAAACATTCTCTCTTGATTTTAGTTCTACTAGTTGGAACTGGCAGAATGTTCTCGGTGCTAATCAGGGTCAGGCTTATCTTCCTAACAGCGGTGGCTTGCGCGCGTTGCATTGCGGTAGCAGCTGGGGTAGTGGTGTGCGCTGCGGTCCTCGCACGGTGTACGGTTACAGCAACCCTTGGGACGTGAGCACGAGCATTGGGGCTCGGCTCGCCTGTGATTCGCTGTAAGCGAATCACCTGTTTTCTGAATTTCTGATAGTCTGGTTTACTTGGTTATGGCAGAAAACACGGGAAATAAAGATAAAACGAGACTTCCGGCAGGTAATGTCGAAAATCTCGTTTTATACAGAAAGTTTGAAGATTTTATTTATTATTTTGAGCCTATCGTGGAAAAGTTTCCGCATTATGAACACTTCGCTCTTGAGGCAGATATTAAAAATTGTCTGCATAGAGTTATAGAGCTTATAATCAGGACTAACCGGAGCTCCAGGAAAGTTGAAGGCTGGTATAAAGTCGATACTAAATTTGAGGTTCTCAGGTTCTATATCAGGCTTGCTCATAAGAAAGGTTCAAAATATCTGTCTCATCATGGCTACGAGACGGCAATGAAGATGATGGCAGAATTAGGCTGTATCCTGGGCGGCCTGATAAAGAAAGGTAACTGATGACAAAGAGTAGAGCGATGGCTTGCGCGCGTTGCATTGCGGTAACAACTGGAATAATGGTGTGCACTGCGGTCCTCGCACGGTGAACGGTAACAACAACCCTTGGAACGTGAACACGAACATTGGGGCTCGGCTCGCCTGTGATTTGGCTAAAAGGAAAACAGTTTAAGGCTTAAACATTTACGGATTTTAAGCTGTGATTACTTTTATTAAAGTTTGAATCAGATTGGTTATCTGTGGGCTTATTAAGCTCAAAAAGAATTTCTGACAGGAAGGTTTGCGAGCCTTCCTGTTTTTATATTACTTAAAGGACAAGATTGTGCTAGACGATATTTACGAGAAGATTTGCAGCTTCGATAATTTGATTGCAGCATTTGAGACGGTTTGTAGTGAGCATAAGTTTAAGCCGGCATCTTTAAGATTTTATAATCACCTGGAAGAAAATATAATTCAGCTACAAAATGAATTACTCTGGGGTTTATATGAGATTGGTGATTTTTACAAGTTTATAAAATATGAGCCTAAGCGTAGAGAGATAAACGCGTTGCCTTATCGTGACAGAGTTGTTCAGAGTGCTATTTGTAATATTATTGAGCCTGAGATTCAGAAAACTTTTATATATGATTCTAACGCTTGTATTAAAGAGCGTGGTGCTTTAAGAGCTGCCAGCAGAGTGAGTTATTTCCTGCAGAAGAAAGAGGCAGAGTTTTACTTAAAGTGTGATATTACGAAATATTTTTATAATGTCGATTTGGATATTGCTTTTGAATTATATAAGCGTCATATCAGTGATGAAAGAACGCTTAATTTAATTTATAAGATTTTGCATAAAGATAATCCGGAAAAGGGAATAAAAATCGGTAATAGATTAAGCCAGCTTACAGCGAATCTTTACCTGAATGAGCTGGATAGATTTATTAAGCATGATTTACACGTTAAGTATTATGTGCGCTATATGGACGATTTTATTCTGCTGGGTAGAAAATCTGATTTGAAAATGTGGCTGGGTGCGATTGATTATTTTCTGACAGAAAAATTAAAGCTGCAGCTTAATGATAAAACTATGATTGATAAGTGCAGCCGTGGCTTTGAGTTTGTCGGATATAAGATGTATCCAGGCGGCAAGATGATTAAAAGACAGACAGTAAAGAGAACTCATAGATTTGTAAACGCTTTTATAGCTGGTAAGGTTCCAGCTGATTCTTTCTGCAGGAGTATGGCGAGCATCTGTGGTCATGCGGTACATACTGACAATTATAAATTTTATATACGCGAATTGATGCGCGTTATACGCCATTTATGCGATATAAATGATTGATTGTGATTTTTTAACATTTTAAAGTCTTAAAATGTGGCGAAATACGCTTAAAATGGGGTGTTTTAGGGGTGTTTTAACGGTCGGTAATGATATTTGTCGATTTATTAAAAAAGACGCGTCAGAAGCCCGTTTTTAACGATTTTAGGGGTTTCTGACGTGGTATTATAGGCGGGATTTTTATTATAAGGCGTATTTATCGAGTACGGCCTGCAGCTCGCTATAAAAATCGTCATAATCTGATGGACTGATTACCATGCAGAAATAAACTCCTAGAGCTCGCTCTCCTGGATATGACTTTAAGTCTACTTCGTGAATTTCGGCTGAGTTGCAGCCTGCAAAGTTTTCGGCTTCCATGTTTATTGCTCCTTTACAAAGATTTGTTTTATCAGGTCGAAGGGAATTGAGGGCTCGTCATGGGTTGGCATATAGGTGCAGCTGAGGCTGTTGCAGACGAGATTTACAAAGTTTGAATGCTCTTCGGTCCAGCCGGAAAAATCCGGAAAGTTTGAGACGGTGAAAATTTTACGGCTTCTTTTGTTATAAAATGTTACGTTCATTTTGTGGGCTCCTATGCGGCGATTATTTTGTTATGGACTGCATCCAGCTTGAGGTTACAGTCGTCCAGGTGTTCGCCGATGCGGTAAAGGGTAGAGTTTTTTATTTCGGCGGCGGCTTTGTCGGTGAACTGCAGGAGCAGGTCGGAAAACATTGAGAGCTGCTCCTGGACGTCTTTTAAGGTTTCTAAAATTTCGGCTTTTTTTGTATCTGGCATTTTTGTGTCTCCTTGTTACGCGTGTTGGATTTGTTTTAAGCTCTGCAGAGCTTCGGCGGAGTGTAATCCGAAAAGGCGCGGAAAGATTGCGTCCTGTGGATTCATTTGTGATAATTCTCTTACCAGGATGCGGGGCGTGATGTTTACTTTACGCGGCTGGATCTGCCAGGTAAAGCCGTCATTGGTGAGAATTGGTTTTGGTAAAAGTGAGCTGATGGGTATGGCCGATACTCTCAATCCATCCGGATAAATCTCCTGGACGATGATTGAGTGCAGCTCGTCGGCTAACTGCTGCATAGTTTTTGGCTGGTCTTGCATTTAAACCTCCTGAATTGTTTGTTTCTTCCGGCGGCTTTTAAAATAAAAGAGCCGGACTATTGTTGAAACAGTTATCAAGATTCTTGACAAGTGCCAGAAAGCCTCACGGTCTTTCTGATAGTCCGGCTCAAAATTACTAATTTAGGTGTTTTATGCGCAATTATGAAAAGGGCATAAAAAAAGACCTGAAAAGCAATTCCAGCACTGCCAAAAATTATTAAACTGTTTCAACAGTTTAATAATACACCTAGGTGTATTTTCTTGTCAAGTCTTTTTGTGTCTTATTGTGTCTTTTTTGATTTTTTTTCATTCTCCTATTTTTTAATCAAAAAATGGTAATTCCTGCTGCTCAGCTTCTAAGATTAGAAACTGGTTATAGATTTTTTTTTGTGGCTTTGTGAGCCAGGTGTTTAAGAGGCGGCGAGCCTCGATTTTACATTCCATTTTTGAGCCTAAATACTGGTCATGCTGCAGACAGGGCTTAAAGCGGATGCAGCGGGCTATTTTGACAGCCAGTGCGAACTTCCAGCCGTTATCATCGCGGTAGAATTTTATTGAGACTGTGTTGCCGTCGATGTTTTCTGAATCCTCACTTTCCGGAGCGGTGAGAATTTCGCCTTTATCAGAATATATCAAAATCATTATTATCCTCATCCTCGAATGGATTATCTGTTGGCATTGGCGGCTCTATTCGCTCTTGTTTAGCTTTAGGGGCCGGCTTTGGCTGCTGGATAAGTTCCTGTTGAGCTGGTTTTTGCTGTTTTGGATCAGCTTTATTTTCCGGCTTTTCAGAATCTTTCTTTTCCTCTGGGAGTGGCTTTAAGCGCATATTGATAATAATTTGCTCTGGTGAGCCGCCGAATCTTTTCTGCTTGATATGAATTTCGGTGTAATCGCTCTTGAGAAAGTGGGTGAGCTTATTCTGTGACCAGGCTTCTTTATTGGTTGGCTGGCCTTTTTCGTCGAGCTCTATATCATTTACCTGACAATAGCGGGCATAAAGTTCCTTAACTTTTACAAAGGCTGTCTCGTCTTTAATAAACTCGATATTCTCTTTTACGAAGCGGTCGAGGTCGGTTGCCTGGTCTTCGATATAGTCATCTTTGTATGACTGACACTCTTTTGACAGCGGGATTTTACCTTTATGCTCATTCTTGAGCTTGATGTAATACTGAGCAAAGAATTTCACGATTGCCGGGTATTCAGGGCGGAGCAGGTCGAAAATATCATTCTCATCTTTGAAGTCTTTATCTTCGCCGCGTTTATGGGTGATACTGAATGGGATTACTACCATTCGGTCGATGGTTGCTGGGTCTTTATTGTCGAAGCGCGGTAAGTAGTTTGTGAGGATGATTGTCTGAGCGGTTGGCTTAAACTCTTTAGCGTTGGCATAGAGGCGGCGGGCTTTCATTACACCTCCTCCGGTGAGCTGCTTAAATACAGCTGAGTTGAGCATATCATTGCGCTGGGTTTCGTCTGATATTCCGGCTCCCATTCCTTCGAGCTCAGCAATTTCCGGATTTGCGCCGCCGCCATAGTTACGAATATCTTTATTCAGCATGATTATCTGGCGAGGAATTGGAGTTGTCATTTTTGGATAAAGGTCTGAGATAATCTTCATGGTGGTGGTTTTACCGGTTCCACCGGTTCCGATAAAGATTCCACCGACTTTATATTGAGCGCAACGGCTAGGCACTAAGCTGAGATAATAAAAAAGTGTCTCCAGCGTGTCCTGGTTCTTAAAATTGCTTTTCATAAACTTTAAGAACTTTTCAGGCTCAGAGGAATTGATTATATCATCGACTTTATAAGGCAGTGTCCTGAGGCGGTATTCTTCCGGCTTTGAATCGCGGATTTTAAGCTCTTTGCCTGAGAAATCAAGGATTCCATCTATGAGCGTGAGTGTCTCCTGGATCTGAGGGCCGTCGAAGGTGATGGATTCACGGAATATAAACTCAATTCCGGAAACTAATTTTTCTACAGCTGATAAAAACTTTCTTTCCTGGATCTTAATGCGAGTTTTTCCTAAGGCCTTAAAGAAAGCAGCTTTTTCGTCATCATTTACTTTTAAGCCGTCTGGAGCCCATGTGGTAAATGATACTAAGATATTATAAATGACAGTTGATACATTTGATACTCGCTGCCAGATATGACCATTAAAGAAATAAAACTTTTTTTCATCCTCGACGTATATAAAATTATTTTCAAGGACTTTAGCTACCAGAATAGCTGCGGGGTACTCTCCAGCATTCCAGATAAAATCATTTAATGACTGGTCATCTGTAAAAGTTTTGTATTTTATCGGGATGATTGGTTTTACTTTTATATCTTTATCGAAGCCGGTAAGCTCGATAAATTTGTTTTGCCAGTAGTATGACAGATATTTTGCGGCAATAGTTTTTAAGTATTGAGGTTTTATATCTGATTCATTTCGATTCTGCAGAATATGTTCTGATGCGCCATTTTCAAGTAAGAGCTTATTATTTTTCTCAGTATTTGGAGTAAGTTTTACCAGGGCGCATATAGTGTCATGTAATTCAGCTTTTGTGATTTTAGTTTTGCGTAATTCCTTAAAAAATCGTCCTAAAGTAGTGTAAGAGATTTTACCTGGTGTATTTAAGTCTGATTTATCAGGCTGAATCCATTCTTTAGCGTTGTCGATTGCTTCCCGGATAAGCTCTGGATGGCCGTTGCAGATGGCTTCATCTGGATCTTTGTACTTTGAGAGCGTTGCTGTTTGTATTCTGCCGGCGTATCCAGCCTGTAAAAGTTTTTCCGGGATTGATTGTGTGTTGCTTGCAATGATTCCGGCCGCGGTTTTGCCGGCCGTGTCGGCATCGAATAAAAGCGTAATTTTTTTTACATCGAGTAAATATTGCTTAATTTTTGGCTTGGTAAGTCCTGAGGTTCCACCGACAGAATAAACGTTGGAAAATCCTGCAGCTCGGCAGGCGAGAGCGTCCATTTCTCCCTCTACGAGAACTATTTCATCTTTGCCTTTTATATCCTGAGGAGTAGGGAAAGTGGAGCAGGCGAGCGAGCCTCGTTTTTCACAATGAGGCTTTCCATCTTCGTAATAATGCAATTTATAGCCATTGCCGATTTTAATTACTACGCCTGAATGTTCCCATGAGCAGTGGCCGGTTGCGTTTTTCTTCGTTGGGATTCCGGCTGTATAAATTGTCTGATTGCCTAGCTCGTTTTGTGCTATATCCATTCCGGGCCAGTAACCGAAATATTTTATTAAGTTTGAGAGGATTTTTGACGGATACTGTTTAACGGCTCCATTGGTTGTCTTCTGGATGCGCTCTGCTAAAAAGTCTGTGATAACTTCTTTTGCGTGAGGGTTTGAGAAAATATAAGCGTCCATCTTTTTGATGGATTCTGGATTTGGTGTGAACTTTGGTTTTTCGTCTTCGCTTTTTTCAGCTCTTGCGACTGGCTTTGGTTCAAAATGGCCGCCGCAGAATTGCTCAACGAATTTATATTGCTCGGTGCGGCTTTCAATTCCTTCCAGCAGAGCGACTGCATCATAAATATCACCTTTTGCGCCGCAGCCGAAACAATAAAAACTTTCTTCGTCGAGCTTACAAGATGGATTCGGGTCGTTATGCGCCGGATTAAAGCAGCAGATTGAGCCTTTTTGTGTTTTAATACCTTTAGCGTTTAAGTATTGCCATAGGTGCGATTTATACAGGTCATAATTCATTTTTTATCATCCTCTCTAACTAATTTTCCGTCGAAAACTTTTTTTAATAAGTGCGCTTCCAGGCTTATTGTCTGGCCTTTTTCTCTTAAAACATTTAACTCATCCGGCGAGTATTTTGTGCCGTCTTCGCAAAATAGCCAGCCGGAAGCAAGATGGAGCGCGACTTTTTGTTTCAATTCTTCTGAATATTTATACTTCCAGCCAGCGTGTTCTTTCATGGTCTATCCTAGTTATGCTGATATGCCTCAAAAAGAGCGAGCAGGTCATCTTTAATTTTTGTATATGTATTGATTCGATGAGGGCTCTTTTCATCTTTGAGCTGTCTTGAAAAATAATCCTGAATTTCTGAAATTACAGTTTCTATGTCGATTTTTATAGGTTCTGGATATGAGAATTCAGGCATTTCTAAAACTTCCGGCTTTTTGCGGTTTTTTGGCTGTTCGATATTATTCTGAGCGCGGTAATCATTAAGCGCGTCGGTTGCAGCTTTGACAGTGCCGCCATTCGCTTTTACCTGGCTGATAACACCAGGAAGCTCTTCGCCTGGTACTGAGGCAAGCTGAGACAGAGCTTTTGTTGTCATGCCAGTAGTATCAATTCCGCGAGCCTCTGCATTTTCTCTGACCTCTGTTCCTGTCAGGCGGTCATGGACCCATGACAGAGATTTTGAGAGCTCTTCGCTTATTTGTTTTTGTGACATTCCAGCTGTTACCATTGCTTTTAAGGCTGTTTCAATATCAATAGGGGCAAGCTCTTCGCGCTGGATGTTTTCGACGAGCTGCAGGACGTCTTTTGAGCCTTTTGTAATTACTGAGGCTGTAATCTGTGTGTAATCCTGGCCTTTTTCGCAGAGGTACTGAAAAGCTCTGAGACGGCGGTGGCCGGCTACGAGCTCATACTGCTTAATTCCGTTTTCATCGTCTTCCAGAGGCTTTACAGTAATTGGATTTATAAGGCCATAAGTAAAGATTGAATCGGCGAGCTCAGCGATTCCTTTTGGATCATATTCCTGGCGAACGTTGCCGGTCTCTTTAATCTGGCTGATACTGATTTTGAATGTCAGTGTGTTGGTTGCATTTAATCTAGGCATTTGTTTCCTCCGTGAGTATGTTTACGAGCTTTTCGAGACGGGCTCTTACAGCTGGATGTATTTTGTAATTGATTGGATCAGCGACGAATTTCTTAAAACTTTTAATGTCAGGAATCGGGAAATCAATTAAAAAATCTTTGAATTGTTCCTGGTAAGCCTCAAAAATGCCGTCCGGATTTAATTCTTTTTTGTACTTGTTGCATACAACGTAAACGTCAGATTCGAGACAGCAGTTTGAGAGCTGGTCGAAATAGTTTTTAGTTGCTCTGAGGTCGAGATTTGAGCAGGTTCCTGAGATAAGAATTGTATCTGCAGCGAATACGGCGTTTCTGGTCTGAGCGTTCCAGGTTCCAGGCGGGTCGATGATGATATAATCATAATTCTCTAAAAATCCGGATTTTTTCAGCTGGATCTTTAACTGTGTATCCATGATGTTAGCGAGCATATTCATATCGAGGTCACTTGGAATAATATCCATGTGATGATATACATCTCCGACTTTCATTTCTTTGATAGGAAGCGGCTCGCCGTTTAATGTTTCTTTAATCAGATAAGGCTGAAAGATTTTACCAGAGAGAAAGTTTTTTGAGGTTTCTTCCTGCAGCTCGAATCCGTACATTTCAGAAAGACAGCAGTTATGGTCGAGGTCAATCAATAAAATGTTATTGCCGCGAGCAAAGAGTGTCTCAGCGATAAATGTGTTGAGGGTAGTTTTACCGGTGCCACCTTTTCCGTTAGAGGTGGTAATTATCTTGCATTTGTGCATTTTCTATGTCTCCTTGTTATATTTTTGAAACGTTTTTAAATGTTTAATTAAAAGGGATCTCGTCACCGTAATCCTGAGAATCTGAGAAATCAGGTTGTTCTGCTGGTGCCGGTTCTGCAGCGTAAGCTGGAGCGTCTGAGTTTTCGGCGTTGGTTCCTTTAGGCAGCTTTCCAGGCTTTACGTTATCTGCTTGAATTATAATTTTTGAATATTTCTGGTCATTCTTTTCCCATCGGTCCTGATGCAGGTGACCTGATACAGTAACCTCAAGGCCTTTAGAAAGTGATTTTGACATTGCAGCTGCATAATTGCCGGTAAATACTACATCAAAATAATTAGGATATTTGGTCCATTCATTATTTACTTTTTTGCTCTGATTTACGGCAATCGTGAAATTAACTACGGCGAATCCTTCGCGTGGATACTTGCATTCTGCAGCTTTTGTAAGTCTTCCGACTAAAACGACTGTATTTATATCGTCTGCCATTTTTTATCTCCTATTTTTGCCATTTATAAAATGGCGGCTTATGTCTACATTCAGGCTTCGGGCGTACTCTTCCAGCGTGCTATCATCAATTTTTAGCCAGCGGAAAATCTCCTCGCGTTTCCAGGCGCGATGGCCGTTTATCCTGATTGACCTGGTTCCGCAGCATGGCTGGTGCCAGGGTTTTTTCTGCAGATTTTCATAACTGATAACGCCTTTAAGTTTTGCGGCTTCTTTGAGCGTTACATATTCAGGAACGTTTTTCATAAAATCTGTATCTGAAAAAGTTGCTGCATATTGTGTTACTAGCGTCTGCATTTTCTGGACTTCCAGTTGTAGAGTTTGAAAGTTCAGCTGAATCATTTCGTCGGTCATATCAGATATTCTGGATGCTGACGAATCCACTTTTCACTTACGATGGTCAATTTCAATTGCTTTAAGAAAACTGGTGCGCCTCTACTACGATGCAGCTTTGTTGAAAGCCATTGAAAACTTACGTCCGAATCAATTCCGGCTTTGAAAAGACTTGAATAATACTCGCCGTCGATAAATACGCCGCAGCGATTGTCGTTTCTAAAGTCCAGCGATTGAAGCGTTAGAAAGATTTGGTTTTTAATGTCATTTTGTGCCGCCGCCATTTACTCTCTCCAGCTTTTCGATGACAGCCTGGCGCAGAAAATAACCTAGTTTAATTCCGGTCTTTTTGAGATAGCCGTAAAGCTCTTCTCTTTCTTTTGGCGTAAGGCTTAACTTTGTTGAAGTTGTTTTAATGTCTTCTGGCATAATCAGAATCTCCTTTTGTGCTGTAATAGCATATCTTAATATTAAAGTGGCTTAAACGCCACTAAAAATATATATAAACCTAAAACGCCACTTTGTAAAGTCTTTTTGTGTCTTATTGTATCTTTTTTTATTTAAAATACGGGTGTAAAATCATAATAACTCAGAAAAGGAGGTGTTTTATGTTACCAATCTATGAACGTATCGGAAATCTCTGCAAGCTCAATGGAACTACCATTGACAAGATGATGACGGAAATTTCATCCAAAAATGTGAAAAGTCCGCGTGATATGTATAACGGCTGGAGACGGCGTAATTCATATCCGCGAGCTGATGAGGCTGTGAGAATCGCTCAGAATCTCGGTGTTACTGTTGAATACCTGGTAACCGGTGAGGATAGCGAAATTGGTAAAGATTTTTATTGCAAATATAAAGGCTATGAGAATCTTTTGGAGTATTTACCGAAGCTGAATAACTCTGATTTAAAAGTTATTGAGAATGCCATGAAATCAATGGCTAAATAATTTTTATTGAGTTTTTGTTGAAAAAACTCAATAAGAACTCAATAAAAGTTAGAACGTGGGGCGAAAAGAAACGAAAACTTTTTGCGTTATCTCTATAAGAAAACAGGAGAAAAGAGTTATATGAGTATCGCTCCTATTGATTTGCAGTCAATCAGGTGAGTTTATAAATATCTTGCTAAATCTTTGATATATATAGATTTATGCGTTTTTGGAACTCCTGAAAAAAGAGCAAAAAGGGCGAAAACTCAATAAAAACTCAATATTTTTCGGGAAAAATTAAAATGGAATATCATATTTTTAAGAAAAAATCGAATAAAAACGGAAAAATAAAATGGTCCTGGTATTACTGGTACTGGAATGCGGATCATACTAAGCAGGTTCAGAAAGCCTGTAAGGGCTGTAAGTCGAAGCATGAGGCTGAGCTTTATATCCAGCAGTTACATCCGCAGATTAAAGTCAGTCCTTTAATTAAAGATTTAGCCGCCTCTATGTTTGTTCCTGGTTCAATGAATTTTTTGAGGCGTGAGCAGCTTGGAAAATCCATTAAAGAAAATACGCTCAAAATTAAGCGAATGTATATCCGCTATATTATCCGCGATTTTGGCGATATGGATATTCGCGATTTGACAGCTACTAAATTATTACGTCATCTACTGCTGATGCCTGATACATCTGCCAGCTGGAAAAATCAATATATTACGACGATTGAAGATGTTTACACTGAGGCTATCTGGAATGGCATTGAAGTTAATCCGCCTCGGTTTGAGCGGTTTGTTCAAAAATCGAAAAAAGCTGATATTTTGACGCTGGCCGAAATTGAAGCTCTTTTTAAGCCTGAAAACTTTCCGGATAAAGCCTCTTTTTTGCTTTTGCTTTTGACACTTTCTGCAGGCCTCAGGATAAGCGAAGCGCGGGCGTTTACGCCTGAGCAGCTTTACTTAAAAGAATCAGCTATCCTGGTAAACGGTTTTTTAGACAGGCATACTGATACTCGAAATATTTATAATAAGCTCGGCAGCATGGAAGACAAAAAATGGCGGATCACCTTAATTCCGCCTGCTACTGCGAAATTGCTTAATGATTACATCCTGGAGACAGGTAAAAAGGGCGATGAGCTTTTATTTACTCACTGGAGCTGTAAGCGGCAATATATGAATCTCAACGGAATGCGCAAGTGCTTTGAATTGCCGCCGTCGGAGAATCCCTATCACATGGATTACATCGAGGATATATTTCACCGGGCTGTAAAAAAATCCGGCATAATCATCGGCGACAGAAAAATAACGATGCATAGCTTACGCTACACTTACGTTACTAGAATGCGTCAGTTATATGATGGCGAGCTGGTAAGAAAGATGGTTGGTCATGCTCAGATTGAGATGACTGATTATTATACTCGTAACGAATTAAGCGAAACGCTGCATTCTTTAGCCGGCCAGAATCAGAAAATGATTGATTTTTTCGGTGAGTAGCTGAAATTTTGCGGGCTTCATTTTTAATTTTTCACTGTAAACTCGTTGAAATTCACGGTTTTTGATGGTTGAAATCATTACAATCCGTGAATTTTTCTTTTCACGTTCTCCAATAGGAATCTCGTTTAAATTTCCTTTTTTTAAATTTATCTTTTTTACATCTTTTAAAATCTCTTTATAGAATAAAGGTATTCTAAAGGGGGATATAAAGGGGGAAAGGGGTGTAAATGTAAACGTAAAAGATATAAAAAAAAGTCTTTTTGTATTTAACGAGATTGAATAAATAGTATCAATCTCGTTTATATAAGCAAATACTTTTAAACTCACAATTTTACTTTTACATTTTACGTTTGAACTACTTTTGAAAGTAGTCGGATATGTATGAGCTGCAAAAAGGTACTGTCAGACGGGGGTGGGTATGCGCAATTAGTCGGCGGGGAGTCCGTTTTGTCATTTGTGTGCTGGGTTTTGGTTAGTGTTTAACAATGTTATAACTTAGAGTTGTTATATTTTAACAATGGTGTTATAATGACATAAATAAACGTTATAAACTGCTAAAACGCCATATAAAAAACGTTTAAGCGGACCTGAGGACGGAGTGGAAGTAACTCAATCAGTATTTGCGAGTATGGCCGGCGTAAACAGGGCCAGTATTTGCGTTGGAATTAAGAAAAAGTCTCTTGTAATGAATTCTGCTGGTAAGCTGGATACTGATAATCCTGTGAATAGGCGGTATCTCGATAAGCACCAGGCGAAGCTGCGTGATGCGCATAGCTTTGAAACTTTTGGCGAGCAGGTTCCTGCGGCAGCTGTGAGACAGGCTGTAAGTGTAACTCCTAAAAATCTTGAAAGTGATAAGAACGGCGTGGCCGGTGAGATGCTCAATTTGACTTTGCGCGAGCTGATTCAGCAGCATGGTAATATGGCGAACGTGGAGCGTTATGCGAAGCTGGTAAAGGATCTGACGGTTGCGGACGAAAAAGAGCAGCGTATCCAGGAAAGACGGCTGGAGCAAATTCCTAAGGATTTTGTGCAGGCCAGCGTTTTTGGTTTCCTGGAAAGTCTTATGAATAAGCTGCTTGATATGCCGGAAAGATTTGCGGATCAGGCGGTTGCTTTTGTTCAGAGTGACGTTGATTCGGCCCGTGGAAAAATTAAAAATCTTTTGAGTGATGATATTACTGCTGCGATTATGGATTCTAAGAATCAGATTATCAACGGTATTGAAAATATGAAGGGGCGATATTCTCAGGAAGATAACCTTAGAGATATTGTTTCTGAGGCAATGGAGAAAGCTGAATGAGAGATCCGTATATTGTGAGGCGGCGGCGCACTGGTATTGAGACAGGTTATCTGAAAAAGATTACTGAGCTTGAGGGCCAGATTAAAAATATGCAGCGATGCGGGATTTGTGGGAATTATGACCAGGAAGAGGGCCGCTGCAGAGTGAGTGATGAGACGGTGAATAACTGGGAGACTTGCGGGATCTGGAAAATGATTGAGGATGCAAAGGGGTGATAAAACTATGAAAGAGTATATTAAAACTATTGCTTTGTCGGTTTTTCTTTTGATTGTTGTTGCTGCAGGCGTTGGAGTTTTTGCCTGGAGCTATAAGTTTGATAAATACTGTTATGAGCTGGGCTGTAAAGGTGATTTTAACGTGAATCATTTTATCGCTCAGCAGGATAGTTACCAGGCTGGATTAAAAATCTATATGGCTGAAAATGTTGGAGATATTAAAAAGTAATGCCTGGAAATATTTTGAGCGTTCTGGTAAAGGGCGTGGAATCGAGGCAGGCGGACGAAAAGGCTTTGAAAATCCTTTTAAGTGTGCCTGAGGATATGGCTGAGGGAAGCCGGAGAATTATTGAGTGTCCGGTTTGCAGCCATAAGGTTTATGTTTTACGCGATGCCGGCAAGGTTCGCGTGAGCTGCGGTGGTTGTAAGATTGACGCCAGCGGGCTTTGGAGAAGTGAGAAAAATGATTAAAACTTACGATGAGTTTTATAAGTTTTTTGGTGATTATCCTCGTGAGAAAAATTTTGTAAATGAGCATGGTTATCAGGTAATTATGCCGCGAGAGGATTGGGATGAGAAATACCTGAAAGAGTGTGCTGAGGTTGTTTTTGATTCTTCTGACGGTGATTGGTCAGGACCTCAATATTATTGGATTGTCAATTTAATCATTGATGAGATAGCTAAGATTGATAACGACTTTTATCATAAATTGACTGATGAGAAATGGTTCCAGGAAAACATAAATCCGGATTATGCCTGCATTCAGGATTTATATGCAGATTATGAGTGTGATTATGATAAATATTTTGAGGAGATCCAGAGCGGCAAGTGGGAAAGCTACGACGCTTATATTCACGAGAAAGCTCTTGATTATACGAATTACTTAAAAACTGAAATTTCAAAAAGTCATATTTAACGTGGGAGATTTAAAAAAGTGGGTGATGTTTTACAGGCTTGTGTGGCGGTTGCGGTTTGGGTTTTGGGAGCTGCGGTCTGCTACTGGGTAATGAAAAGGTGGTTTCCGGCTAAGGATGGGAATGAGGATAATATGCTTATCTTTTGTGTGGTGAGCTGGCCGGTGTCGCTTTTGATGATGGTGGGAATACTGGTCTGGGACCGAATCAAAAAGCCGGGAGGTGGTGACGATGACTGTGAGTGAGCTTTGCGGAAAACTTACGGAGCTTTGTCACCAGGGAAAGGCTTTGGATGAGGTTTTTATCATGGTCGATACTATGGCGACTGACGTGGATGACGAGGGGCTTCTGACTTACAGGAATGAAGCTGCTTTTAATCCGATGACGCTTTGTGTTGAGGATGGCCGGATTTATGTTCGGGAAAGTCCTTTTTGATTTTGGAAGGTGAGTGTATGAGTGAAGCTGAATATGATAATCCGTGTGCTTTTTGCAGTTTTGCGAGTGAACGTACAGATTCTATGGGGCAAGATTATCTTGTTTGTGAGTGTGATAATCCGGACAATTATCCGAATACGGCTGTCTGCAATAATGAGGCGGATAAAGAATCTTGATTTTCCTTTTGGAGTTTGTGAGGTGGTGAGATGCCGGAAGATTTGAGCGATAAGCTGCAGGATTTTGAGTTGATGTTAGAAGGTTTTGCGGCTGACATGGAAGAGGATCAGGCTAAGACAAGGCTTTTGTCTTACTGGTATACATTGAGGGGCGAGCTTGATAAGGCTGTGGGCTCTGTAAAGGTGTAAAATTTTAAAAAATTTTTTTAAAAAAATATATTCCTGCAGCGGTCGTGTGGCGGGAAAATCCACTACTTTTGAAAGTAGTGGCGGAGGTAGGGCAGATGGTTGAGGAAATCGACTACGAATTACAGCGGCAGAAATTGTGTGAGCAGTTCTGCGGTAAAAGGTCTAAGGCTGAGCTTGATAAAATCATAGAGAAGTTTCTGGACTTCTGTAAGATTTGTCCGACTTATGACGAGATGCGTCAGATAATTGCCTGGGCGGTAAGTAACGGCGCGAGGTTTGATGTATGACGGATGAGGAGATTGATATTCTGGTTGAAGAGCTGGCCGAAGATGTGGACTGTGATTTTTGTCAGAAAATGGGCTGGTATGATGAATGTACTGCCAGCGAGCCGACGAGTGCTGTGAGCTGCAAAGAATTTTTGAAATTGAAACTTTATGAAAAGCTGAGGAAATAAAAATGAGTTTGGGAATTAACGAATATCAGGAAAGAGCGCATGAGACTGCAGATTACCTGGGAATGAATAACGGCGACTATCGTTATCCGGTTATGGGGTTGGCTGAGGAGGCCGGCGAGGTTTGCGGTAAGTTTGCGAAGTGTGTGCGCGATGCGAATGGAATTATTGACGGTGAGCGAAAAGAGGCGATTAAGAAAGAGCTGGGTGATGTTTGCTGGTTTGTTTCTGAGATTGCGACTATTTTGGATTTGAAGCTGGAAGATGTGATGCAGGGTAATCTTGATAAACTTGCTTCCAGAAAAGAGCGTGGTGTAATTCATGGCGATGGTGATAATCGCTAGGAATATATAAAAAAAACAAGGAGACACTAAATGAAAAACAGTTTGTGTGATTTGAATGACCATCTGTTTTCCTGTCTGGAGAGCCTGATGAATGATGATTTATCGGGCGAGCAGTTACAGCGTGAGATTGACAGAGCGAAGGCCGTAAACTCTGTGGCTCATACAATTATTGAGAATGCAGGAACTCAGATTGAGGCGATGAAGCTGCGAGAGGCTATCATCGAAAACAACGGAAAAGGCGAGCTGCCTGAGATGCTTATTCCTAAGGATACAAGCTCTGGGCGGAGACTGATTGAGGCGCAAAAATGAAATTCTGGACTGAGGATAAAATTGAGTTTTTGCGTTCGATTCACGAGGGCCGGAATAATAAGATTCTGGCTGAGGTTTGTTCCTGGGAGTTTGGTAAGGCTATAACTCCTGCAGCTATGCAGACTGTCTTGAATCGCAATTTTGGGAATAGAAAGCCTAAGGTGTGGACGCCTGAAAAGCTGGCATATTTGCGCGAGATTGTTCCAGGAAAGCCGGTTGATGAGATTACCAGGCTTTTTAATGAGCGATTTGGCACTGATTATGAGTGGACTACGATTAAGGGTGCTATGGGTAATCATCATATCCGGAGCGGTTACAGATATGACGGCTATAAGCATTTACTCTTTACTAAAGAGCAGATTGAATGGCTGAAAGAGAATCGCTGGGGTTATAGCTTTGAAGAGACTGCAGCTCGAATGAATGAGCGGTTTGGTACTAACTTTAAGGTTAGCCAGGTGCGAGGGTGGTGTCATACTCATCATCTTCCTAACGGCATGGATATGAAGTTTAAGAAAGGTCAGGTGAGCTTTAACAAGGGTAAGAAAGGCTATTGTGCGCCTGGCTGTGAGAAAGGCTGGTTTAAAAAAGGCCATAGGCCGTCTAACTGGGTGCCGGTAAATACTGAGGTGGTGGTTAAAGACGGTTATATAAAAATTAAGGTTGCTGAGCCGAATAAGTGGGAATTAAAGCATCGTGTTATCTGGATGAATGAGCATGGTGAGATTCCTGCGGGCCAGTGTCTTATATTTTTGAATGGCGATAAGACTGACTGCAGAATTGAGAATCTTATGCTTATTGAGCGTGGGATTTTGAGTGTTTTGAATCACGAGAAACTTTTGACCGGTGATGCAGCTGCGAATAAGTGCGCTGTGACTATGGCCAGAATTAAATCGAGAATCAGGGAGTTAGAGACAAGATGAGCGGGAAAAATGATAGGAAAATCCGGAAAGAGGTGAAGGGCGTTTATATTAAGGCTCAGGAAGTTCTTTACGAGGAGATAAAAAAAATGTCTTTTAGAAAGAGGGTGCGCTTTGCGCTGATGGTACTTTTTAAGAGGCTTAAATAGTCTACTACTTTTGAAAGTAGTACAGGAGGTGCGAGGATGTTTGTGGTTACTGATAAGCATTCTGGTATTAGTGAGCTGCGGTTGATTCCGCTGGAGATTCAGGAAGATAACGGCTGCGAGTTTTTAAAGGCCGGTAAGTGTCCTTTTATGAGGCAATTCCGCAAGGGTGTGAAAGCTCAGGTGCTTTGTCAGCGCGGCTGGGATAATATGATCCGGTTCGGGTGTGTGAAAAAAGTGGGGGAAAAGCAGGATGAAGCCGAATGAGATTTTTAAGATGGTGTCGAATCTTGATTACCGGAAAAATACTGCGGATTTTAACTGGGCTGTAAAGGTTGATGATGAGGAAAAAATTATCTGGGTTGCGGTCCAGGCTTCTATGAGCTGGCTTGACTGGGTTATAAATCTTTTGTTTTTCTGGATTCCTCAGATGAGACAGTGGTTTTTATATTTTGCCTGTCTTGGATGGCAGGGAGCTTTTAATTCGTGTAAGGCTATTATCTTAAATAAAGTGTTACAGGAAATGAACGCGCATCCTGATTATGAGGTACACTGCGCGGGCCATAGTTACGGTGGTGCGGGCTCGGTTTTGATGGGTATTGAGATTTTCTTTGCTTCCGGAGAGAAGACGGTGCTCGATACTTTTGGAGCTCCGAAGCCGCTTTTTGGGCTTTTAAGTCACTTGGTTTGTAAACTCTTTTTTAAAGAGGTGAGACAGTGGGCGCACTGGAGTGATTTAATCACTTATATGCCGCCGCTTCCTGGTTACTGGAATGTTAAGGTTATCCGGCTTGGAGAATTCAGTCTGAAAGGGCTTTTTAATCCGGAAAAGTATCACCAGATTTATGATGACGAAAAATTGTACGAGGGGAAGATTTGAAGTGCGTTATAAACTCGAAGGATATTGATTTTCTCAAAAAGAGTTTTATTGCTTTAACTGCTAAAAGAAACTATGCGAAGCCTAGTGATTATGTTTGCCAGGTGCGCTATATGGCTGCGGATCTGACGCCGTTTCCTGGGAAGTTTTCTTTTAAGCAGTTTCCGTATTTTAAAGAGATTGTTGATAACTTTGCGCCGGATTCGCCGATTCATAAGGTTTATATTATGAAAGGGAATCAGCTTGGTGCGACTACGGCAATTCTGGAGACGGTTATGCTTTATGGTATTGGCTGTAATCCGGCTCCGATGCTATATGTTTTGCCTGATGAGGGCATGGCTAAGCTGGCAATGGATACAAAAATTGACCGAATGATTGATACATCCGGCCTGCGTTCTAAAATCTTTGCTCAGACTAAAAAGGCTGCAGGTGCTCGTAATACGGGTGACACTTCATTCAAAAAAGAATTCCCTGGTGGGTATCTTCATGCTGTCGGCGGTCGTTCTGGTAACAGGTTCCGAAACTTTAGTTATAAGATTGTGCTGGTTGATGAGCTTGATGGTATGAGCGAGAATATTAAGGGCGAGGGTACAATGGAGGACCTGGCCATTGCCCGCTCTGACGCTTATCCGACTACCAGGAAGATTTATTTTGGATCTACTCCGACTGTGGAGCAGACTTCTAAAATATGGCGGCTTTATCAACTGGGTGACGAGCGTCGATTTTTTGTGCCGTGTAAGTATTGTGGCGAGATGCAGCCGCTTGAGTGGGCTGTGTGGGATGAGAGCCATGATAATCAGATTGGCGGTATTGTCTGGGAAAATGACGAGAACTATCAGCCGAAACTTGAGACAGTTGGTTATAAGTGTCCGCATTGCGGCAAGATTATGAAAAACTACGACAAGGCTTTGATTATGGAACGCGGCGAATGGCGGGCCACTAAGCAGAGCGAGGAAAAGGATGCTCGTAGTTATCACCTGAGCCCGATTTATAATCCGCCTGGAATGTTTAGCTGGGAGGATTTTGTTATTGCCTGGGCGAAGTGCTGGGATATTAAAAATAATCGTGTGCGCGATAAAGAGGGGTATCGTACTTTCAGGAATCTTAAACAGGGTTTGCCGTTCAGAGAGCAGAATGAACAGATTAGGCGCGAGAAAGCTCTGCTGCATAAGAGGTTTGGTTTTGCCCGTGGTAAGATTCCGAATAAGATGGCGATTGAGGATGCAGGCTCTCCGGTTTGGATTGTTACCTGCGCTGTCGATGTTCAGAAAGACTGCCTCTACGTTGATACTAAGGGATTTTCTGCAGGTGGTGTAACCTGGACGATTGACTTCCAGAGGTTTGACGGACCATCGGAAGATTTTTACGGCGTTTGGGATAGGCTTGCGGCTTACATTGAGAATACGACTTTTATTGCGGATGACGGTAAGAAATATAAGATTGCGATTACGCTTGTCGATTCCGGCCACTATACTGACTGGGTTTATGCGTTCTGCGCTCGCTTTACTGCCGGCGTTTATGCCTGTAAAGGTTCTGACTGGATTAAGAACGGTGAGACTTACCAGCTGTTTAACCGGAAAACTCTTGAGGCGATTGGCTTGCCTCTGGCTTATCATATTAACACTGGTAAACTTAAAGACAGAATCAGTCGCGCTATGAATATGCTGCAATGGGATGAGGGCACTAAGCAGCCTGAATGGTTCCCGAATTTTCCTGATAATTTCCATGATGATTATTTCCGTATGTTTGAAGCTGAGGAAAAGGTTGAGGAATATGACAGGAAAACTAATAAATATATTCGTACTGTATGGAGAGCGCGGCCGGGTGCTGCGAATCATGCTTTTGATACTTACGTTTATAATCTGGCGGCTCTTGAGATTTTTGCGGACGATATTTGCAGAAATGACTTGAGAGGTAATATGCTCGACTGGAGCGCATTCTGGAATTATGCAGCTTACGGGATGTTTACAATGGATTAGGAGATAAAAAGTGACTGATGGCGAGAGGGGATTTTTAGCGTTTATAATTCCTTTTTACAAAGAGATTTTACTCCATGATTATCCGGTGGTTGGTGAAACTATGCGCTATAAAAAAATGAGCGCGGCTGAAAAAGGTTTTATAGAGACGGTTAAAACTTATCGCCTGAAAGTTTACGAGCTTAATTTTTGTAATCTTAAAAAGTTTAATTCGGTTAAGTTTTTTATTTGCTATGAGGGCAATAAAATAAATATTGAAAAGATGAATCCTTCCGGAGAGTTTCTGGTTTGGTGTAAGAAGGTGGCTAAATGAGAAAGATTTATTTAAGCGGACCGATTACCGGTCTTGATGTGAAAGAATATCATGCGAAATTTGAAAGAGCTGAGAGCTTTTATAAAGAGATTGGATTTGAGGTAGTGAATCCGGTGCGGATCAGCGATGAAATCCTGACGAAAAATCCGGACGCGAAGTATGAGGATTTTATGAAAGCTGATTTAGAGGCTTTGAAAGGCTGCAGCCATATTGCGATGCTGGACGGCTGGGAAAAGAGCAACGGGGCCAGAATTGAAAGAGAAGAGGCGACACTTAGCGGGCTTGTGGTTTGTTATTATAAGGTGCCGGAAGATTACGAGGATGATAACGAGCTGACGATTTTCGGGCATAAGGGGCTTTAATCCGTTGATAGTTTTTCTAGCTCGCCTGGAGAATACTATCCTTTATGAATTATGGTTTACCTTATAAAGGGTCGAAGTCGAGAATCGCTGATGAAATCTACGAGCTTTTTCCGGTAAAGAAAAATTTTTATGATTTATTTTGCGGTGGGTGTGCGATGACCCATTATGCACTTTTACGCGGTGATTTTGAAAAGTTTATAATCAATGATATTCAGGGGATTTGTCCTGAGTTATTTTGGGAAGCTATTCACGGAAAATATAAAAATGAAAGTCGCTGGATCAGCAGTGAAGAGTTTTATAAAAGTGATGATGCTTATATCCGTTTTGTCTGGTCTTTTGGAAATAATCTGAAAAATTATCTTTACTCTAAAGATGTGGAGCCTTATAAAAAGGCTTGTCATTATGCGATTGTATTTGATGACTGGTCTTATTATGAAAAGCTGTGTCCGGAAACTGCAGAGGCGGCTAAGTTTGCGCTTAAAGATTTGAAAGACAGAAAAGAGCGACGCCTGGCATTTAGTCCAGCGGTAAAGGCGAAGCTCAGAGAAATAAATGATCCGGAAATTATTAAGAATAATATTTTATATGCAAGTTGCCGCTTGACTAAAGACGATTGTGGCGATACGCCTTCTGACGGCGAGTGTGAAGAGGGCGCGATTCGAGTGCAGAGCTTAGAGAGGTTAGAGAGGTTAGAGAGGTTAGAGAGGTTAGAGAGGTTAGAGAGGTTGGAAAGGCATACTGGCTCTTATGACCAGATTGAGATTCTACCTGACAGCGTGATTTATTGTGATATTCCTTATTTTGGTACTGATGACTATGGCGTTGAATTTGATTTTGAAAAGTTTTACGACTGGTGTGAGAGACAGACTGAGCAGGTTTTTATTTCGTCTTACTGGATGCCGGAAGATAGATTTACCTGTATTAAAAAAATTACTCATCGCTGCAGCTTGAGCGCGGTTGCGAATAATGCAGTAGTTGAAAAGGTTTTTATGCCAAAAAAGCAGGCTGAAAAATATCAGATTCCAGGATGTTTATTTAATTTTGATGAGATGATATGATGTATACAGAATATGATTTTTATATTGAGCGAATGACGAGTATAAATCCAGCTTTAGGAATTGCTTTAATGAAGCTCATAAATGAAAGAATTGAAATCTTGCAAAATTGGGAAAAGTATGTTAATTTTTAAGAGGATACAGATTGTGTTTGGCATTTCTGTGTCTTCTTGTTACTCCAGCTCGGCGGCTGGAGTTTTTTATTTTAACTTTTCCATCTGTGAATTAAAGATTGACTGTGCATCCTGGGCAGGCTTGAGACTGGCTTCGGTGAGCCAGTGGGTCGCTTTGGTCTGTGTTGCGGATTTTCCTCTGAAATAAATCATCTCTAATCTGAATGAGACGTTATCGCCGGATTTTTTGAAGTCTAATACCTTATAGATGTTTTTATTGTATTTGAGATATTTTCCTGGAGCGGATGCGGCTTGAGCTGCGATTACCAGGGCAGAGCGGCCGTTTCCTGCCTGATGAGGATTATATTTAATAATCTTTTTATTAATTTTAGTACGATAGAGGCTTTTCTGGACGAGATTACGGTTTGAGCCTGCGCGAGCTGCAGTGGTTGGAATTGAGAGCTGGCCGCCTGATGGGTTTGTATGGGTGCCGCCTTTTTCCTGGCGTTCGAGATATGGGGCCCGGTCCAGAGCTCCGATATGGCTTTCTATTTCCTCGAAACTCTTTGCTTCTTTAGGAGCCTGCTCGAAGTGTAGTGATTTTTCGGTAAACTGGTTTCTTAAAACAAAATCGTTATGCAGGTTTTCTATTGCGTTTCGACGGGTAAGTGCTGCCTGAATGTTTACGGTTGCGGCGGCGGCTTTTAAAACGTCTTTTTGCATATCTTCGGTGAGTAAATGAAACTTTGACGGGTCATCTATGACCATTTTGTATCCGGAAAACATAAAGGATATTGTGAGGCGGGTTTACTGGAAAATCTATCAATAGTGTTGATAGTTTTTCTTTGAATCCTGAATGAAAATGGTTTTATGATTATTGACGTTAATAGTCCTGTTGTAAATGAGGATTCTCAGACTTTCTGGCGAGATGAATTGACGAATGCGAAAATCTTGCTGTATGAAATTGAAAAAGCGATTAAGGCTTTTAATGAAAATGGAAATATTCAGTCTTACACGATTGATACTGGTCAGGATAAGCAGAGCGTGAGCCGTGCTGATTTGAGTAATTTGTATATGAGGCGCGATAAGCTGCTTGGCGAGATTGCTACGCTTGAGGCTAGATTACACGTTGGGGGCAGCAGGTGTCCTCAGATAATGCCGGGGTTCTGATATGGGTATTTTTAATTTTAAATCACGAAAACAATGGGAAGCTGAGATTTTAAATAAATATCAGCGTATGTTTGCTGAGGCTGTAAGTTCTAATATGACGTGGAATGGCGAAAAATTCCGCGGATCGCTTGGGCTGGTTAAGGTTTTTAATTCGATTGATTACTGGACTTTGAGACAGAAATCGCTTGAGCTTTGGACTGATTCGCCTTATGCGAGAGGTATTCTCCGTCGTATTTTGCGTAATGAGATTTTTACCGGGCTTGTTGCGAACAGTAATCCGATGGCTTCTGTTTTGTGGCCTGATAAGGATGAGATGGAAGCTGCAGATTTAGCTGTAAGTTACGGCGATAAAATTACTTCTCAATTTAATCTTTATGCTAATAACTACGAGCTTTTTGATTACAAAAAAGAATTGACTTTTGGTGAGTTCCAGGAACAGATTCGCCGTGAGGCTTTGCTTTGTGGTGATGGTATTGTGGTTGCTCGTGTGAATCATACTAACGGGCTTCCGATGTGGCAGTGGATTAACGGTAATAACATTAAGCAGCCGGCTAATATGACTTGTGCTAAGGGCCATAGAATTATTCAGGGCGTGGAGCTTGATGAATATAATCGTCATGTTGCTTATTATGTTCAGACTATGGATAACGGGGTTCTTAAAAGTGAGAGAATTCCGGTTAAGGGTGAAAAATCGGGCCGTCAGATAAGCTGGATGGTTTATGGCTCTGAGAAAATGAGTGACCAGGTGAGAGGCGAGCCGCTTTTAGCGAACGTGCTCTCTATGCTTTCTGATATTGATAAATATAAAGATGCTGAAATAAGAGCGGCTGTTATTAACGCTTTGATTGCGTTTACGGTTAAGAAGTCTCCGGAGACTACTCTTGGAACTCGTCCGACTGCAGGCTTGGCTCGTCCTATGAAAGAGGTTGGACCGTTTAATGCAGCTGAGCCGGGGCCTAAAGGTCACCAGCCGATTCAGCTGATGCAGCCTGGTACTGTGTTTGATGACCTTGCTCCAGGCGAGGAAGTTGTAAGCTATTCTACTAACCGGCCGAATGTAAATTACGCTGTATTTGAGGGCGCGATTGTTGATGCGATTTGCTGGAGCCTTGAGATTCCGCCGGAAATTGCAAAATTAAAGTTTACTTCCAGCTATTCTGCGAGCCGTCAGGCTAATAATGAATTTGAGGTTTATCTTAAATATCGTAATTTTAAAAATGCGAAAGACTTTTGTCAGATTATTTTTGAGGAGTTTGTGATTCAGGCGGCTCTTAACGGAATGCTTAATCTGCCTGGTTTTGTTATGGCTTTTGCGGATTCGAGATTGTGGCAGGTAAAAGCTGCATGGCTTAGTTGTTCCTGGGCTGGTATTGCGCGTCCATCTGTTGAGCGTACTAAGGATGTTAAGGCTGCTAACGATGCTCTTGATAATGGTCTTACTACATTTGACGATGAGTGCCGCCGCTTGAATGGTAAATCATTCAGACAGGTTACTGCTCAGCTTAAACGTGAAATTGACCATCTGCGTAAGATGGGATTCACTCCGCATATTCTGGAAGATAATAACGGTAAGGCTGCCTATGATATGGATGGTGGTCAGACTGAAAATACGGACGATACTGCTGATGATTCTGACGATGAGAATACAACTAAATAGGGTGGAGGTGCTTTATGGGTGACGGTATGACTAATAAAGAGCTGATGCTCGAAATGTTTGAAATCTCTAAGAATACTGCGGTGCAGATGACTGAGATGAACGTGAAAATTGAATCGATTGAGAAAAAAGTGGTTGAGCATGAAAAGGTCCTCAAAGAATTTCCGGTGATGATGAATAACATTGAAGTCATCAAAGAGAATACTAATAAACTGGAGGGCAAGCTGGACCGTAGTATTGCGAAGAGTATGGAAAATGATACTCAGATTTGCGGACGGATTGAAAAGCTGGAAAAAAAAAGCGGCGAGGCGGCTCTGGCTCTTTGGAAAAGGATAGGCGTTATCGTTCTGACTATCGTTCTAACATCTGCCGTAAACTTTTTAATTAGTTATTTTTTGAAAAAATAAATATCTGGAGGAGATTAAATGGCAGAGGAAAAGACTGAAAAAACTGAGGAAGAAAAGCCTGGTAAACTTGCGAGCCGTAAGTTTGTGGTGTGGCTGGTATGGTGTGTGATTACTGTATTGGCTGCGGTAGTAGTTTT
>Ga0265298_10000904_pt1 | contig 44142 bp, 43 predicted proteins | sample AusTroGonzalo_MG_3_FD_193486 | JGI IMG/M metagenome (GOLD analysis project Ga0265298, IMG submission 193486) | Bovine rumen microbial communities from tropical cattle in Woodstock, Queensland, Australia - Gonzalo_01 | ecosystem: Host-associated > Mammals > Digestive system > Stomach > Rumen ... | reverse complement strand
AACATCAATCTCAGTCTGTGTTAGTTGTCTGTACTCCATAATTCTCTAAATTCTCGAATTCTTGATAGTCTTGATATAAAAAATCGTTATACGGATATTTCTGAACGTGCAGCTCGCGCACTCTCTTATAGAGCACCTCGCGCAGCTCGTCAATATTTTCTTTCTGCCTAGCTGAAATAAAGATACACTCTAGGTATCTTCCTTCCCCTCCTAAGTTAGGAGGGGTTAGGGGTGGTCTGAACGCCCCCATCTTCCCCATCCAAGTTCTCTTCAGGTCTTCCAGCGAAATATTCTCCTTCGTCGCAGGGGTCAGATCATCCGCCTCCTTCTCTACCCACGTATACGCATCTATCTTGTTAAACACAAGCATCTGCGGCTTCTCCGCGCAGCCCAGTTCCATCAGTGTCTCATCCACCACCCGGATCTGTTCCTCAAAGTCAGGATGGGAGATATCCACCACATGCACCAGCAGATCAGCCTCTCGCACCTCGTCCAGTGTCGACTTGAACGACTCCACGAGGTCCGAGGGCAACTTACGGATAAATCCTACGGTATCAGCCAGGAGGAAGGGCAGGTTGTCGATGGTCATCTTCCGGACGGTGGTGTCGAGGGTGGCAAAGAGCTTGTTCTCTGCAAACACCTCACTCTTCGCCAGCAGGTTCATCATCGTCGACTTGCCCACGTTGGTATAGCCCACGAGAGCCACACGAATCAGTCTGCCACGGTTTTTCCGTTGGGTGGTCTTCTGTTTGTCGATCTCAGCCAGACGCTGCTTCAACAGGGTGATGCGCTGGAGGATAATACGACGGTCCATCTCCAACTGCGTCTCACCAGGGCCACGCAGGCCTACACTTCCCTTACCGCCACCAGAGCCTGATCCACCACCCTGACGTTCCAGGTGCGTCCAAAGCCTTTGCAGGCGGGGCAGCATATAGCGGTGCTGTGCCAGTTCCACCTGGGCCTTGGCCTCTGCTGTCTGCGCCCGCATAGCGAAGATATCCAATATCAGCGAGGTCCGGTCGAGGATCTTTACCTGCAGCTCCTGCTCGATATTCCGGATCTGCTTGGCAGAGAGCTCATCGTCGAAGATGACCATACCTACAGGCTGCGGGGCGTTCGTCTCGTCGAGCAGGCCCTCGGCAAAGAGCGAGGCATCCTGGGCGTCGAGCCACTCGTCGTAGGCGTCCTGACATTTTTTGATGTATTGTTTGATTTCCTGCAGTTTACCAGAGCCCACATACGTTGTCTGGCTCGGGCCTCCCACCTTCTGGGTAAACCGCTTCACAGTGACAGCCCCGGCTGTATCAGCCAGGAACTCCAGCTCGTCGAGATATTCCTTGGTCTTGGCCTCATCCTGTTCCTTGGTGACAAGTCCCACCAGTACAGCTGTCTCAGCCTTCGCCTGTGATATAACAAATTCTTTCAATCCTTAGTTATTTTTTTGCGCACAAAGATAACGCTTTTCTTCGAGAGAACGGACGGATTAACACACATTAATAAAAAAAAATAGCGTAAACTGTGTAATCTGTGGTAATTTTTTGTACCTTTGCAGCAGAATTACGAACCAAACAAAACTTTAGCATTATGAGAGTAATTATTCAATCTGATTATCAGAAACTGTCCCAGTGGGCAGCCAATCATGTCATCGAGCGTATCAACAAGTTCAATCCGACACCCGATCACAAGTTCGTTCTGGGCCTTCCCACAGGTTCTTCTCCAGTCGGCATGTACAATGCCCTCGTCGAGGCAAACCGCGCTGGTAAGGTGTCATTCAAGAATGTCATCACCTTCAACATGGACGAGTATGTCGGTCTGCCCGAGACTCATCCTGAGAGCTACCATGCCTTCATGGCCCGTAACCTCTTCGACCACATCGACTGTCCGAAGGAGAACATCCACATCCTGAATGGTAATGCCCGTGACCTGAACGAGGAGTGCGCCAAGTATGAGGCCATGATCGAGGAGGCAGGTGGCATCGACCTGTTCATCGGTGGCATCGGCCCTGATGGTCATATTGCCTTCAACGAGCCGGGTTCATCGCTGCGCAGTCGTACCCGTATGAAGACCCTTACCACAGACACCCGCATCGCCAACAGCCGCTTCTTCGGTGGCAAGCCCGAGAATGTGCCTGCCCATGCCCTGACGGTAGGTGTTGGCACTGTGATGGATGCCCGTGAGGTGATGATCCTGGCCAACGGTCACCTGAAGGCCCGTGCCCTCCAGGCTGCCATCGAGGGATCCGTCAACCACATGTGGACCATCTCTGCCCTGCAGATGCATGCCCACGGCATCATCGTCTGCGACGAGGAAGCTGCCGACGAGCTGAAGGTCAGCACCTATAAGTACTTCAAGGACATCGAAAGCGACCAGCTGCTTTAAAAGGTAAAAAAGTAAAAAAATAAAAAAGTAAAAAATAGGGGCACGGATGGTGAATGATCGTTCGTGCCTATTTTAATAAATGAAGTTATGAAAAATCTTTTAATAAAGGGTATCGGCATGAGGATATGGTTCTTACCATTTTACCTTTTTACCTTTTTACCTTTATCAGCCAGTGACGTTATCATTTCGTCACCAGCGGGCAATCTGCAGGTGACGGTCAGTGACGCTGGCGGTCGTCTCTACTACGACGCCACGCTTAATGGTCAGCAGATGCTGCTCCCCTCAGCCCTCGGCCTGAAGACCAGCATCGGCGACTTCACAAAGGAATTGTCAATTTTCAATTCTCAATTATCAATTGTAAGCAACACTTACACCATGCGCGGCACCAAGGCTTCGACGAGTGACTACAAGGCCACGAAGGCCGTCATCGACATCGAGAACAAAGACCATCAGCGCTTCAGCATCATCTTCCAGGTCTCCGACAACGACGTGGCCTTCCGCTACGCCATCCCCCGCCAGAACGTAGGGCGCAAGGAGATGAAGCGCGTGAGGATCAAGAGCGAGCTCAGCAGCTTCAACTTCCCCGACGGCACCACCACCTTCATCTCTCCCCAGATTGGTCCTGAGACCGGCTGGGAACAGACCAAGCCCAGCTACGAGGAAGGCTACTCTGCCGATGCCCCGATGGACACCCCCTCCCAGTATGGCCACGGCTACATCTTCCCTGCCCTCTTCCACCTCACAGACGCCTGGGCCCTCGTCAGTGAGACCGGCGTAGGCTCAAACTACTGCGGCTCACACCTCTCCGACTACCAGTCTGGCGTCGGCTACACCCTCGCCTACCCTGATGCTGGCGAGAACAACGGCTATGGCACCGACTTCGCTGCCATCCCCCTGCCCGGCGAGACTCCCTGGCGCACCATTACCCTCGGCCAGACACTCCAGCCCATCGTCGAGACCACCATCAGCTACGACCTCGTCGAGCCCCTCTACGAGCCCTCAACAGACTATAAGCCAGGCCGTTACACCTGGAGCTGGCTCATCTGGCAGGACAAGAGTATCAACTACGACGACCAGGTGAAGTTCATCGACCTCGCCTCAGACATGAAATTCGAATATTGCCTCGTCGACAACTGGTGGGACACGCAGATAGGTCGCGACCGCATCGAGGAACTCTCGAAATATGCCCAGTCGAAGGGCGTACACCTCCTGTTATGGTATAACAGCAACGGCTTCTGGAACGATGCCCCTCAGGGCCCTCGCGACTGCATGTCGACAGCCATTGCCCGCGAACGGGAGATGCGCTGGATGCAGTCCATCGGCATCAAGGGCATCAAGGTGGACTTCTTCGGAGGCGACAAGCAAGAGACGATGCGGCTCTATGAGGACATCCTCAGCGATGCCAACCGCTTTGGCTTGCAGGTGGTTTTCCACGGCTGTACGGTGCCTCGCGGCTGGGAACGGATGTATCCCAACTTCGTGGCTTCCGAGGCAGTGCTGGCCTCAGAGAACGTGTTCTTCAACGAGGGAGCCGCCATCAAGCAGCCCTTCGACCTCACGCTCCATCCCTTCTGCCGCAATGCCACAGCCTCGATGGACTGGGGAGGCATCATCATGAACAAGTATCTCTCCCCCGACAACAAGAGCCGTCATCCGCGCCACACGACAGACATCTTCGAGATGGCCTCGGGCCTCATCATGCAGACCTCCGTGCAGTGTGTCGCCATGCAGCCGAACAACCTCGACGAGCTGCCTGAGTTCGAGCAGGACTTCCTGTTCGGCCTTCCAACCACCTGGCAGGAGACGCGCTTCATCGACGGCTATCCCGGCCGTTATGTCGTTCTCGCCCGCAAGTCCACCGAGGGCAAATGGTACATCGCAGGCCTCAACGCCCTCAAAGAGCCGCTGACGCTCACCCTCTCCCTGCCGATGTTCACCCCCGGCGAAAGCCTCCGCTACTACGTCGATGAACCCTCAGGAGAGCCTACGGTCTACCCCCTCAAGATCGACAAGCGTGGCCGTGCCAAGATCACCATCCAGCCCAACGGCGGAATCATCCTCAAGACCTTTGACTAATAATAATAAGGTACGCATAATTAAAATATATATCCCGAAATGCTTGCACGTTTCGGGATTTTTGCTTATCTTTGCACCCGATTATCGTATGAACGCGTTGTCTAATGCTAATATGGTAGCCACTTTTCCCCGCGCAGGACTTGCCTCCTGTGCCCTCCCCGAGGCTAAAAGCTCAAAAACAGGGGTGTCGGTAGAATACACCCCAGACCCAGACAAGAAGTGGTACGTCTTCCGTATCACCTATGCCCGTGAGCAGCAGGCCGCAGACTACCTCATCGAGCATGGCATCTATGCCTACCTCGCCATGGGCTGGAAGCAGATCGTCAAAGACGGCAAGAAGAAGCGCGTGCTGCGCCCCCTCTTCAACATGGTCTTCGCCTACGTCACCCCCGACCAGGCCAACACCTTCGTCCGCGACACCCCCCTCTGCCCCTTCATCACGTTCTACTACGACCACTTCACCGTGGCCCTCGATTTCCGCAACCCCCCGCTGACCATCCCCGACAGTGAGATGCAGTCCTTCGTCCGTGCCACCTGTCTCCAAGATCCCCACGTCATGGCCGTCGAGCCCGAGCGTTGCAACTTCCTCTCCGACGAGGAAGTCCTCGTCACCGATGGTCCCTTCGCCGGTGTCCGTGGTCGTGTCGTCCGTGTCTCCCGTCAGAACCGTGTCGCCGTCTCCCTCCGTGGCATCTCCACCCTCATCGTCACCGCCTACATCCCCACCGCCTTCCTCGAAAAGGCTCCCACAGCCAATAAAACTTTATAAAAGTTTTGAATATTCAAAATATTATCGTATCTTTGCCCCGCAAATATAGAAGTTATGAAACAGACAAGGCTCTTCAAACAAGATATAGCTATTCAGGCCATTCTCTATATTCTGAAGAAAATGGGTGGCACATGTGACATTCATCGATGTCACAAGATTCTTTATTTCGCAGATAATGAACATCTGTCGAAATATGGCCGCTCCATCACAGGAGATGCCTATGTGAGGATGGACTTTGGGCCTGTACCTACCTGCATTTACGATTTGTTCAAGGCTGTCAGAGGTGACAGTTACTTCGCATCACAGGTGGATGACGTGAGAAGAGACTGTTTCCATTTCATAAACAACAAAGATATTGCATCAATTGCCTCACCTGATATGTCTTACTTGTCGGAGAGTGATGTGGAGATGCTTGATAAGTACATTGCCCAACTGAAGGAAAAAGACTTTAATGAGGTCTCAGATGCCTCGCATGGCTATGCCTGGTCGCATACAGCCCAGAACGGCATCATCAGTGTACGTGACCGTCTGACAGAGATGGGTGACTCTGATGAATACATTAACTATATAGAAGAGCAGATGCAGGCTGAGGAGGCCTTTGCCTGATGGAAATACCCGTTTCGGCGATTACAGACAGCATACAGCGAGGTGATATCTTGTTGTCAGAGTTTGACGGTATAGACCACCGCAAGTTCTTTGTGGTAATGGGAGTGAGTGACGACAAAATCTGTGGATTTTTCTTCATTAATTCGAATATCCATCCGGCGATCTTTAATAAACAAGATCAACTTGATTTGCAGTATCCCATGAGGCATCAGGACTATCCATTTCTGAAATATGACTCTTTCTTGAATGCTTCGAGTGTGATAGAAAGAAAAGTCTCAGAGATATCTGCGGGCATACAAAACAAAACGACCTCTGTAATTGGTCACATGAAAGAAGAGCATATCACGGACGTGGTTGAAATGGTGAGGTCTTCAAAGGTGATCAGTGATCGTCATAAAAAGATGTATTTCAAATAGTTCTCCCCCGCTCGTTTCCCTCGCACCCCTCTCCCCGCTCTTCCGAGCGCAATGATATGGAGTTATCCTCAGCCCCCTCGGTGTTTTAGCATTTGTTATGGAAATCCACGACATACTTGGAATCAAACCTATAGGTCAGGCAGGCCTTGAGGCCACTAAAGCAGCTATAAAAGGAGTGTCATCATTCCTTGAATTAGTGTTTAAGCCTGGCTTAGAAGAACTGGGCTACCTGATGAAGGATGAGGTGCGCTATTGGCGCCTGAATAACATCTTGAGTATGCTTAACAGTGCCAAAGGTAAACTGGATTTCGATGGAAAAGAGTTAAACCTTACAGCCAATGCTCGCGTAGGCCTCTCAATCATGGAAGGCTGCTCAGAGGTAGATAATGAAGAATTGCAAGATCTTTGGGCCGGATTGTTCGCTTCGTCATGTACACCAGATGGCAAGGATGATAGTAATATGAACTTTGTCGATCTTCTCCGACGCATGAGTTCTGTTGAAGCTAAAATTATAGATTACGCTTGTAAGAACAGCACGAAGTTCTTATATCCGAACAAATTAATAATGTCAGATGGGCTGACTATTTCATTTGAGACATTAGTAGAAATAACAGGCACAAAAGACATATATAGGCTAGATAGTGAGTTGGACCACATGCGTTCAATAGAATTACTCGTTGATAGCGATACTTTTGGAGGAGGCGGTGGAGGTTATACAGCCTCGGATATAGATCTGGAGGCAAATATTACCCCTAGTCCACTAGCTCTGAACCTTTACTATCGAACCCATTCAACTGGTAAATCACCTATAGAGTTTTGGGGGGATAAGTTAATATCCACCAGTGTTGCAGATGCTGAAGCAAAGATTCAGGCAAATATTGACGAGACGTTATCTCAGATTTTTGAGAGTGAAAATAAATAGTCCGCTGATTTCTGTATCAAATTGAGGAACTTCCACAGATATTTTGACAAAAGGGGCTGCTTCTGATGACTATTGGCATTAAACAATAAAATAGAAATCAATAAAAACTTTGTCGATTATCGCTCGGCTTAGCCGCTTGCTTAGCAAGAACTTTAGTTACCTGAAAAGGTCGCTTGGCTCTGCCGCTTAGCTTGTCTAAGAAGGTTTAACTCGACGGCCGTAGGGAAAGTCAACTTTTTAGGGCTATACGTCAAAATTGGCTGCTAACTTAAAAGGTCGTTTCCAAGCCTGAACGTCAAATTTGACAGTTTACAATTTTCAAACTTATAATGTTTTTATATGGCAATTTTACCAATATTATCGGAGAATAAACTTAAAAGGATAGAAAATCAAATTGACCTTCAGCGTCGCTCAGTGTCTTTTAACATGCGTGAGTTTACCATAGAAATCTATGTAAAAAAGTATCTCGAGCATATTGACGAAGATGAGAATGAACTCTATGTACCAGACTATCAACGAGAGTTTATTTGGGATAATCGACACCAGTCAAGGTTTATCGAGTCATTATTGTTGGGACTACCCGTTCCTTTTATTTTTTCCGCAGAAATAAGGGAGACTGGTCGTCTCGAAATCGTTGACGGTTCTCAGCGTATACGAACAATGGCAGCATATTTGAATGACGAGTTGAAACTGAATAATCTTGAGAAACTAACGGAACTTAATGACACATATTTCTCTCAACTGCCAGCAGCGCGACAACGTATGTTTAGAAATGCACCAATGCGTATGGTGGTGCTGTCTGCTGATGCAACAGAGGAGGTTCGTAAAGAAATGTTTGACCGAATCAATACAAGTAGTGTTGCTTTGCTGCCTATGGAAACACGTCGAGGAATATATCGGGGAACATTTACAGATTTTATCATTAATTTAGCAAAAGACGAACGTTATCGTAGACTATGTCCTCTTCCGCATTATATGAAGAATCGTAGAGAAGAAGAGGAACTCCTTCTTAGGTTTTTTGCGTTTTCTGATTGCTATCCAAATTATAGCGAAGTTGAAGCCAAAGGAGTTGCTAAATATTTGGATAATTATATACAGCAGAAGAATAGTAGTTTTACAGAAGCTGAGAAACAAGATAAAATGGCAGCCTTCAATAGCATCGTAGATTTTATTTCTGATACATACCCAGAACAAGGTTTTGCTAAGAAAAGAAATATTACCGGGATATCTCGCCCATATTTTGAGGCTATTTCTATAGGTTCATTTCTTGCAATAAGAGAAAACCCCAATATAGCACATGTAATTCCAAATGCTCTTATTATCGATAAACATCATCGCAATGTTTTTTATGGGGCATTAGAAGGCCGCTATCAAACGCATACAGCTACAAAGATTAAACGTCGAATAGATATAGCAAAAGAAGCTTTTTTAAATGACACTTATGAATGAGTTTAATGACAGAGTAGCTGATATTAATGCATATTATACTATTTTGGCATTTGAAGATGCAGTGGAAACTTATAAGCTAAAGCCTCTTGTCAATACAGATCAAAATCAACGACTTTTTATTGACAACACTATGCAGAAGTGTATGAGGGCTAATGCTATAATAATGTTGTATAATTTGGTTGAATCAACCTTTAATAATTGTATACAAGGTATATACGATGCTATTCGAGACGATCATTTAAAGTATGCTGATGTAAATGATTTCCTACGAAAAGTATGGATCGGTATAAAATATAAACCAGATAATTCTTTGGAGCATATCAGGGAAAAATCTAAGCAGATTCTTGATTCTGAAATATTCAAAGAATTAGAATATGATGACTTGCCATCTGGAATATCGGGTAATTTGGATTTCCCCAATATGGTTGAGATTAGCAAGAAATTTAACATTAATTTCGGCAATGTCCCCGATGTTGAAAATGTAAAAGCTACATTGTATTATCTTAAGAAAAATCGTAATGACTTGGCTCACGGAAATGTCACATTTAGTTCAGTTGGAGCTAGTGTATCCTATCAAGAACTGGATGATTATAGGAAATACACCATCTCGTTTTTAAATCACTGCATAAGTGTTTATGACAATTATGTACACAATAAAGAATATAAAAAGGTAGAATAATATTGTATAATCGACAATCTGCCATATTTCAATTAACTATATAACGTTATTAACATCAAATGAAGCGCAATTTTGTCATAGACGAAGAGATTGATCTTTTTGGAGAACAAAAAGATGGCGTAGTTCAGGAGCAGGATCTCTTGAACACTTCGACCTATGTTCATACGTTGACAGATTGCGTGATGAGTGCTCCAGAGAATAGTCCTTTTACCATAGGACTGTTTGGTGAGTGGGGTAGTGGAAAATCATCAATTATAAAGACTTTCAGTAAAGATATAGTTGAGAAGTATAAGGCAGAAAAGAAAAGGGTAAAAGTTATAAAATACGATGCCTGGAAGTACGCCAATGACTCATTCCGTAGAATGTTCCTTTTACAGGTACAGCAGGACTTGGGCTTTGACCAGAAGGATTTGATGAACTCTTTCTATCTGAATAGTTCTGAGGATGCACATATTGATACTTGCATAAATTGGAAAGAGATAGGGATATGGGCTCTTGTTGTTATCATTATGATTATTTTGATCAAGATTTCCAACATACCTCTTGATTATAAAATCACATCAAATGCACTGGTTGCCCTTTTATCATTACTTTATGCAGTAATCCGAGGTTTCTTCAAGGAGATTAAGGTCAATATCCAGAAGCCCCATTTATTTGCTCCAGAGCAGTTTGAGGAATGCTTCTCCGAAATGTGTGAAAAAGCTTTCTCAACAGACTCCAAGCCTTTATCCTATTTAAAATACATTTCCGGAGAGAAGGGTGAATCAGGTTTGCACAAACTTGTTATCGTGATTGACAATGTTGACAGATGCTCTACACATCTAGCCTATGAACTACTAACGAATATCAAGAACTTTCTTGGCCAGAAATACAATATCGTCTTTATTATTCCTGTGGATGAAGAAGCTCTTCGTAAACACATTGTTAAGAGTGACAAGGATAAAGAAAAAGAGTCTGCCGAATTCCTCCGCAAATTCTTTAACATCTGTATTCGTATCAAACCTTTCCATCAGGAAGAAATGTATGATTTTGCATCAGGCATCAACAAGAAGTACCAGTTGGGTTTGCAGCCAATGACTATAAGTCTGGTTGCTAATGAATTTGCAACGAATCCACGAAGGATTATCCAGATGTTCAATAACCTTCAGGTAGAGCTAGACAGTCTCTCAGAAGATCTGACAAAGGAGCATCAGCCACTGATATGTAAACTCTTAATTATCCGTGAAGAATATCCAGAGTTTTATAAGAAGCTTCAAAGGGACGCTGCAATCCTATTTCAATTAGACAGTTTGAAGGATGATCCAGATGTGAAATTGAAGAGGTTCCTTAAAAATACAATAGCAGTTACTTCCAACTATCAAACAAATTTGAGCCTTGTTGAACGTATTCTGACGAACTCCAATGTCTTCGATGGAATACCAGAAAAGGTGAAATATGAATACAATCAGATGGAATATGAAGGTGCGACATTAGATTATGTCTCAGATTCGAAACATCGACAGGATTTGATGCATTATGCCTTCAACCAATTGGAAAAAGGTATTAATCGGGGACTTTGGGATATTGATGTGAAGAATTCCTTCGACAAGATTCTTGCATTGAATAAACAAATCTCATTTGAGCAGGTTGACAATATGCGTCTTGTCAATATAATATCAAGTAGAGATATATTTAATATTGTGGCAGATCGTTTGGAGAAGTTTGAGGAGTTAATAGATTATGTAGGTCAGACAGAGTCCCATCAGCTCTCTCAATTTGCAGATTGGCTAACTGAATATATCGTGAATAAATCACATAATGAATATAGCCATAGGGAAAATGTTTGGTATGCATGTGATAGATTGTCCAGTTCACAAGTAAAGAAATTACAACCTGTCATCATAAAGGCCATTCATAATAATTTGAATGATATTGACAATTATGACTATGGCGAGAAGTCTTCCTTTATATTCACAGATGGCGTTATCAAGGAAATTATCAGTCAGTTGGAGAAAAATACTCATTCTGCATTCCAAAGTCTGTATTATATTTCCAAAAAGATTAAATACACGTCAAGTCAGCTGGGATTGATAATCCAGGAATTGCGCCGCTTAACTCCAGATTATACACTATCCCAGGACAATTCTGATGATATTATAGATAAGGTGAATGGTGTTACCCAGATTCTCAATGCATGTCCAGACTGCCGTTTGATTGGAGATGGTTTGCAATCGTTAAAAGATATTTGCGAAATTCTTGTTAAGGATACACGTCCTAATCAAACAAGAAGTTATACTGTTCCTCCCGCAAGAAGCCTTATGAAGGATAAGGCCAGTTCTTCCGAATTTGTTGATGTATTCCTCGCATTCTTCAAAGCTGCTTCTCTTAATGTAATGTCTGTAGTCATCGAGCCCAACCACATAGATACGCTCATGACAATAGGAGATACAATGATTAAAGAGAAGGTAATGTCAGACTTATATACATTACTATCTTCAGGTTATCCTATAGAAAAATACGATAATATAATATTGTCTCATGCTACATATTCAGATAATTACTTGAAATTGATAGATTATCTTCTCAAACTCAAGGAAAAATCGGGTTCATACCATGTAGATGATAGTAAAGCAAAAGATGCTATTATTGGTATCTTGGAAAAAGCACTTCAAGACAAATCACCCAATAAGCAGATATATATTGATGCAATAGAAAGAATTGCTCAGGATGAGCGCAATGCAAAAGTCCTATTGTCGATATTCCTTTCAAAGGATAAAGATTGGCTACTTTCTCTTCCTGACCAACTATTAAAGTATGCAATTAAGGCATTTGAGACGAATATTAGTGACTATGAGGACAACGAGAAGGTTCTCATGTTGCTGGCAAAAAAAGGAGGCAATTCTGCAAAGAAGAAGGTCGTTTCTGTGATAGTAAAGAGATTGAACTCAGATACGTTATCAGAGAAGGATTTGAACCTAATAGATACTTTGACAGATCTTGATCAGGCAAGCAAGGATCATCTAGTATCAAATCTGAACTATGCAAAAGAAAGTCATTCTACATTGTCTGAGATGATAGATAAATGTATTAAACATTTGGAGAAGAAATAAAGTTGTCTCCAATTTCTCCATATTGCTAATTATTACTCACCCTGTGCGCCAGCCGATAAAAGACCATGGCTCACCCTTTAGGGCGAAAGCTTGAGAGCCATACCAAAACCTTGATGGAGGGCGGTTTTCCCCCAGAATCAATTGCATCCTCTCCATATAGGGAGAGGCCTTGGTGAGGGTGGATGTCTCTTGGTTCGTTCTCTGCGCCAGAGAATGAATGAAATAAAAGTTACTTCTACAATAACTCTGTTTCTCTTTAGAGAAAAATAAAAATATGAAAAAGTTTCTTTTTACAATGTTCCTGCTCCTTGGAGCAGCAACCCTTTCTGCTCAGCCCGCAGGGCAGAGCAAAGATGCCCAATGCCAGGTTGAGCAAGAACCCTTTGGGGATCAAGGATGCGGAAATAGATATGGTCTTTGTGAGAGGACTGTCTGACAGTAAGTCGGTCAACGCTCTGTTCTCACTTTTAAGTAGATATATTAAAGAGTAACATTACCATACTGTCGTGAGACAGCATATATAAAAAATCGTTTTTGAGGGAGGGAGGCTCAAGACTCTCATAAGAAAGGTTCCACACATGAGCCTTCCCCCTTTTACAGAAAGAATAAACTCGTAGTAATAAACTAATAATAAATATAATGAGCGATTCAATTAATCAATTAGAGAATATGGAAGAGCAGGAATCTTCCATCGACTACGGCAAACTCATCAAGGATTTGCTGAAGTATAAGAAACTGTATTACAAGGTGCTTGGTATTACCTTCGTGGCAGCATGCATAATTGTTCTGTCCCTTCCCAGCTACTATAAATGTACGGTAACCCTTAGTCCGGAGATGTCCAGCACCAGAAGTTCCAACAGTTTGGCTTCCTTAGCCAGCAGCTTTGGCGTAAGTCTCAAAGGTGCCATGGGTAATAATACGGAAGCTTTGTTCCCGACGGTGTATCCAGACCTCATGAAATCTACTGAATTCAAATGTGGTCTTTTCGGAATCCCTGTGACTATTGAGGGTGATAAGAAGACGGGAGAGCCTGATCGCACGATGACCTATTATGATTATTTGAAAGACGAACAGAAGAAACCTTGGTGGAGTGCGGCTATTGGAGGTGCACAGAAGTGGGTGGTCAGCCTTTTCACGGATTCTGTGCCCGAGCCAAACGAAGTTGATCCTTTCCGTTTGACCAAAAAGCAGGCTAAAATTGTCAAAGCAATCGACAAGAAGGTTATTTGTGACGTGGACAAGAAGACCATGCTCATCACGATAGAAGTCACTGATCAAGATCCTGTTATCTGTGCAACGATGGCTGACTCTGTTAAGATGCGCTTACAGAAAGCTATCACCGACTATCGCACCAGTAAAGCCAGGGTAGACCTGGAATACAACAAGAAAATGTATGATGAAGCCAAGGAAGACTATGACAAGGCCTGTGAAGAATACGTCCGTTTTGCCGACGGGAACCAAAAGGTTTTCCTCCAGAATGTCCGTCAGAAACTGTCTGTATTAGAAGATGAGATGCAGCTTCGCCGCTCGATTTACCGTCAGCTGGCAGGTCAGATTCAGCAGGCTGAGATGCGCGTACAAGAGGACACACCTGCTTTCACCACGCTCCAGAATGCCACAGTACCCGTCCAAAAATCAGGACCTGGCCGAAAAAAGATTCTTCTTGTATTCCTTTTCCTCGCCTTCCTCGCCACCTCCGCCTGGTGTCTCCACAAAGAGGGAGATCTCAAGCCCCTCCTCGGCTTCGGCTCTTAAAAAGGATAGACGAGAAATCGTATAGCTTTAACCCGATGTCGGGAGCGCTCGACTATACTACTTGCCACTGTAAGGACGCAAGAACATAATATGAGCTATCCCTCCTTTCATTTGAAGAATTAGTGGCAAAACGACCATGAGATATTATAGTGCTGGGCAGGCTCTTACCTGAAAACTCTCATAAGTTAACAAATACGATACCCTGTAAGGTAATCCTGCCTTTTTTTAAAATACAAATTCATAATAGATATATGAAAAAAATAGTTTATCTTGGTATGATAGGCGATATCATGCATCCAGGATTGATTAACATTATTAATCAAGGCGCTAAGTATGGCGACGTGATGATAGGTCTGTTTACAGATAAGGCGATAGCAACGCATAAGCGTTTACCTTATTTGACTTACGAGCAGCGTAAAAATGTGATTGAAAACATTAAAGGCGTCTCATCTATAGTCCCTCAGGATGAGTGGAGCTATGTTCCTAACCTCTTAAAATACAAGCCAGATTACATTATTCATGGGGATGATTGGGTATATGGACCAGACAAGTATATTCGTGACGAAGTATTTAAGGTCATGGAAAAACTTGGTGGAGAGGTGATTGAAATTCCTTATACCAAAGGTATCTCAGCATCGGGGTTAAAAGAAGAGATAGATTCTCTTGGGGTTACTCCACAAGCAAGACTTGCCTCATTAAGAAGATTGATCTCTGCAAAACCTGTCGTGCGTATTCTTGAGTCACATAATGGTCTGACAGGATTGATAGCCGAACATACTTCATTAGAAGTGAATGGTCAGCATCGTGAGTTTGATGGTATGTGGGCCTCCTCCCTGACAGATTCGACCTCTAAAGGAAAGCCTGATATTGAAGCTGTAGACCTAACGACTCGTCTACATGACCTCAATGATACACTGGAAGTAACAACTAAGCCTGTTATTTATGACGGTGATACAGGTGGAAAGTTGGAGCATTTTGTTTTCACAGTCCGTACTTTAGAACGTTTGGGTATCTCAGCTGTTATCATTGAAGATAAGGTCGGCTTGAAGCAAAACTCCCTGTTTGGAACAGATGCTATCCAGACTCAGGATACCATTGAGGGCTTCTGCAATAAGATTAAGGCAGGTAAGGAGGCTCAGATTACTCGTGACTTTATGATTATCTCTCGCTGTGAGTCTCTGATAGCAGGCAAGCCTGTTGATGATGCTCTTGAGCGTTGTCATGCATATGTGGCAGCAGGCGCTGATGGCGTGATGATACACTCTAAGAATAAGAGTGGTGAGGATATCAAAGAGTTCTGTCAGCGTTTCCGTGAGAAGGATCCTCATACGCCTATCGTTGCAGTGCCGACGACCTATAACCAATTCACGGAAGAAGAATTGGCAAAGTGGGGTATTAATGTGGTCATATATGCTAATCACATGCTTCGTGCAGCATATCCAGCGATGGTGAAGTGTGCAGAGCGAATTCTTGAGACTTCGCGTAGCTTAGAAGCCTCTGACGAATATTGTATGCCCATTAAGCAAATCTTAAACCTCATCCCAGGAACTAAAAAGAAATAAAGTCAAAAAGGTTCAACAGACATAACAGATTATTATGATTTCTCCAAAATTCTTTTATGATACACTTGCTAGTTATGGTATTGATTTCTATGCAGGAGTGCCTGATTCTTTGCTGAAGAATCTTTGTGCATATATTACCGACCATGCTGATGCTGCACATAATATTATTGCAGCCAATGAAGGTGGGGCTATGGGATTAGCTGCAGGACATTATTTGGCTACAGGTCAGATACCTGTGGTCTATATGCAGAATTCTGGCGAGGGAAATATCATTAATCCCCTTGCTTCTCTGACTGATCCTGACGTTTATAATATCCCAGTATTGTTGGTTATTGGCTGGCGTGGTAAACCTGGTGTTCATGATGAGCCACAACATGTGAAGCAAGGCAAGGTTACAACTGGCCTGCTTAATGTAATGGGTATAGATTATACAGTTCTCAGTAAGGAAGAAGATAAGGCAGAAGTTCACATTAAGAAGGCGATAGCCTATATGCAGGCAACCAAACAGTGCTATGCTTTGGTGATTGAAAAAGACACCTTTGATGCCTATACACTTCAAAATATAGAGAAGAATGACTTGACAATGAGTCGTGAAGAGGCAATTCAGACTGTTGCTGCGGCATTAGGTGAAAGAGATTGTATTGTATCTACCACTGGAATGATTTCACGTGAGCTCTTTGAGTATCGTACAGCTAAGAACGAAGGGCATGAGCGTGATTTCCTGACAGTCGGTTCTATGGGCCATGCCTCTCAGATTGCATTGGGCATAGCTATGGCAAAACCAAACCGCAAAGTATGGTGCTTTGATGGTGATGGCGCTGCTATTATGCATATGGGCTCTATGGCAATTGTGGCCAACAAGGCCCCCAAAAACTATGTTCACGTAATATTTAACAATGGTGCTCATGACAGCGTTGGAGGTCAGCCTACTGTTGGTTTAAAAATTGACTTTCTAGCAATTGCTAAGGCTGTTGGTTATATGGCTACTTATAGTGTTGAAACCAAAGAGTATCTAGTGGAACTCTTGGATAAAGTGAAGAGTCAGGACGGTCCTGTACTGCTTGAAGTGAAGGTAAAGAAAGGCAACCGCAAAGACCTTGGACGCCCGACAACTACACCTATTCAGAATAAAGAAACTTTGATGGATTTCCTTAAGAAATAAAACAATGGAACTAAATGATATAAAGATTAAACGCAATGTCCTTTTGAATCCTGGACCTGCAACTACTACTGATAGTGTTAAACTGGCTCAGGTTGTGCCAGACATTTGTCCGAGGGAAAAGGAATTCGCAGGTTTGATGAAAGACCTGCGCAGTGATTTGTGTAAAGTAGTACACGCCCCAGAGCCGGAATATTCTTCTGTACTATTCTGCGGCTCTGGTACGATCAACATTGACATCTGTATCAACTCGCTAGTTCCTGAAGACAAGAAGATCCTTGTCGTCAATAATGGCGCATATAACTCCCGTGCAGTGGAGGTCTGTGAGATGTACCATATCCCCCATATCAACCTCAAGTCCTCCGTCTATGAGCAACCGGACTTGAAGCAGATGGAGCAGGCCCTGAAGGAAAATCCTGATGTGGCTGTGGTCTATTGTTGTCACCATGAGACAGGCACGGGTGTACTAAACCCTATCCGTGAAATCGGAGCTTTGGCCCATCAATATGGTGCCATCTTTATCAGTGACACCACTTCGACTTTGGGCATGATTCCTCTGGATGTTGTGAAGGACAATGTCGACTTCTGCATGGCCTCTGCTCAAAAGGGACTGATGGCAATGTCTGGCTTGAGTTTCATTATAGGTAGGACTGATATTATCAAGGCGAGCAAGAACTATCCCCCCCGTTCCTACTATTGTAACCTCTACCTCCAATATGAGTATTTCGAGAAGACCGGTGAGATGCACTTCACCCCGCCTGTACAGACCATCTATGCCACCATTCAGGCCCTGAAGGAATATTTCGAGGTAGGTGAAGAAGCCAAATTTGCAAGACATCGTGCTGTGTATGAAGCTATTCATCAAGGCGTGTCAGCTTTGGGATTTAAGACCGTCATCGACCCGAAGATTGAATCCGGACTGGTGGTATCCGTGCTCTATCCCGATGACCCCAATTTCACCTTCGAGAAAATCCATGACTATTGTTATGAGCGGGGCTTTACCATCTATCCTGGCAAGATAAGTACCACAAACACCTTCCGTCTCTGTGCCTTAGGCACTATTACGCCAGAGGATATTCGGAACTTCTTTGTGGCCCTTAAGGAAGCGATGGAAGTATATCAGATACAAATTCCCGCAAAATATAACTGATATGGTTACGACAGCAGTAATTATGGCAGCAGGCTTAGGCAGTCGTTTCGGTAAGATGACAGAGACGATGCCTAAAGGTTTTATAGAAGTAGGTGGTCAGGCAATGGTTATCCGTTCCATTGAGACATTAATTGCCTGTGGCATCAAACGCATCATCATCGGTACCGGATACAAAAAAGAGGCCTATGAAGCCCTGAAGACTCAATACCCTCAGATAGAATGTGTGTTCAGTCCCCGTTATGCAGAGACCAATAGCATGTACACCCTCTGGAACTGCCGGGAAACTATCGGAAGTGACGATTTCATACTCCTTGAGTCTGACATCATTTACAGTCAGAACGCCATTACAGAACTTCAGGATAACGAACACGCTGACATCATGCTGATTACGCCAGTGACCAAATTCCAGGATCAGTATTATGTGGAATATGACGAGCATGGCACATTGACACGTTGTTCAACTGATAAGGAAGAAATCAATGTTAAAGGAGAACTAGTCGGTATCCACAAACTCTCCTCCATATTCTATCACAGTCTCTGCGAAGAATACGAAAAGATTGTCGAAGACAAGCCGAAGCTTGGTTATGAATATCAATTGCTCTGGATGTCTCAGAACATCACCCCTGTCTATGTGCTCAATTCATCAGATGTCAAATGGTATGAGATTGATGATGAAAAGGATTTAAAATATGCTGAAAACTTTTTTTGAAAAAGAAAGATATGAATATCGAATTTAATACAACAGAAGAGGTCAGAGATGGCGTTTTGGTCTCATCTGAGTTAAAAAAAATATGGAGAGTTGAGACAGATATTTTAGCTGAATTACTGAGAGTTTGTGAAAAGCATGATTTGAAATGCTGGGTAGATAGTGGTACTCTTTTAGGTGCAGTACGCCATAAAGGTTTTATCCCTTGGGATGACGATATTGATGTTGTGATGTTGAGAGATGATTATGACAAACTTATGAGTATTGGACCGACAGAATTTCATGAACCATATTTTTTCCAGTCAGCCTATACAGATAAATGTTATTTTCGAGGCCATGTTCAAATCCGTAATAGTCAGACAACAGGCGTTCGCCCTCTTGAATGTAAACGAGAATTTAATCAGGGGATTTTTATAGATATATTCCCGTTAGATGGGATGCCAGAGAGTAAAGAAGCTCAAATGGCCTTGAAAGAGAAGTCTGTTTTGATGAGAAGAAAGATGGCACGCTATCATCATTTTGCTCTCTTTAGAAAGCCTAATATATTGGGAAATTGGTTTGAACAGCGAAAGATAGATAAGGAAATTGATTCTATCGGTTTTGATGAGTATTATCGTCGATACGAGGAAATGTTCCGTTCTAATAGTATCTCTAAATGTAAGAATCTAACATATATGTCATCAGATGCTGTAGATTGGATTATTGATAAGCATATTTTTGATAAAACACAATATGCTTCTTTTGAGAATATCAAGGTTCCAATACCTGTAGGCTATGACAAATACCTACGTTTGATGTATGGGGATGATTATATGACGCCCAAAAAGACTTCAAGTTGGCATGGAGAAGTTATTTTCGATACGGATCATTCATACGTTGATACATTGCCAGCGATTCGGAAAGAATGGAGAAAAGAAAGTTTTAAGCGAGTATTAAAGCGTTTCCTGGGAAACACCAAATGATGGCAAATAATATAAAGAAAAAATCTATGAAGGGTATGGCTTGGACAGGCATTTCTCGCTTGTTAAAACAGGTCATTCAGTTTTCTATAGGTATTTTGTTGGCACGCCAGTTGATGCCAGAAGATTATGGTATTATTGGCATGTTGGCCATTTTTATTGCTATTGCAGAGACCTTTCTGGACAGTGGCTTTGCCAGTGCCTTGATACAAAAGAAAGACCGCACGGAAGTGGATTATTCCACGGTGTTTTTTTTCAATGTGGTTATCTCTTTAATATTGTATGCCATTATTTTTATTTCTGCCCCTTGGATAGCTGATTTTTATTCAATACCAGTGTTGACTGATGTAACCCGTGTTGTTTCTATAGCTTTAATAATCAACGGTTTAACGATTATACAGACGGCCAAGTTAAGTATTGAATTGAATTTCCATCTTCAGGCGATAGCTGATATTTCATCAGTATTGATTGGAGGCCTGTTGGCGCTTTACTTAGCATATCATGGTTGGGGAGTTTGGTCATTAGTCATTCAAGGAGTCAGTTCTGCAGCTATCCGCGCTTTAATCTTATGGATTTTCTCACGTTGGCGTCCTATGTGGGCATTTTCCTACGAGTCGTTCCGCAGGATGTTCTCGTTTGGTTCAAAATTGTTGTGTTCAGGGATGATTAATACCATATATGAAAACCTTTATACATTAGTCATAGGAAAAGCCTTTACAGCATCTCAGGTAGGCTTCTTCAACCGTGGTGATCATTTCGCACAGTTGCCAACCAAAACAATTCAGGAAATGGTTGTGAAGGTCAATTATCCTATCTTGTCTTCTATGCAGGATGATGAAGCAAAGTTGACTACAACATATAAGAAATTATTAACAGCCCCAATGTTCTTGTTGTATCCTATACTGACGTTGCTAATCGTTTTGGCAGCTCCATTGGTTGAAATCTTGATTGGTGCAAAATGGTTACCTTGCGTTCCTATTTTGCAGATTATATGCATTGGCTGCATGTTTGACCCTTTGACTCATATCAATCTTAACTTACTGTATGTGAAAGGACGTACCGACTTGGTTTTGAAATTAGAATTTATAAAAAAGCCAATAGGTTTTCTTCTGCTCTTTGTTAGTATTCCTTTTGGCGTTTTGTGGATGTGTGCAGGAAGGTCTCTTTACAGTCTTATTGCTTATATGTTTAATTGCTATTATACCGACAAGATGATTCATTATGGCTTTTTCTCTCAGATGAAAGTCTTGTTGCCTATCATATTCCGTTCTATTTTGATGGGGTTGGTAGTTTTTTTTGTCACATTATTATTTGATAATCTGTGGCTTAAACTGCTTGTCGGTTCCTTGATAGGTGTTGGGTCTTACATGTTGTTCAGTGTTCTGTCAAAAGATGATACATTATTGGAAGTGAAGACTATTGTTGTGCGTTCAAAATTTGCTCAGCAGTTACATGAGAAACAGTCAAATGAATATGAGGGATAGTGCATTTGATGTAATGAAGGGGATTGCCATAATAGCAATGGTTTTAGGGCATGCACATATTCCTGCTTTAGCATCTGACTTTATATTTGTCTGGCACATGCCATTGTTTTTTATTGTTTCTGGTTTCTTTTATAAACCATACCCAATTATCCTCTATATAAAAAAGAATATTAGGCTGTTATTGTTGCCCTATTTTTTGACTTCTATTATTATTATAGGATTGACCTGTTTGAAAGATGTCATTTTTAATGAGAGGAATACGATAATTAGGGTTTACGCAGCCATTCTTGGTAATGGAACTCCAAATAATGTTAATTTTCAACAGTATGTGATAGGAGCTATTTGGTTCTTGTTGGCTTTGTTTTGGTGTCGAATCATTTTTAATATTTTATACCAGAAATGTTCACAACCATGGATATTCTTTGTTAATGTCCTTGGTATATCTATATTAGCTACATTTTGTGGAACATTGCTTTATATTCCAGCAGATATCCTTCAAGGCCTACAGGGAATGTTTTTTTTCGGAGTGGGTTATGCATTTAAGACCAAGAAAGCTTTTAATTATAAGATTGGGATGTGGGGGACGTTTCTGATTTTGTTATTTGTTTTGTTGTCAATATGGTCTGGTTCCTTGTCAATGGCGCGTTGCTTTTATGGATATTGGCCGTTGAATGTATTCGCAGCAATTGGCATGACTCTTGTAATTTACAAATTATCTAAATATTTATGTTCTAAAAATATTTTGGGTAATCGATTACTTGCTTTTTGGGGGAGAATATCAATTGTTGTATTATGTGTCCATATTTTAGATATTTTTTTCTTTCCATTGAAATCATTTCATAATTTGTTTGCTCTCTCTAAACATATAGACATTTTTGTTCATCTTTTTGTCGCTTTATTTGTCTCTTCTGTCATTGTTAAGTTTACTTTTGTGAGAAAGGTTTTTTCAATAAAATAAGTCAATTGAATGGATAATAAAGAAGAAATATTTTTGAAGTATTATAACAAAGGGTATACGGCATGTTTTGACAATGCTTTGATTTCTTTTTCCATTTTCTATGCACTTAAGGAGTCTCAATTGGATTATTATGATGGGATTATAATGATTGTAAAGCAATTGGCATTCTTGGCTTCGCTGACCTTCTCACTATTAAGTATTTTACGAAATTTTAGATGGAATGTATATGGAACTGTTGCGTTTTCATTTTTGTTTTTTATTCCGCTATATTTGCGGTTGAGTTATCATTCAAATGTACTTGCGAGTACAATGTTAATTTTAGCAGCATCTAACATTCCATTTAGCCATGTCGCAAAAATGTGCTTAAAAGGGATTTTAATTGTATTTTTTATTGTTTTGGGAAGTTTGGCTTTAGGATTAGTTGAAGATCGCTTGTATTTTAGGGATAAAGCTCATTTTGAAAAGAGCAATGCACATGACCTTGGATTTAAGTATTATAGTTTTGCATATTTGGGAATGGGCATTATTCAATGTTGCATTTATATTTGGAAGAAACATATGACGTATAGGAGAATTATATTTTTATTAGTCGTTTCATATTTGTTTTTTATTGTTACTTCAACACGATTACAATTATATGCTTGTGCCGCATTTATTGTTGTCTTTTTTGCAATTCCTTATATTCCTAAAATTATATTACATAGTAAGATTTTGTCTTGTATAGCAGTTGTTTCCTATCCCGTTATTTGCATACTACTTTACTTCCTTTCGAAATATTTTATACTCTCCATTTTTTACGATGGATACGAGGAACTTAATGAAGCTATGAGTAATCGATTAACAATGAACGAGGAAGCTTTTATACGATATGATGTAACTTTATGGGGAAACAATCTTGAACTTGATGGTTCGGAAACTACAACGGATTATTTTTATATTGATAGTGGTTTCCTTCATGTCCTTTTAGGTGATGGATTGGTTTATACGGCAGTTATATTGTTGCTGTATTCTATACTGACCTATAAGTTGTTCCGATCTCGTGCATATTATTTGTATTTTTGGGTTCTTATTTATGCCATATTAAATATTTCGAATGGTTTCCTTGTCGCTCTTTTGGAAAATCCTATTTTGTTATTGGCATTTAGTGATACAAAGGCCATTAGTTTTGATTATGAATTGGCTAAAGATATTGGATAAGTTTATTATAAATCTGGAAATGGTGGACTGTTGTTGACATGTTTTTGCGTTTTTAAAAATGAATAAAATTATATCAATTATTATTCCGACATATAATATGGAGAAATATCTCCGCAGATGTTTGGATTCCCTTATGGTGTCGGATGCAAATTTGCAGTGTTTGGAAGTGTTAGTGGTGAACGATGGCTCGAAAGACTCTTCTTCCCAGATTGGTCATGAGTATGAATCGAGATACCCTCAGATTTTCCGAATTATAGATAAAGAAAATGGCAATTATGGCTCCTGTGTCAATAGAGGACTGAAGGAGGCAAAGGGAAAATACGTGAAGGTGCTGGATGCAGACGACTATTTCGATACTTCAGAGTTCGAGAAAGCAATCGTTTTCTTAAAACAAAATGATTACGACCTTCTACTAACAGACTACAATAAAGTGGACGAAGCAGGGCGTGTGGAAAAAATGTTCGAGTTGCCAATACCTCATAACCAGCCATTGGAGTTTCATCGCTTGTTGGGCTTCTCAGCAAGGCACATGCATATGCACCGCATCTTTTACAAGACCGATAAACTGCGAGCTATTGGCTATCATCAGACAGAGGGAATGTCATACACTGATCAGGAATGGATGTGTGAACCAATGACTACTGTTAACCGGTTCTACTACATGGACATCTGGTTATATCAGTATTTGGTCGGGCGTGAAGGACAAACCGTAGATCCGACAGTGAAGTTGAGATCTATAAAACAATATATGCATGCTGTTTATGTGATGACAGAGTTCTATGAGCATTATAAAGGCGACACAGATCATAAGAAGTACATTTGGCATCGACTGGAAGGACAGCTGTGGGAAGTTTATAGGCCAATGTTGTGTGAGACAAAAAACTTGGATTTGGAAGCTCTTTTTGAGTTTGATAGTCGAATAAGAGAACTTAGTCCAGATATTTATAAGTTAGGTGACATCTATAAGATCGGCAAGGTTAGGATCGTAACTCTTTGGCGAAAATACAGGTACACTAATAGTTTTATCATTGTTCCCTTGCTATATGATTTTGTAGTCGTAATCAGAAAAGCAAAAACTTTTCTTATGAGTAAACATGAAAACTTTTGAATTTATAGAAACTATGGAAGAAAAAAGACTTTCATATTTAGATTATGGAAGAGTCTTTGTTGCATATTTGGTCGTTTTTGGCCATTTGTTGCAGGAGGACAATCATATTCCACGATATTACATATATGCCTTCCATATGCCGTTTTTCTTTTTAGTGAGCGGGATGTTACATAAGTTTAACGGAAAAATACAGTGGGAAAAATACTTACGTACAATAGGTGTCCCCATGCTCTTTTTTAATTTATTCTTCTTTTTTATAGTAAATCCTTTCTATTTCAGATTTGTATATGGTGACTATCCCAATGAAACTTTCTGGAATACATTTGTTTTATGCTTCCCTAGTTTGTGGGAGGGTTTGTTGGGTACAGGTAATTTGCCATCTGGTGTAACTTGGTTTTTGCTTGTCTTGTTGTGGTGTAAATTGTTGCAAGATGTTGTTTTTTGTAATAAAAAAGTTGGATGGACTATATTTGCGTTTCTATTCGTTGTAACTATTGGGCTACATATCACATTCTTGTGGATTCGAAATGCAATGATGGTCTTCCCTTTTTATTATGTGGGCTGTAAATATAAAGACTTGATAAGAAAAATGGTCTTCCAATCAAACGCACTTGTCTATGCATTAATTTGCTTACTCCTTCTAATAGGCCTCGTATTGTTGAACGGAAGGGCTAGTGTCTGTACTGTTGGGTTCGGTGATAAAACTGTCCCATTCATTTTACGCGTTTGCTTATTTTATATGGCTGCGTTTATCGGCTCCTTGATGATGTTATTTGTTTCAACACGGTTTGAAAATAATCGAGCCGTTGTTTTTCTTGCGAAATCGTTGATTACAATATTAGGCATGCAGGCCATATTTTGTGACCCTTATCGTGAATTGTGTGAAGAGGGACATTACGAGATTATGATTCCGCTTGCATTTGTGATACTTATCGCATGTTCTTGCATTCATTGGCTTATTACGAAATATGCTCCATTTTTGTTAGGGAAAACTAATTGATTAAATTATGAACAATATTGCTGTAATATTTGCTGGTGGTTCTGGGAAACGGATGAATACCGTTTCAAGACCTAAGCAGTTCCTCGAGTTACGTGGCAAACCCATTATCATTTATACTCTGGAACTTTTTGATGCCCATCCCAATATTGATGGAATTGTCGTGGTATGTATTGAATCGTGGATCCCGTTTTTAGAAAAACAACTAAAGAAATTTGAAATAACTAAAGTGGTTGAGATTGTTTCTGGAGGTGAGACAGGCCAAGATAGTATCTATAATGGCCTGAAAGTTGTTAAAGAGCATTTCCCAGAGGATAGTTGTGTGCTGATTCATGACGGTGTACGACCTTTGATTACCCAACAAACGATCACTGATAATATTAATATGGTGAAGGAAAAAAAGAATTGTATTACCTGTATTCCTGCTACGGAGACTTTTGTTGTACAGCAGAAAGATGGTTCTCTAAGCATTCCTTCTCGTGCGGACTCCTTGATAGCTCGTGCTCCTCAAAGTTTCATTCTATCCGAAATTCTGTCTGCCCATGAAAGAGCAAGGCAAGAGGGGAAGCATGACTTTATTGACTCTTGTACGATGATGAGTTACTATGGGCATCAGATGAATACAATTATTGGTCCTATGGAGAATATCAAAATAACCACTCCAACGGATTTTTTCATATTCCGTGCTATGGTGGAGGTTCATGAAAACCAGCAGATTTTTGGATTCTGAAAATGTGCAATACTAAATTTCCTATCGCAGTAATGTTTTTTATTGCTGCTCTGTTTTATGGCTGCAGCTCTCAAAGATATGGTATTCGCTATTCTTTAGAAGGAGAGCATATAGGGCAGTCAGAGCAAGGTATGGACGTTTTTGGAGACAGAGCTTATTTGCTTTATAATACAGGTATATGTAGGATCTTTGATTTATTATCAGAAAAAATAGACAGTGAGTTTCCGCTTGCATCTGCATCAAAGACTAATCATGCAAATTGTGCATCTTTTGGAAAAGAATTTTATGAAGGTAATAATGTACCAGTCTTATACGTTTCAGAATGTTCATCTCCTTATAGATGTTTTGTAGAGAATATTAGAAATAGTAAACCACAAATTGTACAGACATTGTTTGCTTTTGAAAACGAGCGTCCCAAATTGGTGCATGATTGGATTGTAGATAAAAGAGGTGGTTTCTTATACACATTTACTCGCCTGGGAGTTGGTAATTCAGACGGAACAGTGCTTCATTCGATATATAAATATAGGTTACCAAAATTATCTGAAGGGGAAAAAGTGATACTGTCTGAGAAAGATGTGTTAGATAGATTTGATATTTCTTTCATGAGTATGGGGCAAGGAGGACTGGTTAAAGGGCGCTATATGTACTTACCTGTAGGGCTGTCTCATGAAAGTGATGGGAAAAGGCCAGATGCAAAACGTGCAATCATTATTGTTGATTTAAAAAAACAAAAAATTAAAAGGTTTGTTGACATATCAAATGATATTTTGGATGAACCTGAGGATGTCGCAATTTATAATGGAAGACTATTACTTTATTGCGGGCAAAATGGTGGTCTTAGAATGTTAGATAAAAAAATGTAATAATGGAAAAGTCTTTTCAGACTGAAGATGCTCAGCAGTTTGCTGAACGTTTCGAAATGGTGGAGGATCTGCGAGGAAAGACCTTCCTCATAACAGGAGCAACGGGTTTAATAGGCTCGGTGATGGTTAAATGTTTGTTGGAATTGAACCGACAAAAGAATTTGGGCATTAAAGTTATTGTAGTGGTCAGGAGTCTCGATAAAGCAAGAAAAGTCTTTGGGGACGAATACAGCCAAATTGAAATCTATGAAATGGAACTGTCCGAAATAACACAAGAGCATATTGATAGCATTGTTGACTACGTAGTCCACTTGGCCTGCCCAACGGCTTCTAAATACTTCGTTGAGCATCCTGTTGAAACTTTACTTACAGCAATAGAAGGAACTAAAGTTGTATTGGAATATGTTAGATTGGCAGGAATTAAAGGCATGGTTTATGCATCATCTTTGGAGGTCTATGGAAGTAACCATTCTGACGAATGGATAAGCGAAGATTTCCAGGGTTATGTCAATCCAACAGAAGTGCGAAGCTCTTATAACATTGGCAAGCGTGCTTGTGAGTGCTTGTGTCATTCCTATGCGAAAGAGTACGATGTCAATGTTACGATAGCCCGTATGACACAGACGTTTGGAGCAGGTGTCGATTATAATGACGGTCGCGTGTTTGCTCAGTTTGCTCGTAAGGCAATTGAGGGTAGCGATATAGAGTTACATACAACGGGGGATACTTGTCGAATGTATTGCTATACTACAGACGCTGTGAGTGCAATGCTTTATCTTTTGTTGAAGGGCAAAAGGGGAGAGGCTTATAATATTGCTAATAAAGATAGCTATATCTCAATTCGGGATATGGCGTATCTGGTAAAGAATGAGTTTAATCAAAATATTAACGTGGTAGTTTCACCCAAAGAGAATCAGGGTTATGCACCCGAGACAAAGTTAAGGTTAGAGACTTCCAAGGTGGAATCTTTGGGATGGCAGCCAGAGTATGGATTAAAAGAGATGTTTACACGTTTAATTCAATCGATGAGGAATGGAATATAAGGATTTAGAAGATCTTCATCAGCATTTGGCAATTCTGATGAATGAGGTTCATCTTATTTGTGAGTCCATTAATGTTAAGTATACGTTAATGGGGGGAACCTTGTTAGGTGCTGTCCGTCATAAAGGTTTTATCCCGTGGGATGATGATATGGATATGGGATTAATGTGGGATGACTATAAAAGATTCCGTGATTATGTTTTAACGATGAAACATGATTGGTTGGAGTTTGATTTGGCTGGAGATACAAATAATTATTGGGGGCCATATTTGAAAGTCTATGATAAAAGAACTACATTCTGGGAGACAGATAGAACGAAGAATCTGGTAAAAGGTATTTTTATTGATATCTTCCCGATAGTTTATGCTGGTGACAATAAAGAAGAAGCTTTTAAGGAGTTCAAACATCATAGGTTCTTACAGGCGTTTCTAAGGAGAAGGGGCTATCATTATCATACTGGAGTATTAAGAGAATTTGCATTTACTTTTGTGGGTAAGATGTTTAGTAACAAATTCTGGATGAAGAAAATTAATGCTCAATATGAAAGACTATGTGAGACTCCTAAAGAGTATGTGTCTGACATGGATGGAAACAAAAAGGGCATTGTACCTGCAATACTATTTTCTGAATTTGTATTAATGCCCTTTGAAAAGTATAATTTTTATTGTATTAAGGAGGCTGATGCATATCTAAAACTTGTCTTCGGTAATTATATGGAATTACCTCCTGAGGAGGATAGACTCTCTCATCATATTGTGTATATGAATATGAGGGTACCTTATGTAGAATTTCAAAATAGGAACTAATGAAAAAAGTAATGTTGGTTTTTGGTACTCGTCCTGAGGCTATAAAAATGGCTCCTTTAGTGAAAGAGTTCCAAAAATTCGGGAATCATTTTAAGACGATTGTGTGTGTAACAGGTCAGCATCGTGAAATGCTAGATCAAGTGCTCGCTATCTTTGATATTAAGCCTGATTATGACTTAAATATTATGAAACAGGGGCAGGATCTTTATGATGTTACTGCAAGAGTGCTAACAGGTATGAGGGACATCTTAAAAGATGTGAAGCCTGATGTCATATTGGTTCATGGTGACACTACGACGAGTACTGCAGCAGCACTTGCTGCATTTTATCAGCAGATACCAGTTGGGCATGTAGAAGCAGGTCTCCGTACACACAATATTTACAGTCCATGGCCTGAAGAGATGAATCGTCAGATTACTGGACGTATTGCTGCCTATAATTTTTCTCCGACTCCGCTCTCAGAGAAGAATTTGAAGGAAGAAAAAGCTCAAGGAAAAATCTACGTGACAGGAAATACTGTTATAGATGCACTGCATATGGTTGTAAAACGTCTGAAAGAAGATGTTTCATTGTCTGAGGAGCAGGTTTACGTGTTGAAGGAAGCGGGATATGATGTCTCTCGTCTGAATAGAGGCAGGAAACTTGTATTGATTACAGGGCATCGCCGTGAGAACTTCGGAGAGGGCTTTATCAATATGGTAACAGCCATCAAGAATCTTACGAAGAAATATCCTGACGTGGATTTCGTATATCCTATGCATTTGAACCCAAATGTACGTAAGCCAATACATGAAGTGTTTGGTGAAGACTTGTCGAATCTCGGCAATATGTTCTTCATAGAACCTTTACAGTATTTGGAATTTGTTTTTTTGATGGAGAAATCAACTGTTGTCCTTACTGATAGTGGCGGAATTCAAGAAGAGGCGCCTGGGCTTGGGAAGCCAGTCTTGGTAATGCGTGATACAACGGAAAGACCAGAGGCTCTTGAGAGTGGTACCGTACATCTGGTAGGCACTAATCATGACCTAATAGTTTCTGAAGTTAGTACGTTATTGGATGATCCCATAGCATACGACAAAATGTCGAAAGCTGTGAATCCTTATGGTGATGGTAAAGCAAGTAAAAGAATAGTAGAGGCATTAATGTAATATTATAAATGAAAGTATTATTTCAATCAAGACAGACTCTGTTTTCAGCACCGGGCGGTGATACGACACAGATCTTAAAAACGAAGGAATACCTAGAGAAATTGGGCGTTCAAGTTGATGTTACGACAGAATTGGAGCCGGACCTGTCTGAATATGACGTGGTACATGTTTTCAATCTAATGCGTCCACAGGATATATATCTCCAAGTTAGAAATGCAAAGAAATGGAATAAGAAAGTTGCATTATCAACTATATATGGTCCTTATGAGGAATATGAAAAGAAAGCAAGGGGTGGTATCCTGCAATTTATAAACCGCTTCTTGTCAATAACTCAAATAGAATATTTGAAAGTAATAGCGAGGGCTATTTTTAATTTGGAGCTTAGTAAAGGAACACTTGTCTATTTATTAAGAGGTCACAAGTCATTGCAAAAGATTATTATTAAAGATGTAGATGTGTTTCTTCCTAATTCAGAGTCAGAAATGTTGCGTGTGGCAAAAGATTTTAATCTTGATAATTATAAACATGTGGCAGTTGCAAATGCTGTTGATGTGAATGTTTTTGATTTCTCAAAGGTAGATATTGAAGAAAAATTCGAAAAGTATCGTGATTGTGTCTTATGTGTGGCACGTATTGAGGGTAGAAAAAATCAATTGAATATTGTAAGAGCATGCAAGGATCTGCCATATAAGTTTGTATTTATTGGTAAACCAAGTCCTAATTCAAAAAAATATTATGAGATGTGTGTTAATGAGGCTCCTGAAAATTTCTATTTCTTAGGACCGGTTGAGCATGAAAAGCTCCCTCAGTTTTATAAGTTGTCAAAAGTCCATATTTTGGCATCATGGATGGAGACACCAGGATTGTCTTCTTTAGAAGCTGGAGTAATGCGAACCAATGTCGTGGTTACAAAGAAAGGTGATACGGAAGATTATTTCGGGGATTATGCTTTTTATTGTGAGCCAGATGATTTGGAATCAATTAGGGAAGCGGTAGAAAAGGCCTATAGTAAACCGTTCAATGAGGGTCTCTTAGAGAGAATTCACGACAACTACAAATGGGAGAATACAGCAGAACAAACATTAAAAGGGTATAATATGATTTTGTGATTGTAAACAAACTGCACATGTTTGTAAACGTATAATTCTGGATATAATATGGACAAGAAGTATTATTTGGAGATTGATTTGGCGAAAGGCTTTGCTATTGTTTTGGCAGTTTTTGGCCATGCAGCCCCAGATGCAGTCAAAGATTTTTGGATCGTCGGGCAAAATAGTATTTCGGCTTCAATGCATCATCTAGTCTATTCATTCCACATGGCCCTTTTCTTTGCATGCAGTGGTTTTCTGTTGTATCCAAAACTTGGTAAAGCGGGTGGAGTGAATGTCGAAGCCCTCAAAAGATTTAAGAGACTAATGATTCCATATTTCTTCTTGTCTTTTTTATATTTAGCTGGGAAAATTTTTGGTGGTGGATTGGCAGACCATCAGTTGACAGATAATCCGATTGTAGGAATTTTGGGGGGATGTAGTCCATGTTATGGTGCTTGGTTCCTGTGGTGTTTGTTTGTGATGTCAATGGTCGTATTATGTCTTAAAAAGGTCAATTTGTGGGTTTTATTTGGTTTAGGGGGATTAATCAGTTATATCCCTCTAAATATTGGCAACTCTTTTATTGGATTAAGAAATGTGCAGGTATATATTATGTGGGTTGTATTTGGTTGTATGATTCACAAATACTACGCAAGAATCTCAAAGAGAATAAATATTTGGTTGGGACTGATAGCAGCCATTATCCTTGTATTTCTTCATTTGTCAAATAACTTGTTTGAAACACACAATCATATTGTAAGTCATAGCATCGGAATAATAAAAACTATTTCTGGAATAATTGCCTCTTATACTTTGTGTTATATGATAGCGGTTAAAACCATCAATAGTTTCGTTAATAAAGCCTTAAAAATTTGCGGAGATTATTGCATGGACATCTATATTCTTTCTATGTTTGTGCTTGTTCCATTGAGAATATTATATGTTAATATTGGGGTTATGAATTATATTCCTTATTATCTATGGTTGATAATAGCTACCGTATTAGGCGTTATTCTTCCAATTTGTGTATCTAAGTATTATGTTAGGAGAACAAAATTATTAAAAATACTGCTTTTGGGCGGATAAATAATTGACATAAATGAAAATTGCATTTTTAAGTGTTCGTGGTATCCCCAATAACTATGGGGGATTCGAACAGTTTGCGGAATATATCTCTGTCGGATTAGTCCAAAGAGGTCATGAAGTGACAGTGTATTCACCTCATTATCATCCTTACCAGGAACTCATCTATAAAGGTGTGCGAATAAAGCATATCTATAGCCCGGAACTATGGATGGGGGGAAGTGTAGGATCGTTCTTCTATGATTACCTGAGTTTGAAAGATGCTTTAAAAAAGGAAGATTTTGATATCATTTATGATGCGGGCTACACAAGTATCATTCCGGCGTATATTCGGTTTAATGTAAAGAATATACGTAGGCCGATATTTACCACGAACATGGACGGGCTTGAATATAAAAGAACTAAGTTCAATAAGTGGGTTCAGAAGTTTGTGTTTTGGGAGGAACGGATGGCCGTCAAGCATAGTCACTATCTGATAGCTGACAATATGGGCATTAAGGATTATTATAAGGAGAAATATGGAAAGGAGAGTAAATTCCTAGCATACGGGGCCACCATACATGATCATTATAATGCAGATTATCTGAAGGAATATGGTTTGAAGGATAATAACTATTTCATTCTGGTGGCACGATTAGAACCGGAAAACAACATCTATATGGCTATTGATGGTTACTTGGCATCAGATCAATACGGGAAGAGACCTTTGGTTATCGTAGGCAAGACAAATACACCTTACGGAAAGAAACTCGTGGAGAAATATGGAAGTAATCCAAATGTCAAATTCGTCGGGGGTATTTATGACTTTGACAAGCTTAATTCTATCAGGCACTTTTCTTATGCCTATTTTCATGGGCATTGCGTAGGGGGTACGAATCCTTCTTTATTAGAGGCGATGGCTTCTGAGTGTTTCATTTTGTCGCATGATAACGTATTCAACCATTCTGTACTTGGTGAGAATGCCATTTATTACAAGAGTACAGATGATGTAATGACTCTTATAAATGGATTAGAAAATCTTGTAACTAAATATAAGGATGATTATACAAAAAAGAATTTGGAAGTTATCCGTACCCAATATTCATGGGATAAACTCGTGGATGAGCATGAAAAGTATTTCATGTGGATGTTGGAAGATGCAAAAAAAAGAAAGGAGGACAAAAAATGAATCGTAGACATTTCATGGCCTATGGCATTTTAGCATTGGAGATCATTGGGTTGTTGATCATAGCATACCTGGTCTTTGTAAAACATATATTTTAATAGACAAGGAGGGGAGCTCATGTCGGTTGGTTTCATGAGCAGCTTCCAATGTGTCATGGGCAAACCTCCTATTAATATATTATCCCTGTCGAGTCGTGAGACGGCCAGGGATAATACTAAGATACACAATCTTCTAGCGGAGGTGCTTGAAGTAGTCGCGGTACTCTGAACAGCTGAAGCAAGGACACTCTTTATGAACACCTTCCAACTCGCAGTGGCCCACGATCTCGGCATCAGGGTAATCGACCTTCAGAGAGCGGAGCAGGGCGATGAGCGCTACACGCTGGGCAGGGGTACGGGTATCGGCAGAACGACCACGGTCATCGAGACCTCCCTCGTAGCAGATCCCAATGGAATGGGCATTGTAATGCCGGGCATGAGCGCCGACCATCTCTTCGGGGCGGCCGATGTGGAGTTGGCCATCACGGGTGATGTAGTAGTGGTAGCCACAGCCGTTCCAGCCTTTGGCACGGTGCATGTTGTCGAGCATCTCGAAGGTGAGGTGCTGGTTCGGACGAGAGGCTGTACAGTGAATTATTAGTAAATCTATTCGTCGCATAGCTGACATGATTTAGAGGTTCATGCAGCTCTGCATCAGGAAGGTTGAGACGAAGGCGGTAATGACCGTCAGGACAAAATTTGCAATTTTATTAATCGTTTCGCGTTTCATTAAATTGTAATTTTAAGTTATACATATAATATTCTAATTGGGGGATACCCCCAAACCCCATATTCCTTACTTTTTCTGGCGCAGAAAAAGAAGCAAAAAGACATCCACCCCCTCCAAACCTCCCCCTATATTGGGAGGCTTAAAAAAATAATCGCAGAAACCGTCGATTATTTTTATGTTTTGGTATCGCGGGACGACGCGATGTCTTTTTTTATAGAGAAGAAAGAGAGCAGTGAGCGCAGGAGGCGTACATGACAGTGTTATGGAATTGTTGTGGTGCAGAGACCACCAAAAGCGTCATCGCTTTTCCCCGGACACTCACTGCCTATTCAATCTGTGAAGATCTGAGAGATCCGTGTGAGGTTAGCCTTCGCCACCGCCGGGAGTGGTGGCCTCGGTCTGGGAGAGGGCGTAATCGCTGACGGCGATCTTCTCGAAGTAGACCTTCTTCTTGCCATCGACGGTCTTCTCCTTACGGATGAGCACATCCTTGAACTCGAAGGCGCACTCGCCCTTCAGGGCACGGCTGGTGAGCTTCTCGCCCTTGGCGTTCTCAGGACTGAAGCGCAGGTGGATACCCTCAATGATCACATTGGGACCCAGGCTGACGGCGGTCTCCACGTCGTTGGAGCCCTTGCCCTCGATGGTGGGGCGGAAGGTGCCCAGGCCGTCGAGCTTCACCGACTGGCCCTGCAGGATAAGTTCCTTCATACAGCCGACGATGTTCTGGAGCACCAGCACAAGCATGTCGTAAGAAGCGAGCTTGCCGTGCTCGGCGAGGTGCTTGGCGAAGCCCTTGAGCGACATGGGCTCGCTGGTGGAGGGTACGGGGAACCACTTGCCGAAGGCAGTAGAATCGTCATTGGTGTTCTGACGAAGGTTCACGGGAAAGGTAATTCGTTCTCTTGCCATAGTTTAAAAGTAAAAAGGTAAAAAAGTAAAACATTAAAACAACTCTCTCGTGTCGCGGTGCAGTCGGGAAGAAAGAACGGCTTTTTCCGGGGGAATAAACGGATTATTCTGGCAGAAAGTGGCGTAGTTTCTTGAGGCCTCGTCCGACCTTGCTTTGACAATGCAAAGGTAGCACTTTGGCAAAGGGCATTGTCAGACTGTGGCGGACAGTGAATGAAATTAATTTCTTTTTAACATAGTTCTTACTTTCTCTGGCGCAGAGAAAGAAGCAAAGAGACATCCACCCTAACCAAGCCTTCCCCTATATGGGAAGGATGTAACTGAAAATCGCAGACACCGTCGATTTTCAGGGTTTTGGTATGGCTCTCAAGCCTGTGTCCCTTCGGGATTCGCCATGATTGTCTACATCCCCGCTTTCGCCGCCCCTTGCAAAGGGGCTCACCAGAGGCAGAAGGGCACTATACCCACATTGGGGCTTATCTGTGCGCCAGCCGAGAAAAAGACATCGCGTCGTCCCGCGATACCAAAACATAAAAATAATCGACGGTTTCTGCGATTATTTTTTTAAGCCTCCCAATATAGGGGGAGGTTTGGAGGGGGTGGATGCTTCTTTGCTTCTTTCTTCGCGCCGAAGAAAGTAAGGAAATAAAGTTAGAGAAATGCTTCTCTTTCTTGGAGCATCCGAAGGAAGTTCTGGAAAAGAGGCGATTTTGAAAGGGCCTCTTGGTCCTGGAGCTCGGGCGGGAGATCGATACAGTAGTCCTCACAGATGTAACGGACTGCCTGAGGGGGCAGCTTCTGGGCCTTGGGAGAGATTCCCATGGCATCAAGGATGTGACGACGGGACGCGAGATAGCGGGCGAAAGTACGTGGTGAGACATCGGCCAGACGGGCCAACGTGCTCTTGCTGATGAAACGGTTTTTATCGTATAAGTTGACCATAGATAAGGGGTTAAGAGAATAAGAAATCAACGAGGTCGATTTTGCGAGACTTTTGAGAGAGAGAGGCGTAGAGTTCTAAGACGGGACTGACACGGATGGGAGGGGAATCCTCCCAGAAAGGTTGCTGCATGACGAGATCGGCGGCTTCCGACCAACGCCTGAAGGCGATGCCATCGGGATCGGTATCAGGGAAGAGGATAACCTTATGACCGCGTAGCGGCCTGAACTTATCCACTTGCACCTCCCCCAGCCCACCAGCCGCCAGCCAGACATACTTCGGATACCACTCACTGAGTATCACCGCCGTCTTCTCCGCCTCCACAATCGCAATTGAAAGATCTGTGAGATCTGTGTGAGCTAAGAGATGGGTACCAAGGAAGCAATGCGAGGTTTCATGGGGACTGTCGGGGAAAGGATCCCGTTGGCGTAGTAAGGAAGAAACCCACGTCGGATGATGATTATTGTCCTTCAGACGATGACAGTCTGGCCCATAGTACATGACCTTCCCGTCACGGACTCGCTCTTCCTGGTCTATCTGCCAGAAGACCACCCCACCCTGCCTCGTGGCACCAAGGCGATAATGACACGCTGCACTGACCATCTGCTCCCACGACAGATACCCTGCTGAGACCACAGCCTCGCAGAACTGGCTCCTGATGGACAAACAGTGTTTCCAAAGAATGGAAGTAGGATGCTGAATGCCGGAGTTCTGGAACGAAGGTGATAGAATTTCTTTCAGTTTCATAGGGATAAAGATTGTAATCTGTGTGACTTGATATGGGGGCGTTGCTGAAGCCCCACCACATCATATTTCCGACATCCTTATATAGGATGTCTCCAATATGATTGTGGGCTTCATAAGGGGGAGGCATCATTAAACATATCCCGCTCTACAGGCACGGCCCTTTTCGGCTTCGCAGTCTTCAGGGCATAGATGACATGACGGCTCTGATCCTTTCTCTTATCAAGCAGCCCGGTCTTCATCGCCTTGTCGAGACAGTTGCGATAGAGGTTGTTGGTGGCAATCTGCCCTAAGAGCTTGACACGGTAGCGCAAAGCCTCTCCGGTCAGTGTCTCGTAACCAGCCATGGCATTCGTGAACAGTTTCACGATGTCCATCTCCCACCGGCCGTCAGGATGATGGATCACGTAGTCATCGTTCAGCATCGGCCGCACATCGTCCTCGGAGTCCATTGAGAAAGCCATTATCGGCGGAGCGTCGCAAACGACTGGCAACCCCTCGTCGTCGACCTCAAACCAGAGCAACTGCTCGATGTCATATTTCCGGGTATAGAGCTGTTCGAGTTTGAAGATGCGATGAGGCATCAGCTTCTCGGTGGCAAACACATCGAAAGCCTTGTTAAGCAGTTCCGTCCCGAGCCATCCCCGGGGATCCCGGCTGTCGCCAGACTTGTTCTGGTGGAGCACACAGACGATGCAACAATCGTGCTGTTGGGCGGCCTTCATCAGTTTCTCGATCAGTTCCTGGGCCACCGTACCGTCGTTGATGTCACCTACGAGGTCGCGGATACCGTCAAGGATGACCAGATTGGGCTTGTAATGCTCAATGGCGGCAAAGAGATAATCCTCACGTTTCTCCCGGTCGACGTTGCGGACATTGAAAATATCAAACATATCCTCGGGAAATCTCTTATCTGCCCCTGCCACCCGATGGAAGAGCGGGATGATGCGGTGGCGCAGGATGTCCTGAGTGGAATTGTCGCTCTGCTCCGTGTCGTACCACAGCAACCGAAGTCTGTCTCCCGCCAACCGACGGAAAGACAAGACTTCAGTGACGGCGCACAGCACCATCAGCATCGACATGACGAACGTCTTTCCTGACTTGGCCCTGCCCGTAAAGGCCACCAGTTCCCTCAGAGGGAAGCACGGTTCATCGAACAGACTGAACAGAAACTCCATCGGCGGCAGTTCCTTCGTGGATGTGATGCGGTTCTTCTCCAGGTCTAACAGCATCGCATTCAACCCAGAGGCCTCGCCTGCCAAGGCAAGTTCCTCAGCTACGAGGACGTGCGGATCCGTGAGCGTCTGCTCTGGATTGGGATCTATTACTTTTTCTGACATAATTTTGAGTTTTTAGTTTCTTCGTCGCGACACAGCAAAGGTAGAACTATTATTTGTGACTCGCAAATTTATGCCCCCATCATGTGTGGGGCGTTATTTATCATATTTAAACCAAATTTTAAACGTATTAAGACAATGAAAACTGATTTAGAGTTCCGGGGACTTGTCGCTTTAGAATTGGCAGCCCGTCTCCAAGCACTTGGTGTGGCCTTTACCACCTTCGAACGCAACGAAGGGATGTCACACCACACGTTTCAGAACTTCTAAACAGGACGTTATCCCAGTTTTGTGAAGTTGCGCCGTATGTTCATCGCCATTTCCCGCATTGGCCGTGAACAGGTCCAGAACAATCAACGCACCCTCCAAGACTGTGAAAAATGGGAGCGACACATTCAGGAAATGGTCTTCCCGCCCGCAGTGATCATAAATCTATAACCTCATGATGAGAGGCAAGAAATGGATGGAAAAAATTAAGATACTGAATTCAGAGGTGGTGGCAGCAACTCAGGAGGAGTTGCTGGAGGAACTGCGGCAAGGTGTCGTGGTAACTCCTAATATTGACCATCTGGTGAAATTGCAGGAAGACCGTGAGTTGTATGAACTTTACAAGAAGACCGAGTGGGTCATCTGCGACAGCCGGCTGCTGTATTTGTTCGCGCGACTGCTCCCGAAACCACTTCCACAAGCTATTCCAGGGAGCAGCTTCTTCCCGGCCTTTTATTGGCATCACAAGGATAACCCCGATTGTCGGATATTCCTGTTAGGTGGCATGGGAGATGTGGCTCAGAGGGCCATGGACAATATCAATAGAAGGGTAGGACGACAAATCGTCGTGGGAGCATTTTCCCCATCATACGGGTTTGAAAAGAAACAGGAAGAGAACAATCGGATTGTGCAGATGATCCGTGACTCTGGCGCTAATGTCGTGCCTGTCTGTGTGGGTTGCCCCAAACAGGAAAAATGGATCTATGCCCACAAGGAGCTATTGCCGGAAGTAAAAATCTGGATGGCATTGGGAGCGACGATAGATTTTGAGGCTGGCAACATGAAACGGGCCCCGGAGATATGGCAGAGACTGTATCTGGAATGGTTCTACCGCTTCTGCAAGGAACCAAGAAGGCTGTTCAAACGCTATTTCATCGACGACATGAAGTTCTTCTGGTATTTCTTGAAGCAATTACTTGGACTATATAAGAATCCCTTTGGACCAACATGAAAAGGGATGGCTTAAAAGATAATGAAAAAAATGACGTACCTACTTTTTCAGTGGTCGAGATGGAACCATGAGTATCTGAAGCGGGAGCTTGGTGAGGAGTGCCAGGTGGTGTTCTCGCGGGACTACTCGCAAAGGGTGCTGCGGTATCTGAGTGGTGTCGTGAGAGTTCTCAGTCGGTCTGGTCGTGGGGACAATATCGTGTGTTGGTATGATGCACAGGCGGTGTTGTGCTGGTGGATAGCGAGGCTGTTAGGCATGAAGCGTAACATCGTGTGCATCAATCTGCTGCTAAAACAGAAGCGGACCCTAAAAAACAGGGTGGCTTCGGTGATGTACAAGAAGGCGCTAACAAGCAACAACTTTAAGGCCAGTGTGACATCAAAGGCTTACGGGGAATGGCTGAACGAGAATTTGGCTATCAATGTAGACTATACACTGCTACACGATGTGTATCACGATTATTATGAGCATCCGAAGCTGAAGGAGAGCCAACAGGACATCGTGTTCTGTGGGGGATGCTATGGCAGGGACTGGCCTCTGATGATGGAAATTGCAAAGGCGGTGCCAGAGGTACAGTTCTGCCTGGTGATGAAGAAGATGATGGAACGGCAGTGCTTTGCGGGGATGAGCTATCCTGAGAATGTGCAGGTGCTGACGGATATTCCTTACAAGGAGTTTATGCGTTGCCTGTGTCAGTCGAAGGTGGTGTGTATGCCCTTGGATTGCGAGGCGCCGCAGGGACTGATCGTGATGTATGAGGCTGCGGCAAACGACAAGCTGATCCTGACCAGCGACACACCGACTACCAAGGAGTATTTTGACCAGGGACAGCGGCTTGGAAAGGATGTGGAGGAGTGGCGTCATGCCATCCTCTATTATCTGAAGCATGAGGATGAGCGGAAGGTGAAAGCGCAGGGCTTTCATCAATATTTGAAAGAGGAATGCGGAGAGAAACAATTTGCTGAGATAGTTGTAAAAATGTTATATGGAAAAGTATCTTGATTTCCTGCGATATTGTCTGAACGATTCCTTGTCTCTTCCAGAGAGTGCCAAGGGTATCAACTGGATGGAGATGTTGGCATGGGCTGAAGAGCAGGCTATTGTAGGAATTATATATGGGGGTATTCAAAAGGCAGGGGAGCAGATTGACATTCCCTTTGACGCCCTGATGGAGTGGGTTGGCTATGCCAATCAGATTGAGATGCAGAACAAACTGCTCAATAAAAGGTGCATTGAAGTGTCATCTTATCTGAAAGAACAGGGATTCGACATCTGTATCTTAAAGGGACAGGGTAATGCCCTGATGTATCCCAACCCTCTATTAAGAATTTCAGGAGACATTGATGTGTGGACAAGGGGGAAAAGTATACGTGATACCATCCTGTTTGCACAAAAGAAGAATCCTGGTTGTAAGGTCATATATTATCATGTGGATTATGGCTTATTCAAGGAGATAGAGGTTGAGATACACTATCGGCCAGCTTTCTTTAATAATCTGTATGTGAATCGTCGCCTGCAAAAGTGGTTTAAAGCGTCTGAGGATATTCAATTTGGTCATGAGAGAGTGTTGTCAGAAGGTGATGGAAAGATCGTTGTTCCTACTTGGGAGTTCAACGTGGTGTTCCAACTAAGCCATATCTATTCTCACATCATCCAAGAAGGTATTGGTCTGCGGCAGATTATTGACTACTTCTATCTCTTGAAATCTCACACGGATAACACAGAAAGCCTGAGTCCAGATGATAGCAAGCAACCAGAGGGCAAGCGCACAAATCTTAATGAGACATTAAAGTATTTAGGACTGATGGAGCTTGCAGGAGCGGTGATGTGGGTGCTGCGTGACGTGTTGGGATTAGAAGAGAAATATCTGATTGTAGCTGTAGACGAAAGGAGAGGACGCTTCCTGTATGATGAGATCATGCAGGGCGGCAACTTCGGACAATATGATCAGCGAGTGAAACACAATGTTGGTCAACTGGCTAAAAACCTCCAACGTCTGAGACGTGATTTGAGACTGTTCCGATTCTTCCCCTCAGAGTGTCTCTGGGAACCTGTCTTCAGAGTGTATCATTTCTTATGGAGAGCATGGTATAAGTGTAGGATGTTTTGATGCGTCACTTCGGTAACTATGCAAGCATTAAAGATCTATGTCGTCGCTCATAAACCATGCGACATTCCATCAGATGGTGTGTTCGTACCTATTCATGTAGGCCGGGCAGGGTATGCCAGAAGGAAGATGGCTGAAGGAGGAATTGGGTTTGGTCCTGATGATCCGATGGCTGACATGACTGGTGACGACACGGGGGAGAATATCTCGCTGAAGAATCCGCAGTATTGTGAGATGACGGCTCACTACTGGATCTGGAAGAATGTTCATGATACGGAATTTGTCGGGGTATGCCATTATAGAAGATTTTTCGGCATTGATATCTCTGAGGAGAATATCTCGGGGTTGATGGCTGACGCGGACGTGCTGATGGTAGAGCCGTCGTGGTATGTCGACAGCGTGTATGCCTACTTTGCCAAGTTCATGGGGGCAGAGAATATGACCATCTTGTGGCTTGTGATGAAGAAGTTGTGTCCTGAGTATCTGGAAACGCTGGAGAGGATATGCGACGGCGTGAAGTTCCATCCCTTCAACATGCTGCTGTGCAGGAAATCGTTGTTTGATGAATATGCAGCGTGGATGTTCTCCATGCTTGGTGAATGTGAGAAATATGTCCAACCGTCGCCCTATACGAATGCCTGCAGGGCGTTGGCCTATATGGCGGAACTGTTGACGGGCGTGTATTTCATCCATCGGGGACTGAGGATCAAGTCCGTGCCTTATTATAAGATAGAGAATGATGAGAAGGTCCTGATAGCTAGGACAGAGGATGAGAACCGGAGGCTGGCCATGTATGAAGCACTGCTTCGGAATGATCTGGCGCAGAAGGTGAAAGAGGACAGAAAAGAGAAATTCATGAATCCGGCCATTCTACTTGGATTGAGGAATGACGGGATATTAGGTCACACAGATAACATAGATTTAAAAGGGAAATTATGAAATATGATTATTTGATTGTTGGATCCGGACTGTTCGGAGCCATGTTTGCCTATCGTGCCAAGAAGGCCGGCAAGAAGTGTCTGGTGATAGACAAGCGTCCGCATCTGGGCGGAAATGTGTATTGTGAGAATATGGAGGGCATCAACGTACATAAGTATGGCGCCCATATTTTCCATACCAACAACAAACAGGTGTGGGAGTTCGTCAACTCGATTGTGGAGTTCAACCGCTATACGAACTCACCCATTGCCAACTACAAGGGCAAGCAGTATAACCTGCCGTTCAACATGAACACGTTCTACCAGATGTGGGGCGTGCTGACACCAGAGGAGGCCAAGGCCAAGATTGAGGAACAGAAGGCCGAGGCTGTCGCTGCCATGAAAGCTGCCGGTGTCTCAGAGCCACGCAACCTGGAAGAGCAGGCCCTGATGCTGATTGGTAAGGACATCTATGAGGCCCTGATCAAGGGCTATACGGAGAAGCAGTGGGGACGGAAGTGTACCGATCTGCCCGCCTTTATCATCAAGCGTCTGCCTGTCCGATTTATTCATGATAATAATTACTTCAACGACCGCTATCAGGGAATCCCTATCGGCGGTTACAACAAATTGATCGATGGACTGCTGGAAGGCGTGGAGTGTCGCACTGATGTGGATTTCTTTAAAGGCCACACAGATCTCACGGATAAGGGCCCACTTCGTGAGCATTGGAGAGAAGTGGCAGATCAGTTGGTCTATACGGGAGCGTTGGATGAATACTTTGATTTTAAGCTCGGTCGTCTCGACTGGCGCACCGTGTCTTTCGAGGAGGAGGTGTTGGACACGCCCAACTATCAGGGAAACGCTGTCATGAACTACACTGAGGCGGAAGTGCCCTATACCCGTATCATCGAACACAAGCATTTCGAGATGTTCGGTCAGGAGGTCTATGACTGTCCGAAGACGGTCATCAGCCGCGAGTACTCCACGGAGTACAAGCCCGGCATGGAACCCTACTATACGGTCAACGATGACCGCAACAACGCCCTGGCCGATCAGTATCGTGCCCTCGCCGCTCAGGAACATAATGTCATCTTCGGTGGCCGTCTCGCCGAGTACAAATACTACGACATGGCTCCCATCGTAGAGAAAGTGCTGAATATGGAAATTGATTAAGTCAATTTTGATGAATTATCTCTCATACGCTTGAAAGTTCCATGATATTGGTTAATATTTCTGCAATATGGGTATGGGGTATAATTGATTTTTTTAGTAATTTTGCAGCCGATAATTAATATAATGTGAATGATGAGAGCAAATAGATTTTTATTACTGGCAATCCTAATCTTTGGGATATACTGCGGAATCAGTGCTAAGACGCTGGTGGCGTATTATAGTTTCACGAACAATGTAAGGACTATCGTGAATGAACTGGCAGCCCAGAAGGAAGTGGATATTGTGGAAATACAGCCTGCAGAAGAAGGGTTGGACTATGCTGCAAACAACTACGCTATTGGTACGCAGTTGCTGAACGCTATCAAAGCCGCTCCAAATGATGCTGACAGCTATCCTGCCATTAAGGCCGTGAGTGTAGACCTGAGCCAATATGATAATATCATTGTGGCAACTCCATTGTGGTGGAGCCAGATGGCTGCCCCTATGCAGACATTCCTGTTCAACTATGGTACGCTGATGGCAGGCAAGCAGGTTAGCCTGATCGTGTCAAGTGCTTCCAGCGGTATCAGCCAGGTGGTCAATGATGCCAAGCGGCTCGTTCCTGATGCCGTATGGACGGGCGAAGCACTTTGGATTAATAATGGCAATCGTAGCAATACGGCCTCTTTACT